>JAEEGL011443576.1_pt1 | contig 12090 bp, 11 predicted proteins | sample 9134231 | NCBI WGS metagenome assembly JAEEGL01 (sample SAMN16246548, study PRJNA631951) | gut metagenome | biome: gut microbiome; feature: rumen; material: fiber-attached | host: Bos | place: Iran: Karaj | collected 2018-10
TAGGGCTGCAGAAGAGCGCGCTGCCGAAAAGCATCTATCCGATCGCGGCGGCGAATCTCTGGGAGAGTGTCTATCTGCCTCTCGCGGAAACGGAGAACGGCAGCATCAGCGCGGCAAATATGGATTTGCTGCTTGCGGACAGGCATACCGCCGTCCTGATCGGCTGCGGCATGACCGCCTGCGCGGACACAAGAGCGATCGTTCAGGGCTTTATCGAAAACAGCGAAGCGCCGATGGTGCTCGACGCGGACGCGCTCAACGCGATAGCGGAGGAACCCGCTGTGCTCAGAAAGGCGAAAGCGCCGATCGTCATTACGCCGCATCCCGCGGAGTTCGGGCGGCTGATGCATATGACGCCGCAGGCGGTCAACGCTGACCGCGAGGGCTTGGCGGCGAGATTTGCGCGCGAATACGGCGTTGTGACGGTGCTCAAGGGCGCGGGAACGGTCATCGCGTCACCCGAGGGAGAGCTTGTCGTCAATCCCACAGGCAACAGCGGCATGGCGACGGGCGGCAGCGGCGACGTGCTCGCGGGAATGACAGGAGCGCTGCTCGCGCAGGGCGTAAAGCCCTTTGAGGCGGCGGCAGCGGCGGTCTATCTGCACGGGCTGGCTGGCGATATCGCCGCGGAAAAGCGCGGAAGGACGTCCATGCTGCCAAGCGATCTGATCGAATGTATTCCCGCGGCGCTGCGGTATTAAATCACAAATCACAGGCATATAATGCGAATACGGAGGTGGTCACAATGACCCGCGTATCAACCGCGTTATGTGTCTTTTTTTGCGCGCTTTTCAGCCTGAGCGGATGCGCGCGCGACGGCAGGCAGGGACTGAAAACGGACTTTTCTGCGGATTTCACCGCGCAGTACGGAGAGATGGAGCTGAGCGGCAGGCTTACATACACAGGTGAAAAGAGCCTGAAGCTGGAGCTGTCGTCGCCCGAAACGCTGGAGGGTCTGACGGTCGGCTATCGGGGCGGCGAGCTGAGTCTCGGCAAGAACGGACTGCTCTGCACGGCGGACGAAGCGTATCTGCCCGCAGGCTCTTTTCCCTCGATGCTCAAAACCGCGCTCGGCTCAGTCGTTTCCGCGGCGGAGAACGGTCAGCTTACATTTGACGGACAGGAAGCGCAGACCGACACGCCGTTTGGTTCTTGTGAGCTGACGGTGGACAGCGAGGGGATTCCCGTCACGCTTTCACTGAGCGGAAGGGATTTCAGCGTGGAGCTGAGCAATCGAAGTGCGCTTTAGCGGTCACATTTCTCACGCCGTAAAATAATATATAGTAGCTGAATAATTTTTTTGCAAACGGACAAAAATAATAGCAGACAGCCGAGCTGCTCGGCAAAAATTATTGGAGCGTGAAAGCCTTGAATATTCGTCGCGGAGATATCTATTACGCCGATTTAAGTCCCGTTGTCGGTTCGGAGCAGGGCGGCATCCGTCCCGTGCTGATCGTGCAGAACAACGTGGGGAACCGCTACAGCCCCACCGTGATTGCGGCGGCGATCACCAGCCAGCAGTCCAAAGCCAAGATGCCCACCCACATACCGCTGCACGCCAATACATCGGGGCTGACGAAGGACAGCGTTGTGCTGCTCGAGCAGGTGCGCACCATCGACAAGCGCCGCCTGAAGGAGAAGATGGGCAGCGTGGACGACGCGTCCATGTCCGCCGTTGACAACGCGATATCGATTTCCCTCGGCTTGCAGGGATAAAGGAACAAGGCTGCCCGGTCGGGCAGCCTTGTTTTCATGATAACGCGTAAGCGGGCAGCACCTTTCCGGCAGCCTTTTTCAGCGGCACGATCACCGCGAGGACGACAACGGCGGCACAGCCGATCTGTACCAGATTTCCGGGGATGGATGCGGCGGGTGCGATCCAGTTCTGATAGATGACCGCCTCTGCGATATAGTAGCCGGCGACCTTGATGGCGCAGGCGGCGGCAATCGCGGCGATGTACCGGCCGAACTTGTTCCGGCGTTCGCAGATCAAGCCGACGACAAAGCCCATCAGTCCGACAATCACGAGCGTGAACGGCGCCCAGATCGTCCAGCCCGAGAGCAGGTCGAACAGCGCCATGCCGACGCCTCCCGCAATCGCGCCGACGCGCTTGCCGAACAGTATCGCGCCGATGAACAGCGGCACGTTGCCGAGGTGGATCAGACCGCCGTTCGCCGTGATCGGCAGGCGGATGTTGACGAACGCCGTGAACACATAAACGAGAGCGGTCAGCAGCGCCGTGATGGTGAGAAAAAAGACGGGTGATTTTTTATTGGAAGTGGTTTTCATCTCTTTCGGTTCCTTTCCTGATGATACTCGCATTGTAACCGAAAACTGTACTGGAATAAATACACAGATTCCGAAAAAATATAAGGTACAGTTTCGCCTGCTCCAAATACCGATTGACAATTGATGAACCATGTGATAGTATATACCTAGCAAGTAAATAGGAAATATCAGAAAGAGGTGCGGAGGATGGCTGACAACATTCAGAATCAAATCAATAATCTCGTGGAAAAGCTGACGGACGACTACGGAAAGGGAAGAACGATAGACGAAATCAAGATGTTTGAATATCCCGACAAGGGCGTCGTCATCGACATTCTCGAAAAGCTCAAGATCATCATTTATCCCGGTTATTACCGCAACAGCAATTACCGCACCTACACCGTGCGGAACAATATCGCGATCCTGCTGGAGGATATCATCTACAACCTCAAAAAGCAGACCGCTATCGTGCTGAAATACACGCCCGAGTATCAGGGAGTGGACGACGCGACGATCATCAGGGCGTCCGAGGAAGTCACCTTTGCGTTCCTCAACCGGATCCCGAAGATCAGGGAGTACATCGAAACGGATATCCAGGCGGCGTATGACGGCGACCCCGCGGCGTACAACAAGGACGAAATCATCTGCACCTATCCCGGGCTTCTCGCGATCCTGACAGCGCGTATTGCGCACGAGCTGTTTCTGCTCGGCGTGCCGCTGATTCCGCGCATCATGACAGAGCACGCCCACAGCCTGACGGGTATCGACATCCACCCGGGCACGACGATCGGCAAGTATTTCTTTATCGACCACGGCACGGGCATCGTCATCGGCGAGACAACCGAAATCGGAAACAACGTCAAAATCTATCAGGGCGTGACGCTCGGCGCGCTGTCCACCCGCGGCGGTCAGAACCTGCGCGGCAAAAAGCGCCATCCGACCATCTGTGACAACGTCACCATCTATTCGGGAGCGTCCATCCTCGGCGGCGATACGGTCGTGGGCAGGGATGTTGTCGTCGGCGGCAACGCGTTTATCACCACCTCGATTCCCGAGGGAGCCAAGGTCAGCGTCAAGAGTCAGGAGCTGACCTACAACTACGATTCCCGCAATCCCGTCGAGCGCAAGGACGTCGAGCTGGACGACGCGTGGTTTTATATGATATAAACATGTTTTTGTTGCGTAATCGGTTTCTTTGTGGTATGATGAAAGAAAAAACTAAAAGGAGAACACCGATGAAAATGAAACAATGGTTAAGCGGCTTCACGGCGGCGGCTGTCACGGCAAGCTGTCTGCTGTCAGCGACCGCGACGGCGTTCGCACAGGAGGATATCAAATATTCCCCCGAGTACAAAAGCTCGCCGTTTTATGAAAAGCTGACGCTCGCGCTGGAGAACAGCGCCGACAAGACGACAATGGAAAAGACACTTGCCGTCGCGCTGTCACAGGAGGGCTATAAGAACTACGCGACCGCGGGCATCGACATTGAGCAGGCGAGAGCGGACGGTCTGCTCTGGACAGGCGCGGAGCTGCGCATGGACGAAGACGAAACGGGCAACACCGAATATACCCGCTGGGCGCAGCGGTATCTGATGGACAGCAGTGAAAGCGGTCAGTACCTCGACTGCAACTGGTGCGCGATTTTCGTGAGCTGGTGTCTGTATCAGGCGGGCTACTACGACGAGGCAAAGCTGAAAAAGTATTATTACGCCTACTGTGCCGAGCCGCGTGTGGAATTTGACGCCGATTCGTGGATCCTCGCCTATGACCTCGACCAGAGAAACGTCTGGTATGCCCCGAAGGCGCATCACAAGCTTGATTCCTATAACTGGAATACCTACTACAACATCGACGTCGACCCTTATGATTTTCCCTATAAGCCCGGCGGCGTAGTGTTCTTCTCGTGGGACGGCTCCGGTCAGTACTTCGACCACGTTGCGATTGTCGTTGACTACGACACTGAAACACATGTGCTGACCTACAGCAACGGCAACTCGGACGGTCAGGTCATCACCCGTCAGATCGATCTCGACACCGAGGAATCCTTCCGCGGTCAGGCGTATACAAAGAACGTCAACCGCCTCATGGCGTACGGCGAATACGACGCCATCAAGCCGCTCGAGCCAAAGACGATCATCGCGGAATATCCTTCTATTGTATGGGATAAGAGCGCGGATTCGGGCTTCCGTATTCAGACGAACTCCGAATCCAAGATCCTCTCCGTTTCGATGGACGGGGAATACCTCGGCTCCAATATCGAGAGCAATATGCTGCTGCTGGAGGGCAAGGCGACCATCGGCAAATCCGAGCTGACAAACCTTTCCGTTGGTCAGCATACGGCGCAGCTGGTTTTTGACGACGGCGTATATGAGTTGAATCTGATCGTAACCGATTCAGGCAGTCTGTCTGACCGGCTCTACGGCGACGCGAATCTCGACGGAAAAATCGACATCATGGACGTCACACTGATACAGAACGCCGCGATCGGTCTGGTTCGTCTGACTGATTTGCAGAACGACATGAGCGACGTCAACGGCGACGGCAGGGTGTCCATCCTCGACGTTACCTGCGCCCAGAAGTACCTCGCACAGTATGCGCAGGGTACGGGCAGAACGGGTGAACCTCTTTCCGCGTAAACCAATCATAAATAATAAGGGAACCTCTAACAATTCCTTACCGCGCATAAACACGACATTGAATTATTAGAGATTCCCATAAGGCAGTCCGATCGGACTGCCTTTCTTTATCTCTTGCGGATAACGCCCATAATCAGCCTGCGGCAGTAGCGGCAGCAATAGTTTTCGCTTGCCGCGCCGACGATCGGCGCACCGCAGTAGGGACAGGTATCCTTTGTAATTTGCTTTGCGAGACCGACGCGCGTCTCATTGCCGAGCTTCTCGGGAGAGCAGCTGCGCAGGTACCGCTCACGCAGCGACTTGACGATGCCCTTGAGAATACGCCGGGGATTTCCCTGTCCGTATGTGCCGAGCTGCTGCATCGTGACATAGGGCGTCGGGAAGCGGGAAAAGAACGCCGCGAACCGCTTTGCGCGGATGACGGAGCCGAGTCTTGCGATCAGAAGCGGAACAGCGCAGCCGATAGCGCTCGCAAGAAACACCGAAAAGATGATCGTGTTCATCATCTCCGACTGAATCAGCGCGAAAGAGTGAGGACCCTTGTCTGAGAGCAGAACCTTGGTCAGATAGTCGCGGTCGTTGTATTTTGCGATGGTGTCCGTTATCATCATCAGCAGGATAACGACCGCTGACAGCGCGATGCACAGACCTGCCGTAAAGCCCGCGAGCTTTCCGCCAAGCGCGCGTCCCTCGTAAAAGGACGGGCGGTTCACGCCCTGACGCGGCGAGCCGGAGATGCTGTAGAACCGGTTGCCCGATACGACCTTTGCGAACAGGTCGGAGCTGCCGCAGTACGGACAGATGCCCGTAAAGTACATGCGTTTTTCCATCGGCGCGCCGCAGCTGCGGCATTCGCAGACGCAGGTTTTGCTGTACAGCTCGACGAACTCGTTGCCGTTCTGCGTGCGGAACGTGACGTGCGTCATATAGAGCGGACGGACAAGGTGCAGATTTGTCTGCACATACGACAGGCTTTTGCCCGTCACCTCCGCAAGCTCCCAAAGCGAGATATAGCCGCTCAGACTGCCCTCGAAATAGCTCGCGTAGAAACCCGCGTCATTGATGAGCCTGCGCGATATCCGGGAATAGGTGATCATCATGCTTCCGAGAGCAGTAAATATGACGCACTCGGGTGTGGCGCGCGCATGAAGAATCGTGAACCAGTCGCCGAAGTACTCTACGATCAGCTCCAGCATGATCGCGACGGAGGTCGACACCAGGAAGATGCCGATAATGAGTAAGACGACGTTTTTGACTTTCAGAATCTGAATCAGTGTTTCCTTTAGATACATCCAATCCCCTGCCTTGTATTTTGCTTTTCATATCATATCACAAAGCGCGGTTCCTGTCCAGAAATTAAGGCGGAAAACAACATTTAGAAAATCCTGTCTGAACTGAAAAATGAATACTGAAAACTGAAAAATGAATAATACAAAGAAAAATCCTGCCACTTTCGTGACAGGATTTTCCTTTGGCGCGCCGGAAGAGACTCGAACTCCCGACCTTCTGATTCGTAGACGGAAGGTGAAAATGGTTACAAAATATAACCATCAATCATAAACGGTACTTCTGTGCCCGATTTCAACTATCATGATAATAACTTTATCATCTTGAATATCCGCTATCAAGCGGTAATCGCCAACCCGATAACGCCATTGCCCCGAACGGTTGGCAGTTAGTCCCTTACCGTGTTGCCGGGGATTTTCACATCCCTGTAAATTCTTCATCAGCCAAGAAGTAATAAGCTTTGCCACAGGTTTATCGAGCTTGGCTAACTGTTTTTTTGCCCTTGCGGTCAATATTACTGAGTATTTCACGCTAAGTCAAGCTCCTCAATTACTTCTTCAAGGCTGTATGTCACAGGGTTTTTTCTGTGTTCTGCCATGGCTTCCTCATATGCTTTCAAGTCGAATTCATCTTCAATGCGTTCCATAACCGAACGGCGAAGCAATTCGGAAACAGAGATACCATTCATTTCGGCGTAGGCTTTTACCAGCTCTGAATCGGCAGTATTTAATCTAAGTGAAATAGTCATATTGAACACTCCTCTCTGTAATACATTGTATTACAAATATTGATCAATGTCAAGATTATTTTTATTATTTTTCAATTAATCAAGTATTATGAGCAGTGGAAAACAAAAAGAAACACCCATGATTTAAAACCATGGGTGTATGGCGCGCCGGAAGAGACTCGAACTCCCGACCTTCTGATTCGTAGTCAGACACTCTATCCAGCTGAGCTACCGGCGCATGTGCGGTTGTTATCGACCGCAAGAATTATGTTACCATATTTTTGTCAAAAAAGCAAGCCCCAATTTGAAATTTGTGAAAACGCATAAATTATTTATGATTTGGTTTTGCTTTTTTGGATAATTGCAAAGCTGCTTTTGACAAACAAATCATCCGGATTCTGATTTCGGTATTGACAATCTGTCAGAACAGGTGTATGATAATAGCGCTGACACGATGTCAGAATATTTGAAGCAGGTGATAATATGCCAAAGGGTTCGCCGGAGCTGACAAACGCGCGACGGGAGGAGATCATCTCCGCGTGCCGGACGCTCTACAGGGATTTGAGCTTTAAGGAGATCACGATCATGAAGATCGCGGATTATACCTCCTTTACGCGCACGTCTATCTATAATTACTTTGAAACCAAGGAGGAGATCTTCCTCGCGATCCTGCAAAAGGAATACGAGCTTTGGGTCGATGACCTCAACGCGATCACCGACAGTCACGACGCCATGTCAAAGGATGAGATCGCCTGCGTCTTGGCGCGGTCGCTCGAAAAGCGTGCGCTGCTGCTCAAGCTGATGAGCATGAACCATTATGATATGGAAGAAAACAGCCGCGAGGAGCGCCTGTGTGCGTTCAAGGTCGCCTATGGCAGCTCGCTCAGGGCGGTGGACAGGCTGCTGCAAAAGTTTTGCACAGAGACGGACGATGCGGCACGGCAGCGCTTTTTGTACGCGTTCTTCCCGTTTATCTACGGTATTTATCCCTATGCCGTCGTGACCGAAAAACAAAAGCGCGCCATGGAGCAGGCAAACGTGGGCTACGTCTGTCATTCCATTTATGACCTTGCTTTCGCCTGTGCCCAAAAGCTGTTGACATAATTACTCGAAAGGAGTTTTTTATATGAGCAAAAAATTAGTCGCCTATTTTTCGGCAAGCGGCACCACCGCTGCTGTGGCAAAGAATTTGGCAAAGGCAGCCGGTGCGGAGCTGTATGAGATCAAGCCCGCTGTCCCCTACACAAGAGCTGACCTCAACTGGCAGGACAAGCAGTCGCGCAGCTCAGTGGAAATGCGCGACAAGACCTCGCGTCCGGCACTTGCCGACAACGACGCGCCTGTTGCGGAGCACGACACGATTTTTGTGGGCTTCCCCGTTTGGTGGTACGTCGCGCCGACGATCATCAACAGCTTTTTGGAGGCATATGATTTCAGCGGCAAAAAGATCGTTCTCTTTGCAACCTCCGGCGGCTCGGGCTTTGGCGAAGCGGTTGCCGGCTTGCAGCCCAGCGCACCGCAGGCGGTGATCGTAGAGGGCGCCATCCTCAACGGCAGACCGAACGCGGCAAAGCTGGCAGCCTTTGCGGAAAAATATTAATCTGTTTTCTGATAAAGCTTTAAAACAGATGTTAGCGGAATGCTTCGCGCTTTTCGCTTTCGCTTATGTAAAATAGTTTACTTGCAAAAAAGCAACCGACAGGTTTTTGATAACCCTTGCGGTTGCTTTTTTTGCTGAAAAAATATTTTCGGTTTCTAAAACAGACTTTTTCGGAACGGCTTGCCGAAAAGCTGCACGTGTTCGATCGGATGATCGGGAATATTCTTCGTGAGATGACAGGAGGTGTAGCCGAGTATCAACCAGAAAAAAACGATGGTGAATATGACGTTGAACAGCAGGGTGACCTCAATGACCGAATAGACCAGATAGGCGCACAAAAAGGAGTACATGCACGGAAACTCACTCTGCTGCAGCCGCGTATCGCGCAGGACGTGCCGCGTGGTGGCGACAAAGAACCGCACGCCGAAGATGCTGAACAGCACAAAGCCCAAGCCGCCGGCACAGACCAGCATCGTGAGATAGCCGTTGTGAAAATCCACCAAAAGCGGCGCCAGATCACCGTAGTGGTCGGAGAACTTTATGCCGTTCTCAAACATCTGCTTGCCGTAATAATCAATGTTGCCCTTGCCGACGCCGAACACCGGATGCTTGGCAACCATCTGCAAGCCCTGCTGCCAGAGCACCAGCCTGCCGGAGTCCACATTGGTGTTTTCGTGGTCAAAGGTGACCGTATGCTCCTCCTCTCCGGGTCGATCCATGGGCGACACGATCCCCTGATTGGTCTTGATGAGCTGGGTAAAGCCGAGCTGACAGACCGTCCGCAGCAAAAACATGGAGGACACGATCACCAGTCCCGCAAGAGCGCACGAAAGCGAACGCACCAGTATCTGCTTAAAGTTGAAATTGCTCTCGGTTCCGAACATTTTGTAGATGACGAAAAAGAACGCGTAGCCGATCAGCATCACCAGCGCGCCGTTGGAATCGCTGAGCAGCAGCGCGATGCTGTTGACCGCCATGCAGCTGGCGAGCCAAATGCGGCTGATGCGGCGGCAGCCTGCCAAGATCACAAAATCCCTTTTGAGCATCATGTGACAGCAGAACATGGCGACCACAGCCGAAAACGCCATCTGGTTGGGGTTCATAAACAGACCGGTAAAGCGGTTTTCATAGATGATGAACTTGACGCTCAAAAATTCAAAATCAATGCCGAGCACCAACAGCGTCAATCCTGCCGCGCCGAGCACGGTGGTGAGATAGATGATGATGCGGCTGATATTGAACAGCTCGTGCCGAAAATTGAGCTGCTTTTCGGTGTGCACCGAATAAAAAATAAAGAAGCAGATGGCGATGTGCAGCAAGAACGCAAAATTCAAAAAAGCATTGTCGAGCACATGCAGCAGCAGTGTCACTGCCGACGACACAAAAAACGCTATCAGCCAAAAGCCGTAGCGCGTGCGCAGCGCGGTGCGGCGCGTGATCTCGGAATAGACGACCAAAAACGCGCCCCAAATCACCATGAGCACCAACACGGCATAGGCGGCAAAATGCACGTAGGAAATATTGCAGGCGAAGAGGCAAATGATGTAGCACTGCCGGAACAGCGATTTGCTCAAAAGCGCCTTTTTCAGATTTGTCATACCCTATCCTATCTCCGTTTCCCATAAAAGGCTAATCTTTGTCCTTATCTTTATCATTATACATCAAACGCAAAGGTTGTCAAACCTTTTGACAAAACTGTAACCATGCTGTCATTTTGTCATTTTCATGTCACGCCCACGGATTAGCGCTCTCCGGCTCGCGGATACCCACCAAGATCATCTGCTCCCACAGATACCACTTGCCGTCCTTGGCAAGGCGCAGCTTGATCTCACGCGGATTGTCGGCGCCGCCGGAGCGCAAAAACAGGCGGCAGTAGTTCGGCTCGCTGTAGGAATAGGGATTCTCGCTGACAACGATCGTGTAAGGCTCCTGCGGCAGATAGTCGTTCTGCGGCACGGCGCCCTTAAAATAGGAGCGCGGCACATAGTCCTTGTCCATGAAGCGGTCGCGGATAAACTGCTTGTCATAGGGGCTGAGCGGCCGCGGTCCGCGCAAAAAATCGACCATGGCGAGCGATAGCTCCCTGTCCTGCGGATAGAAGCAGAACGCCAGCACCGTCAGCGCGGCGGTGTCAAAGGGATCGCGCATTGCCGCCTGCGGCAGCGCCTTGAACTGCTCCAAGGTGTCGGGCAGAGCGGAAAACACCACCTCGACGGTTTTGTTGCCGGCGCCTGTCGGCGCGGCAGCCGTTGGTTTGTTCTTTATGCTGTCAAATAATCCCATTGTGTCCTCCTTTTTTCTGATAAGGAATTATATTACACTTCCTCGGCGATGATCTGACGGATCTCTTCCTCGGCAGCCTCCACCTCCTCGATAAACGACCGCGACGGCACACGCAGCGCACCGTTGCCGAGGATGATCAGCTGCTCCAACCCGTCGGAGGTCACGACACGGACGCGGTGACGCTTGGCGAGCTGATGAGAGGTTTTTTCGATATACATATCCGCAGTCTCCGCCTCCTTGGTGTAGACGACGGAAATATTGTTCACGCGCTCCACCTCGCGCTGCTGTCCCTTGACCTTGTAGGCGTCAAAGACAACGATGACCTCGCATTTTTTGTAGCCCTGGTAATTGCAGAGGATATTGATCAGCCGCTCGCGCGAGCCGTCAAAGGTCAGCTCACGGAGCTTGTCCCACGCAAAGATCAGGTTGTAGCCGTCCACCAGTAGGTATTCGTCGCCGTCATAGGCAGCCGGAGCGGCTTTTTTGCCGGCATGCGGCTGCGCAGGCGCTTTGTAAACGCGGCGCTCAGCCTGCTTTTTTTGGCGGACAGGACCGTAGGTCTGCTCAAAAATATGCATCAGCTCCTTGTCGAGCGCAAAAATATCGCGTTGGCTGCGCCGCTTGGCGAAGTAGCTGCCGCTGTCAACGGGAGCCGGCGCCGTCTGCCGCAGGGCGCTTGCAAGGTGCATATGCTCCTTTACCTCGTTCCACTTGACCGTATGACCGGCGCCGTGGGAGCAAAACACGGAGTCGCACGGATTGAGCACATCGGCGTCGGGGTCGTAGGCGACCGCCGCGATGACCTCCTCCGCGTTGTGGCACGGCTCGTAGCCCTTGAGCGTGAGTGAAAGCCTGCCCTTTCCGTGGGTGTATTGCAGCAGCTCCTTGGCGTAGCCGCGCATTTCGGAAACAGGCGCGGTGCCGGTGAGCACGCAGGCGTCGGCGCTCTGCTCCGGCGGCTGAAAGCTGCCGTAAAGCCGCTGAATATCGTTCATGGCTCTGCCGAGATTTTCCGCCGGCACCTCCAGCACAAAATCATAGACAGGCTCCAGCAAGATGCTCTCGGCACTGCGCAAGCCCTGCCGCACGGCGCGGTAGGTCGCCTGCCGAAAGTCGCCGCCCTCGGTGTGCTTGGCGTGCGCCTTGCCGGAGACGAGCGAGATCTCCATATCGGTTATCGGCGAGCCGGTGAGCACGCCGAGGTGTGTTTTTTCATACAGATGGGTCAAGATGAGGCGCTGCCAGTTTTTGTCGAGCAAGTCCTCCTTGCAGCGCGTGTTGAACACCA
>JAEEGL012911156.1_pt1 | contig 12090 bp, 12 predicted proteins | sample 9134231 | NCBI WGS metagenome assembly JAEEGL01 (sample SAMN16246548, study PRJNA631951) | gut metagenome | biome: gut microbiome; feature: rumen; material: fiber-attached | host: Bos | place: Iran: Karaj | collected 2018-10
AGCCAGCCACCAAGGCCAGCAACATCAATAAAGCTTTCGTCAGTTTCATAGTTCTATATTTAAGTGAATAATTCCTTCAGATTTAATGCATTTCCATTATCATTCTGCAAAATTAAGTAAATTCATTTAATACTCAAAACAATATGCAGTAAAGTTAGTCGTTTGGTTGTTTGGGTTGCTTGGTTGTTTGGAAAATTCCCTTTCCCTCCCTTCGGCAGGTTTTAGGAAAAAGCACAATCAGGGCGGCCCCAATCGGAGCCGCCCTGATTCTTTTTGCTCAATTTCTAAATGAGCCGTTTATTCATTTTTTATTCGTTCTCCGCTTGCGTAGAGAAGTCGGAGCAAGAATGTTCAATCGTCTAACCGTCCGTAATCGTTCCAGTCGCCATACATGCGGAGGGACTTGGTGGCTTCGATGAGGTGGGAGAGGGCTTGCTGGTAGGTGTGGGGATTGCGCTTCTTGTAGAAGGTGACGTTGTAGGCGCGGATGCGTTGGTAGAGGGGTGGGAAGGACTTGAATTTCGTCCAGACTCGCGCTTGCTTTAGGGCTGTCTCAAGGTCTTTGTCGATATGGAAACTGCGTTTGCCCATCGGGGGTAGGACGCGACGACCGGCGTCTGTCATGAGTCCCAGGCGTTCGAGTCGGCGCACTCGTTCCTTGTTGAGCTCTGTCCACGGGCTGTTGCGCCTTCTGGGGGAGAAGCGCTGAATCTGTTTCCCGTCTATCAGTTTGGCTTGGCTGTCTATCCACCCGAAGCATAGTGCTTCTTCTACCGCGTCGATGTACCATAAGTGCTGGTCGTCGGTCGGTCGGCCACGTTTTACCTCAACCCAGCATTCCTTGGCGGTTGCTGCGTTCTCTTCGAGCCAGGAGCGGAATGAGAGACGGGGCCTCTCTCCCAAACCCTCTCCCGCATAGGAAGAGGGCTTTTCTTTTGATTGTTTCATTCGTGCAATCGCTATCGGCTTAACTCCTTTACTCCTAAAAATCAATGTCTAAAAGCAAAGGCCCTCTTCCCTTTGGGAAGAGCGGGGAGATAGGCTTTCACCCTTTTCTCACCGGATCGCAGGTGAGGCCAATGCCGAGTTTGGTGAAGATTTTGCGGTCGACTTCGCTAAGCATGACGGTGGAATGGGCCTGACAACCACGCAGTTCGGGGAGCATGGCAAGGGCGCGCCGACAGTTGACGTCGTGCTGCGAGAGTACACTCAGTGCCACCAGCACCTCGTCGGTGTGCAGACGGGGGTTCTTGCCTCCCAGGTATTCGGTCTTCGTCTTCTGTATGGGTTCGATGAGGTCCTGCGGTATGAGTTTCAGCCCGTGGTCGATGCCTGCCAGGTATTTCGTGGCGTTGAGCAGCAGGGAGGCACATGTGCCGAGCAGAGGACTGCTGGAGGCGGTGATGAGGGTGCCGTCGTTGAGTTCGATGGCGCTGCAGGGCACGTCGCATTCTTCCCTACGTGACTTGGCGGCTTTGGTGCATCGGCGGTAGTCGGTGGTAATCTTCGACTGCTGCATGAGCAGGGAGAGCTTGTTGATTTCGGCTTCGTTCACGGCACCTTCCGCCAGTTTGTTGAGGGCGGTGTAGTAGCGTCGGATGATTTCCTGTTTCGAGGCTTCGCAGCAGGCTTCGTCGTCGGAGATGCAGAATCCCACCATGTTGACTCCCATGTCGGTGGGCGACTTGTAGGGGCAGTGTCCGTAGATGCCTTCGAAGATGGCGTTGAGGACGGGGAATATTTCGACGTCGCGGTTGTAGTTGATGGCGACTTTGCCGTAGGCTTCCATGTGGAAGGGGTCGATCATGTTCACGTCGTTGAGGTCGGCTGTTGCTGCCTCGTAGGCGATGTTGACGGGGTGCTTGAGGGGCAGACTCCATACGGGGAACGTCTCGAACTTGGCGTATCCGGCTTCTGTGCCGCGCTTGTGTTCGTTGTAGAGTTGGCTCAGGCAGACTGCCATCTTACCGCTGCCGGGACCTGGAGCAGTGACGATGACCAGTGGATGGGTGGTCTCGACAAAGTCATCCTTTCCGAATCCGTCGTCGGAGTCGATGAGTGCCACGTTGTTGGGATAGCCCTCGATGGTGTAATGGTAATAGACCTTGATGCCCATGTGTTCGAGGCGCTGGCGATAGAGGTCGGCCGACTTCTGTCCGTTGTAGTGGGTGACGACAACGCTGCTGACGTTGAATCCGCGGTTGATGAACTCGGTGCGCAGTCGCAGTACGTCCTCGTCATAGGTGATGCCGAGATCCTGTCTGACCTTGTTCTTCTCGATGTCGAGGGCACTGATGACGATGAGTATCTCGGCGTCGCTGGCCAGTTGCTTCAGCATGTGCAGTTTGCTGTCGGGCTGGAAGCCTGGTAGCACGCGGCTGGCGTGGTGGTCGTCGAAGAGTTTACCTCCCAACTCCAGGTATAGTTTACCTTTGAACTGGGCTATGCGTTCCTTGATGTGTTCGCTTTGTATGCGAATGTACTTGTCGTTGTCGAATCCGTATTTCATTTCTTCAATTGAACATTGAATATTGAAAATTGAACATTATTTTCCCCCTTTTCTCATTTTCTTCCTCCCCTTCGGGGGAGTCAGAGGGGGGCCTTTTCTTTTCCCTTTCGGGGGAGTCAGAGGGGGCCTAATCCTTCATCCTTCATCCTTCACCCTTAACTTTTATTAAGAATTCTGTCCATCACCCAGTTGACTGTGGTGGCGGAACGAGAGTCGCAAGTGCAGACCTCGAGCCCTTGGAGGTGGCGAACCACACTCTCGATGAGAGGCATTTGCACATGCTCGGGGTTAGGCACAACTATCTCCTGACGACCGTTCTCGTTTTGCAGGACGATGGGGTCGTAGGTGAAGACGGAGAAGCGGACAGTGCCCTTGTCGCCAGCGATGGCTATGCGGTCCTTGCGTGCCGAGTCGTGAGCCGTGAAGCACCACGAACCCGAACCCGGCATCCCGTTGGGGAACTGGAACGAGGCGGAGACGGTGTCCTCCGTCTGGTAGAGTCCTCCGAGGTTGCAGGAATATCCGTGAGCGCGGGTGATGGGACCAAACATCTCCTGCAGCAGGTCGATTTGGTGAGGTGCAAGGTCGTAGAAATAGCCTCCGCCTGCTATGTCGCGCTGAACGCGCCAAGGCAGGTTGTCGCGATTGTAGTCGAGGTCGCGGGGAGGTACGGAAAAACGAATCTGCACGTTGAGGGGCTTACCTATGGCGCCTGACTCCACCAGTTCCCTTACTCGTTGGAAATAGGGGAGGAGACGGCGATAATAGGCCACGAAACAGGGAACGCCCGTCTGCTGGGAAATGTGATTGACGCGCTGGCAGTCGGTGTACGAAGCTGCCAACGGTTTCTCTACATAGCAGGGTTTGCCGGAACGCATCGACATGATGGCGTAGGTGGCGTGTGACGAGGGGGGAGTGGCGATGTAAACGGCATCGACATCGGGGTCGTCGATGAGGGCTTGTGCATCGGTGTACCAGCGGGGGATGTGGTGGCGTTGGGCGTAGGAGCGCACCTTGTCGAGATTGCGACTCATGACGGCGATAACACTCGAGCCCGGAACCAGCGAGAAGGCGGGACCAGACTTCTTCTCCGTGACTTCACCACAACCGATGAATCCCCATTTTATCTGTTTCATGGATGTCCTCTCCGTTTTACGGGCATAAAGGTAGTAAAAAATTAAGAATTAAGAGTTAATAATTAAGAAATAATTAAGAATTAATTGAGAAATAATTACTAACTTTGTGCAGACTAAGACCTAACGTAACGTTATGGAAACGACAGAAGTAAAGAAAACAGAGATCGTAAAAAGCCGTTCGGTGTGGGAATGCATGAGCGACGGTTTGAGTGCTTCTTTTGAATATATGGGGGCTTCGCTGAGAGGATTGTGGCCTATGGTGATATTGTTCTCACTGGTGGCGCCTATCATATATCTGAAATGGGCAGGCATGCTTACAGAACAATTGCTCGACGGCACTGTCAACGCCGCCCTTATGACCCACGAAAAGCAGGCTATCCTGAAGGTGCTGGGCGCATCGGCTCTGCCGTTGGTGCTGGGACTGATGGACGCATTCCTAAACGGAGGCATCATCTGGCGCCAACGCCAACTGACGGCTATGGGCTTCATCCCCCACACTCCGGCTTGGCGTGAGTGGCGCGGCATAGGTCGCATGACGTTGCGCGTTGTCGTAACGGGCTTCCTTTCCTTACTGTTTTACTTGCTGATTGTTGCCCTTTGCTTCTTCATGCTGATGGGCTTGTTTTCCGTTGTTCGCCATTGGGCTATGGCAACGGGCTTGAGCATCGTGATGTTTATCGTAGTGTTTATCCTCTACGTCTGCGTGGTGTTCTACCTGTTTGGCATTCTCCTGAACATGATCATGCCTTATCTCTACGAAGATGTGTCTCTTCGCCGTAGCGTGGCATCTGCCAAGTGGACCGCGTATCCCGTAGTATGCACCTTTTCCGTTGCCCTCGTGGCCTTTGTGGCATCATGTTTCTTCGGCTTGGCCTTCGTTCTGCCTGGAGTTGTCATTCAGATTGTTGACTTCCTGTCGGTGAAATCAACAGCGATGGGCGATCATGCTTCGCTTCCCTCCAGCCTGTCGCTATGGCGCTACCTTGCTATGGTGCTCATGTTCTTCGGGTCGTTTGTGTGCAACGTCGTCATCCTGTTCCCCATCCTTTATCGCTGGGGAGCAATGAAGAGCGAAGAGTCAAAGCCTACTCCAACTACTACAGAAGAAATCAGTTAAAGAAATTCCACGACACTCCAAAGTGGAATGTGCGAGGGTCCATGGGGCAGTGAGGTGCCCAGAACATGTGACCCGAACCTGCGTTGACGTGGTTCATGGCAACGTAGATGCGGCAATGCTTGATGTGAAGGTTGGCATAGACGTTCACGATGGGATAGTTGCCGATTTTCACACGCGGATACTGTGCATCCTGAATGGCAAACTGCTGGATGGCAGGCGAATAGTCGGGTGCATAGTAACGGGTGAAATAACGAAGGTCGCCTCCCAACTGCACGTTCAGCACCTTGGCTATACGGAACTGGAGGTAGAGATTGCTGTAGAGCGATATCTTCGGAAGTGGCAAAGCCAGCGAGTTGCTGCTGGTCTGGTAGGTGATGTCGTTGTCCCAATGGAATGGGCCTGCCTTCACGTTCTGGCGCAGGGTGACGGAAAACACTTGGATGTGACCCGAAGCCTGACGAACGGCAACATCGTGGCTAAACTGCTCGGGCAACGCCTGCGTGATATCTTCTCCCAGGAAGGTGTTCTGCATGGCCAGATAGGTGTAGTTCTTGAGGTTCTGGAAACCAACCTCTATTGCTGTGCCTATGCGAGGCAGGGAGAGTGTGCCGCTGACACCTGCCCGGAACTCCTTTGACAACTCAGTGTCCCACCACAGGAACTGACTGTGGTAGTGTTCAAGTAAGGGATTGGGTTGTTTGTCGCTGATGGTGCCTTGAACATCAATCTGCAGGGTGTCGCGACGAGAGAAGGGTATAGCCGCCTCTATGTCGCCATCGACGCTGAAATCACCCACATCATCACCCACGACGGCAAACTCGCCACTGACGTTATAATGCAGGAAGTCGCTTTGCTGACGACTGATCTCGCCCCCTACGAACAGATTCTGTTCGATGTATCGCCTGCGCCCAACGCTATCAGCATCGAGCCAAGGCATAGTGAGGGCGGTGAACTCATGAGAGGCAAATGCCGTCATTCCCATCTGCACCCACTTCTTAAAGCCTTCGCGAAGGGCAAGGCCGACGGTGTTCTTAATGCTAAGTCCTCGGGTGCGGTCCTTTACGTTCGACAGGTCGCCATAGTAGAGATTGGTGTAGTAGTTCTCGGGTGTGGCGTGGCTGTAATAGGTGTGTTGCAGATTGTTGAGTCGCATGGTGTGGATGATGCTCGCAACAGGGATGAACTCCTTGTAGACGGGCAATTCCGCAAGCCATTGCTGCTGCAGACTGTCGAGTACAAGGGCTCGCCTCAACGAGTCGGCAGAAACCACCTGACGCAGGCTATCGGGGAGTCGACTGAGCAGTTCCCGTTCGCCTGGCATCTGAGGCTGCAGGCTGTCGGGAATCTCTATCTCTTGCTCGAATCCCATGTTGTAGCGATGGGTAAGGAAGAAGTCTTGGTTCTTGTTGCGATTCCACGTCTCGCTAAGCAGGGTGGGAATGTCCTTCGACCTCAGGTTCTTGTATTCTTCGGGGCGAGTGATGTATAAATCGTTCTCGATGCCTCCGTTTTCCGCCATCTTCAGGTGATTGAGGTTGATGTAGGTGTGTATGTTGTAGCGATCGCCCAGATAGTAGCCAAAGATGTTACCTCCAAACTGGCTGTTGGCTTGGTTGTTGTAATATCCACGTCCGTAGAGGTAGTCGAACTTCATGCCTATGCCTGCTTCCTTGTTGATGTTCGTGGCGAAGTAGGCGTGCACTCTCTCCTGTCCGTTAGTGCGATTGCCCACCTTGTGGTAGGCAAGATTGGTCATGGGCGAGAGGGTGTTGGAGAAACGGAAGTCGCGAAGTCCACCAATCAGGAAATCGAAGGGCTGGAGGAAGAGTTGCGGATTGCTGGCGTCGCGATGGAGGAAGATGCGGCTCAGGCGTGGCGAACCCAGATTACCGAGGATGTTGTATTCACCATTATATCCGCTGGTCTCATTGTACCATTGGAAATTGTGAACCACCGTGTCGTTGTTCTCGGCAGGGATAATGCTTCCCAAGCGCTCGTCCACCGTCCACTGCGTCACACCTATGGGAACTATGAATCCATCGTCTTTATCCGTCGTGTCCCTGCTCCATGAGTCCCTGTCGCCTGACGAACTCCTTCTGCTGCCTCCCTGACGCGAAGAGGAGGATGACGACGATTCTGAATCGCTGTTCATGCGAAGCGGCAACTGTCCCCTTCCGGAAAGGGAACAAACCATCAGCAGGGCTATGAGGAGCAGGCGTCTCATTCAGCTTTTACTTCTTCTATGACTTCGTGTCCCTTCTGGAGGGCAGCCTCGTTGAGGGGAATCAGATTGTGGTGGCGTGCAGGCAGTGTCTTGCGAAGTGCCTTCACGATGTTTTCACTCTCAACTACGGGGTTGGCTTCAAGCATACCTCCGAGAACCAACATGTTGTAGGCCTTCACATTATCCATCTCTGCAACGGCGTCCATCGCATTGATGCGGAAGATGCGAATGTCCTTACGCTTTGGCGGGTTGCTGATGCCATAAGGGTCGTAGATGAGTATGCCACCAGGCTTCACAGTTTGCTCGAACTTGTCGAGTGACGGTTGATTGAGTATGACGGCGGTGTCGTACTGGCTTAGAATGGGTGAGGAGATGCGTTCGTCGCTGATGATGACTGTGACGTTTGCTGTTCCTCCACGCTGTTCAGGACCGTACGAAGGCATCCATGTAACTTCCTTATCCTCGAACAATGCGGCATAGGCCAATATCTTTCCCATGGACAGCACACCTTGTCCGCCAAATCCTGCTATAATTATTTCGTGTTTCACTTAACTATTATCTATAAACTATAGTCTATCAATTATTTTTGATAAAATTGTTTCTGCTTCAGAAGTCCCTCCCATCTCGGGGGAGGGATTTAGGGAGAGGGGTTTAGTTTTCTACGTCCTTAAGGTCTCCCAGATGATAGTACCCAAACATGCGGTCTTCCATCCATTCGTTAGCCTCCTCGGGCGTCATCTTCCATCCCGAACTGCAAGTGCTCACAATCTCTACAAGACTGCTGCCTTTGCCTTGCATCGAATACTCGAAAGCTTTGCGAATAGCAGCCTTCGCACGACGGATGTAAGCCACCTTGCTCACAGCCTGACGAGTGACGTAGCAAGTACCTTCGAGGGTTGCAGCTATTTCTGTTATCTTCAAGGGGAATCCGTGCAGGTCGGCCTGTCGTCCATAAGGGCAAGTGCTCGTCTTCATTCCCATCAATGTGGTAGGAGCCATCTGGCCTCCCGTCATTCCGTAAATGGCGTTGTTGACAAAGATGATGACGATGTTGTCGCCACGATTCAGGGCGTGAATGGTCTCAGCCGTTCCGATGCAAGCCAAGTCGCCGTCGCCTTGATAAGTAAATACCAGGTGGTCGCGCCACAGGCGTTTGGTGGCACAAGCAATAGCAGGAGCTCTTCCGTGAGCAGCCTCTATCCAGTCGATGTCGATGTAGTTATAGGCAAATACGGCACATCCGACGGGAGAGATGCCGATGGTCTTTTCTTCGAGACCCATCTCATCGACGACTTCGGCAATGAGTTTATGCACCACGCTGTGACTGCACCCCGGGCAGTAATGCATGGGGTTGTCGTTGAGCAAGCGAGGCTTCTTGTAAACGAGATTCTCGGGTTGTATGATATCTTGATTAGTCATGATTCCTTAAAACATAAATCTGATGAAGAACTCCACTATCTTCAGCACCATGCCGGCGGCAATGATGGAGAGTCCTGTAACGTGGCGTTCGGGATAGGCGAAATAAATGATAATGCCTGCTAATGCCAGTATCATGAAGGCTATGTTCAGGATTTGGCGCACACGTTCGGTATCGTGATTGCCACCACGCTTCTTGCGTATGCGTTCCAACTCGCGTTGCTGTTCGGCAAGCATTTCGTTGACGTCTTCCATATCTTCTTATTTTATACTTTTAATTTGCTCGACGATCTCCTCTGGCGTGGGAACTATGCCTCCCATGCGTCCGTAGTGATGAACGGGGCAGCGTCCTTCCACTGCAAGGCGAATGTCCTCTACCATCTGCCCGGCATTGATTTCCAAGCTGAGAATGGCCTTGACACGAGTCGACATCTTCCTGATGGCTTCCGTAGGGAAAGGCCAAAGGGTGATAGGACGAAGCATACCCACACGCATACCTTCCTGACGGCATAGCTCGATGGCTTTCTGAGCCAGACGGGATGCAGAGCCAAAGGCAACGATTAGAATGTCGGCGTCTTCTGTCATGTATTCTTCGTATCGAACTTCCTTAGCCCTAATCTCGGCATACTTCTTCTGCAGGTGCACGTTATGGTCTTCCATAATGTGCGGGTCGAGTTCGAGCGAGGTGATGATGTTGTTCTTGCGTCCCTTCTTTCCCGTGATTGCCCAAGGGCATTGCTGACGCACTTCTTCATCGGTTCGGCGAGGCTTGAAGGGTGGCAATACCAACTTCTCCATCATCTGTCCGATGACTCCGTCGCTAAGCATGATAACCGGTGTGCGATAGCGGAAAGCCAGTTCGAAACTGAGGTCTACGAAATCGGCCATCTCCTGCACACTGGCTGGTGCAAGAACGATGACGTTATAGTCGCCGTTGCCTCCACCTCGTGTGCTTTGGAAGTAATCGCTCTGACTGGGTTGGATGGTGCCAAGACCTGGGCCTCCACGTTGTACGTTGACGATGAGACCAGGAATCTCTGCGCCTGCCATGTATGTGATGCCTTCCTGCATCAAGGCTACGCCGGGACTCGACGAAGAGGTCATTACTCGCTTGCCGGTACTGCCTCCGCCATATACCATATTGATGGAAGCCACTTCGCTCTCCGCCTGCACCACTACCATACCTGTGGTTTCCCAAGGCTTCTCAACAGTAAGCGTTTCCAGTATCTCGCTTTGGGGTGTTATGGGGTAACCGAAATATCCGTCGCATCCACACCTGATAGCAGCATGGGCCACAGCTTCGTTACCCTTCATGAGCAGTATTTCTTGTTTCTTTTCTTCCTCCATGTTCATTATCTTTTACGATAAACGGTAATGCATCCGTCGGGACATACAATGGCGCAACTCGTGCATCCAGTACACATGCCTTCGACGACTTGCTCGGCAAAGGGATAACCTTTGCGATTCACGCTTTTCGGAGTTAATCGTATGATGTGCAGAGGACAGGCCACAGCGCAAAGGTTGCATCCCTTGCAACGTTCCGTATCAACTACAATTGCTCCTCTCATTCTTTTATGTTAATTAGGGGTTATACATATCCTTGCATCGGTAGGACAATATGTTATCAAGCATCTGCTTTGCCTTGACGGCAGGCGATGCGGGGTCAAGCGATATGGCTTCGTTGTAACACTCTATTGCGTGTTGCCAGTCGCCTTGCTGACGATATTTATTGCCCAACTGATAGTATTGTTCGGCTTCGCTCTGTTGCTGCAGAGTACTCATGCTTTAGTTCTCTCTAACAGCAACGCGTATCTTCTGGGCAGGAACGAAAGCCGGTGTCTCGAATGCGTCCATAGCAGCATCGAAAATCTCTTCCACGCGGTCCACAGTCTTGCGACGGAACTTGCCACTCTTGAGATAGAGCTTGGTCTTGTCCTTGTTCAGGGCCTCTTTGTCGCTTATCCACTCTTCGGCCTTGAAAATCATGCCGTTGTTGCCTTCCATGTCCTCGCTGTAGTAGTAATTGATGTTGCTGATGGAGAGCGTAACTTTGTTGCCGCTTGTGATAGCCTTTATTTGATAGCGAACGCGGGTACGATCGAGATAGAGTGGCTTCTTCTTGAACACCATCCACTCACATACGCGAGCCACAATGCTGTCTTGGTTTTCTCCCATAATACGTGCGTAGTTTCCGGGAGCAGGGATTGACTCATCAACTAACTTGCCAATGAAGCGACTCATAATGGCCGAAACTTCTTGCTGGCTTTTTCCTTGAACACTGAACGACTTAGTGAAGGTAACTATTCCGTCTTGTTCGGGAACGGCACCTGCCAGATACTTGCTGTCGTCTTTAGCTGATGCACTGATGGCAACCAGCATTAATGCACTAAGAATAAATTTTTTCATCATAATATAGAATGTTTTGTGTTATTCGTAACGTAGGGCTTCGATGGGGTCCATCGTTGCTGCCTTGTGAGCAGGAATATAGCCAAACATAAGGCCTATGAGGGCGCAGACTCCGAAACTTACCAGCACGCTCCACAAGGGAACGGTGGCAGGGAAACCGATAGCTTGCGCTCCCCAACTGAGCAAGTATCCGAGACCCACGCCGATTACGCCTCCCGAGAGGCTTATCATGATACTCTCGAGCAGGAACTGCCTGCTGATGTCAATGCCTCTTGCGCCTACTGACATACGGAGACCTATCTCCTTCGTGCGTTCCGTAACGCTGACGAGCATGATGTTCATGATGCCTATGCCTGCTACCAATAGTGAGAAGGCAGCAGCAACTACGAGCACCGTCTGCAGGGTGGTCATTGTGCTCGACATCGTCTCCATCATCTCCTGCTGAGAGCGGATGGTGAAGTCGTTGTCATCGTTTTCCTTAATCTTGTGATTCCTGCGCAGAATGGCCGTCAGTTCGTCGATGGCGTCGTTGCTCAGTTCCTCTCGTAGGGCGCTAACAACAATGCTGTTGAAGTACGTCTGTGCGGCAATGCGCTTCATCACAGTGGTGTAGGGGGCTATCATCACGTTGTCCTGGTCCATTCCCCAAGAGTTGTAGCCCTTTGACTTCAGTATGCCGATGATGCGGAATGGGATGCTCTTGAAGCGAATGGTCTTGCCTACGGCGTCAAAGTTCTTGTCGCCAAAGAGTTCTTCCACTATCGTAGTTCCAACGATGCATACCTTTGAGCTCTTCTTGATGTCTTCTTCCGTGAAGCAGTATCCGTCCTTGATTTCCCAGAGCTTAATGTCGAGGTATTCGGGACTCTCGCCATAGACCGTCGTGTTGGTGTTTTTGGCGCCGTAGATAACTTGTCCGGCGGACGTCACCTCTGGGCTAACGTGGGTGAAGAACTTAGCCTCTTGCTGTATGGCTTCGTAGTCGGCCATCTTTAGCGTCTGCATTGCCGACGGGTCAAGCCTGACTCCGCCTCGCATCTCTCCTCCAGGTCGGATGGTGAGCAAGTTTGTTCCCATCTTGGAGAGGTCTTTTCTGATGCTGTCCTTCGAACCTTGTCCGATGGCCATCATAGTGATGACGGCTGCCACGCCTATGATGATACCCAACGTTGAAAGCAGGGTTCTCGACTTATTGCTCATGATGGCCGTGATGGCCACCTTTAGTAGATTGGTTAGGTTCATTGATAGTCTTTAGTCGTCTTGTTTGGGCAGAGCGGCAAGG
>JAEEGL013485489.1_pt1 | contig 12090 bp, 4 predicted proteins | sample 9134231 | NCBI WGS metagenome assembly JAEEGL01 (sample SAMN16246548, study PRJNA631951) | gut metagenome | biome: gut microbiome; feature: rumen; material: fiber-attached | host: Bos | place: Iran: Karaj | collected 2018-10
CGCCGTCTCAATTGAATCTAGGTGCTATGTTCTTTCTTACCTCTCTTTTGTGCTCATAATGTCATAGAACTTCGCCGGCATCGCGGCTATCGTCTCCCTCGCGGAAACGGGTTGCAAATGTAAACACTTTTCCCTTCCCCGCAAGGACTTTCTTCATCTTTTTTTCAAACGGACGGCGCTCGCTCCATATCCACCCTCTCCCCTCTCTCAACCGCCACCGTTTTCCAGAACCCGCCATCCTCTCGGAAAGCGGGTGCAAAAGTAGAGAAACTTCCGTTATCCGCAAGAGAAAATACGCTGTTTTTGAAAATAATTTTACAGAAGGCGGCAACTGGCTGGATGACAGCAGGAAACAGATGGGGACTTTGGCTTTTCCATAGGTCAGAATAGGTCGAAATAGAACCGGAATTAAGATATGTAATGTTTCTGAGAGGACGGAGAACGGCAGATTTTGGGAACGTGCAATAGTTTTTGTAATTATTTGCGATGTTGTCAGAATAGCATGAACAACTATTTTACAACTCCATACATATATATTATGAACGCATCTCGTTACCGGAATTATCAACACTTTGCTAATGACCGAGTTATAGGCATTAAAAAAATCTCAACAAAATAGAGTGTGATTATAAGATAAGGTTTGTTGCTTTTGAGTATATTCGCGGCGAAATTTTTAAAACAAATAATCATGATTATTGAAGAAGTACATGCGAGAGAAATTCTCGATTCAAGAGGAAATCCGACCGTTGAGGTTGAAGTTACATTGGAATGTGGCGTTGTAGGCCGTGCATCGGTACCATCAGGCGCATCAACAGGTGAGAACGAGGCTCTGGAGCTTCGCGACGGCGACAAAGGCCGCTACCTTGGAAAAGGTGTTCTGAAAGCTGTTGAGAACGTTAACGAGAAAATCGCTCCTGAGATTATCGGCATGAGCGTGCTCGACCAACGTGCTATTGACAATGCAATGCTTGCTCTGGACGGAACTCCGACCAAACAAAACCTTGGCGCAAACGCAATTCTTGGTGTATCACTAGCTGTTGCACACACTGCCGCCAAATATCTTGGTATTCCTTTGTACCGCTACATCGGTGGCACAAACACTTACGTTCTGCCTGTTCCGATGATGAACATTGTAAACGGTGGTGCTCACTCTGACGCTCCTATCGCTTTCCAAGAGTTTATGATTCGCCCTGTTGGCGCATCTTCAGAGAAAGAAGGTATCCGCATGGGTGCTGAAGTGTTCCACAATCTTGCTAAACTGCTGAAAGCCCGCGGCCTTTCTACTGCTGTTGGTGACGAAGGTGGTTTCGCTCCTAACTTCGACGGCATCGAAGACGCTCTTGACACAATCATCGCTGCTATCAAAGCTGCTGGATACGAGCCAGGAAAAGATGTCAAGATTGCTATGGACTGCGCCGCTTCTGAATTTGCAGTACAGGAGAACGGTCAATGGTTCTATGACTACCGTCAACTGAAGAACGGTAAGAAGAAAGACCCCAACGGCAAGAAACTGTCGGCCGCTGAGCAAATTGACTACCTTGAGCAACTTATCACCAAATATCCTATCGACTCGATTGAGGACGGCCTCGACGAGAACGACTGGGACAACTGGGTAAAACTGACCGAGCGCATCGGCAGCCGCTGCCAGCTGGTTGGTGATGACTTGTTCGTTACCAATGTTAAGTTCCTTGAGAAGGGCATCAAGATGGGTGCTGCCAACTCTATCCTAATTAAGGTTAACCAGATTGGTTCACTCTCTGAGACTCTTGACGCTATTGAGATGGCTCACCGTCACGGTTACACCACTGTTACAAGCCACCGCTCAGGCGAGACTGAGGACACTACAATTGCTGACATCGCTGTTGCTACCAACTCGGGCCAGATTAAGACCGGTTCGCTCAGCCGCACCGACCGCATGGCTAAATACAACCAGCTTATCCGCATTGAGGAGCAACTGGGCAGCTGCGCTAAATACGGCTACACAAAACTGAAATAATCTATCAGTTATAATAAAACGAAAAGGACTCTTCCGAATGGAAGAGTCCTTTTTTATTGATACAACCCAAACAGGCTGTTTCTTAAGATTTAATAATCAGAATTTAGGACGACGACCGCTACCTGATTTTGATGAGAACATCTCTTTAACATCAAAAACCACACCGGCTTTCAAACCAAACGACAGCAACGAAGCGTGGTCAATCTGATTCGACTGCATTGTACCATTGTACTTATACTCCTCAGTAAGGAGCGGTTGCACTGAATCTTTATGAAGATTGGTCAAGCAATAGCCAAAATAGAGCGCGGCACTGAAGCGAATCATCTTATTGAACCGATAGTTGGCACCTCCCTCAATTGCAAGTGAGAAATTGACTGGATTGAGTTTCATTTTTCCTTTCTGAGAATCAGTCTCATAAACACCAAATCCATGGACATACTCACCCTCAGCCGATGAATAAATCTCGTGTCCCAAATACGGATAATAGCCACGTGTCTCATACGCGCCCTTCATCAGCTTGTACTTGCTCGACACTGGGAATCCAATCTTGAAGCCAGCCTTGCCGAACACCTCAAAACGCCGCTGCGAAATAGGATACTCATAATAAGCCTGAATCGGGATTTCCAAAACCGTGGTCTTCTGTTTCTCCAAGAATCCGTCGAAGTAGGTGCGGAACTCATAATCAAGCTGATTCACGGAGTCATACGACTGAGTTGACTCGTAAGTGTCATTATATTTCGTCTTGGCACTATAGGTTGAAACGCCCAAGCCACTGCTTATCGCCCAGTTATCGGTAAAGAAATAGCGATAGCCGACATTGAATGTCATTCCAGCACCACCTTTACGGCTACCATCGATTGGCTTGTACTGAATGCTCTGCAAACCTCCGCCAAAATCAGCCGAAATATACTGCATGCTGTTACGCCGTTGGGCAGATGCCGATGTGAACACAGCAACTGACACTGCCGCTGTCAGAATCAACTTCAGAACTCCTCCTCTCTGCGGCAAATTCATTCTATTATTATTTAAACAATTCATAGTGTTATGGTTAATCGATTAAAACTTAATTATTGAAACGGCTTCCTCTCCCACTTTCACAACGTAGATTCCTTGCTGCAATGCCGAGACATTAACCTCCTCGCTTCCATCGCCGCTTATATCTTTGGCAATACGAACCTTACCATCGTTATCAATGATAGTGATTGTGTTTCCAGCCTTCACATTGTCACCCTCGACTACGATTGTATTGACAACCGGGTTCGGATAAACTGTTATTGCTGTGGTCTGGGGCTCACCGAAACTCATCTCGCACGATGTGATTTCAAGGCTATCGACAGTTGTTGCTACAAGGTAGTATGTGCCTGTCAATCCGCCCTTTTCGTAATACATATCGGTTGTATCGACAAGTTCGCCATTGTGATACCACTTGTACGATTTGAAATAACCTTTACCATTTACAACCGTTATGACATCGTCCCACATTGTGCACAGCATATCCTTGTTACGCTGATAGTTAATTGTCTTAGTAACACGGACATTGCCAAGAATACCGGTAACCTCTATTGTTCCTGACAAAGCCATATCTTCGGTGAACTCGAAATAGCCATCGGTTTGAGTTGAGTCAATATCGCCATTGACATTCCATTCAAAGACTATCTGGCTGCTGCTTATTTCTGTCAGTTCGATGTGGTCTGTGCCACTCTCGCAAGTATTAAATGTCTCGGGAGCTGTGAAGCTTACCAACGCCTCCCAAACTGCGTAGAACGCTGCGCCTGACTCCGACATTTTGCCGAAGCTGGTTGCTACGGCTCCGTCGGTTGTAGTTGACCAACCCTTGAACTCATAGCCGTCACGATTTGGTTTGCCTGACGGTGCCTGTATCTCCGCACTAAAATCAACCATAGTTGTTTCGAATGCCGAATTTGTTCCATCGTTGTAATACCAAACGGCTGTGTATTGGACAATCTCCTTTTCCTGCCAAACTGCAAAGAATGACTCGTTGCCCGATATTGTTCCTAAATCAGCAACCACACTATCGCCGGCAACCGCCCAGCCCTTAAACAGATAGTGCTCGCGCTCAGGATTTTCAGTTGGTGCGTTAATGGCATCGCCAAAAGCCAGTGTATCGATTTGGAACACTTTGCCGGCTTCAAGATACCATGTTACCACATACTTATTTTTGAGCCAAACAGCATAGAAAGTTGTGTCGGATTTTATTGTACCGAAGTCGGTAACAAAGCTGCCATTAACCATATCTGACCAACCAAGGAACGTGTAACCATCACGCAACGGTTTCTCAGCTGGAGCCATTATTGTACTACCTTCGAAAAGAGTGTCGGTTTTAAATACATCAGCCGAACCATCGTTCAGTTTCCATTGAACGGTAAGTATATCATCAACGGTTTCAACTGGTGTCCAAACTGCATAGAAGGCGGTGTCAGCAGCCGGCATCAAGCCAAAGCTGTCAACTGCAATGCCATCGGCTGCAGCCGCCCAACCTTGGAAAGTAAAGCCTTCGCGCTCCGGATTTACTGACGGAACGGCAATGCTGTCGCCCTGAGCAAGACTATCAGCAACAAATACCAAAGAGGTTCCATCGTTCTTATACCAAAGAAGAGCAAACTTGTTCTCAACCACAATCTGCTTCCAAACAGCGTAGAAAGAGGTGTCAGCAGCCGGCATCAAGCCAAAGCTGTCAACTGCAATGCCATCGGCTGTAGTCGCCCAACCTTGGAAAGTAAAGCCTTCGCGCTCAGGATTTACCGACGGAGCATTTATAGTATCATTATAATTAACTGTCGCTGAAGCGAATACGCTATCAGTTGCGTTATTCATTCTCCATGCAAGATTGTAATTGTTCACCTTCCAGATAGCGAAGTACTCAACATCGTTATCAGGCATGGTGCTTATGCTTATGCTGTCAACGGCTTCGGCATAAGTGTTCCAACCATTGAAGGTATACCCCGTACGTTCAGCCACTGGCCGTACGATTTCGGTTCCAACCTCAACATTGCCAGATGTGTAATCGCCGCTCAACAAGCCGCCGTTGGCGTTCCATGCGAGCTCATGCGAATTTTTCTGCCAGATAGCGTAGAAAATCTTATGGTCGCTATCCATTGTGCCAAAGTCGGTAATTACCTCGCCGTCAGTAGCATCTGACCAACCTAAGAACTCGTAATTAGAACGTTCGGGGTCATCGACTGGTGGCAGTATCGGCTCACCTAAATTAACGGTTGTAGCAGTGTAGTTGCCATCGGGTTCATAGTTTTTACGCCACTCTATATTATCGTTGGTCCAAATGGCAACGTAGGTCACACTACTATCGGGCATTGTGGTTATATTGACAGCAGAATCAGGGTTTGCGGTTGTGCCCCACCCTGCATGAATGTAATTTTCAAGCGTTACGGTTGGGGTTACTATCTGCGTTCCGTATTCAACCTCACCTTGAGTATAATCACCACTCAATACACCTCCGTTAGCATCCCAAGCAAGCGTGAATTTCTTCAGTTGCCATTTGGCGTAGAAGGTTGCGCCTTCAGATGCCAAAGTACCAAAATCAGTTATCACTTCGCCTTCAGGTGTGGATGCCCAACCAGCAAATTTGTTATAATCGCGTGTCGGGTTAGACAACGGAGCTACGATTGTATCATCAAAGACAACTTCGGTTGTTTCAAATGTTCCGTTCGAGCCGTCATTATACTTCCACTCAACTTGATAAGTCTTCGGTTTCCATACAGCGTAGTATGTTGTCGCTGCATCCGGCATTGTAGTTATTTCAATTGTATCGTTTTCTGTGGCATTAGCCGATGTTCCCCAACCTTTGAAATCGTAACCTGTACGGGCTGACACAATGGCTGGCGTTATTGGCGCATTGAACTCAACCATGCCACTTGTACCATTATTGGCAATCTCACCACCATTGGCATTCCATGTAAGCATATTCTTGTTGAGCTCCCAACGTGCGTAAAATTCTTTCTTGTTGGTATCCATTATGCCGAAATTACCTCCGGTTATAACATCACCGTCGCGTGTAGCTGACCATCCAATAAATTGATAATGTTGGCGTGTCGGATTATTGGCTGGTGCAACAATTAGGCTGTCAACATCAACTGAAGTTGCAGTAAAGTTTGCATCATCATCTTCATAATAATTCTGCTTCCAAGTCACATAATTGGTTTTCAGAATCCAGATGGCATAGTATGTCAAAGCGCTGTCGGGCATTGTTTGTGCCGGCGTTTGAACATCGTTTGGTGTTGCTTCGGCAAAAGTAGCCCAACCAGCCATTTTCCAATTGGTGCGGTTTACCAAAGGCATTTTAATTGAATCCCCATAACTTAAAAGTCCGCTCGGGTCGGAATTTGTAAACGAACCACCATTGGGATACCACTTCAGATTATGCTTGTGAACATTCCAAACGGCATAGTAAGTCAAATCATTATCGGGCATTGTAGTTGCCGGTGTTACTGTTGTTGTGGCGTTAGCCGCTGTTCCCCAGCCTATGAACTCGTAGCCATAACGTTCCGGATTGGCTGGTTTGCTGATTGTTACACCATACTTGACAGAGCCACTTGTATAATCTCCAGTGAGAGCGCCACCGCCATTGGTGTTCCATGTAAGGCTATGCTCGTTAATTTGCCAAATGGCATAGTAGGTCAACACTTCGTCGGGCATAGTTTCGGGAACATCGGTTGGCGTGCCAACCGATGTTGTTGACCAACCTTTAAAGGTATAGCCGGTGCGTGTCGGAGTATTCGGTTTTTTAATGGTAGTACCATAATCAACAGTACCACTTGTATAAGTGCCCGTCAATGCATTACCGCCATTGGCATCCCATGTGAGTTGGTTTGAATGAACTTTCCAAATGGCATAGAATACGGCTCCATCGGCGGTCATTTTGCCAAAATTACCATTGGTTATAACATCGCCATTGCTTGTTTTCGACCAACCAATAAAGTCATGGTGACCATCATAATTATCGGGCTGTGGACGTCCACCTGGTTCTTCTATTGGTGTGTCAAATTCGATAAGTGGTTCTACCCATGTTTCTGTTGTACCATTGTTAAGATAGAAAAAAGCCTGGAATTCTCTGACCTTCCAAATAGCATAGTAGGTAAGTGATGAATCAGGCATTGTTGTAGCCACGGGTCCAGTTTCGGCATCGGCAGCTTTGCCCCAACCTTTGAATTCAAATCCTGTACGTGTATGCGATGGTTCTGTTATTGGTGCGCCATATTTTATGCTACCGCTTGTTCCTCCGCTTATAGTGCCACCATTGGCATTCCATGTAAGCGTGTGAATATTGCGTTTATACTCAATTATAACTTCAGTTCCACTTTCAGCAATAGTTTGTTGAGCGAATGTCTGTGCAGTAAATCCAACATATGTTTTGGTTCTAGCATCTGTCTGCAAACCGATAGTTCCAGTACCTTCATCCGTGTCAGTCGGCTCTGTTGGATAACCACCTTCAAGTTTCTCCTGATAGTGCTTTATAGTGTAGTGAACTGTGGCGTTGGTGGCAAAAATGGCATAATATGTGATTCCGTCAACAGGAACTGTTGCCCCCTCAAGATTCATTTTTGTTGTAGCTTGCGAATCGGTATTCCAACCCACAAAATGCTGTCCGGCCACGGCCGCAGGGTCAGTTGGCGCCTGAATGGCTGCACCAAACATAACGTTAGCATTTGTCGATAATGTTTCGGTGCCTTTCTTCCAAACCACATCATAACGATTGCGGTTGTAGTATATTTTTACAACAGTTCCGCTTTCAGCGATAGTTTCCTGACTGAACGGCTGAACGGTAAAGCCCGGATAGTTTTTAGCTACTGCTGCGGTCTGTAACCCTTGAGTTCCGCTTCCTGTCTCAGTGTCAGCATCAATTCGCGTATAGTTTTGTCCATCAAGATTCTGTTGATAATGCTCAACTGTGTATGTTTTACTGCCGTTTGTAGCAAAAATAGCATAGTATATGGCACCATCGAGAGGAACCGTTTGTGTGGTTACTGGCAGGCCTGTTGCAGCTGCCTGATTGGTGTTCCACCCCACGAAATGCTGTCCGGCAACTGCCGACGGATTGGCTGGCACTTGCAATGTGCTACCATATCTATAATCACCGCTTAATACGACAGTTGACCCGTTCATCCATGTCACGGTATATTCGTTGCGGTCGTAATTAATTCTGACAACCGTCGATTCGTCTTCTGCAATTGTTTGTTGGCTAAACGATTGTGCTGTAAACCCTTCGTAGGTTTTAGCTACTGCCGTAGTTTGCAAACCAAATGGCTTCGAATCTTCGTCAGTATCGATTTTAGTGTAACCATTACCGTTGACATTTTGCTGATAATGTTCAACATGGTATTTCTTGCTGGCATTGTCGGCAAAAATGGCATAGTAAGTAATGTTAGACAGCACTCGCTCACTGCCATTGAATGTCAGTGCCACAGTGGCGTCGGATTCAGTGTTCCAACCTATAAAGTGCTTACCAGCAACCGGTGTCGGGTCGGCAGGTTTGTCAGCAAGGAATGGTGCACCATAGCGGTAGATTTTTGTGCGGATTTGAGTGCTACCATTCATCCAAGTAACAGAGAATGGACGACGGTGGTAGTAAATGTCCACCGACATATTACTCTTATTCAATGTTATCTGATTGAACGGTTGCGGCTCAAAGCCTGCAAAATCGCCTGTTGTTTTCGCAGCCACAGCAGTCGTGCTAAGTAATTTACCTTTTGTTTTGTTAGTTTCAGCCTTTGTATAACCATCATCATCAATATTTTGCTGATAGTGGTTAATAACATAGTCAACATCAATATCACGGATGTCGCTTTCGAAACGGCTTGTATCACGAATGATGTAGAATCTGTTCCAAACAGATGCGTTTGCATATATGTCGGCCGCACCTTCGTCAAGTGGCACGTAAAGTTTTATTTTTCCGCTTGTAAGCTGAGTGTTTGAAAATGACGATGTTGTTACAGTTGGCGGCACCATGGTTGACACTTTAATAGCCGCCAACCCTGTCATACTTGACAACGTGTTGTTATTGCCATTGACAACTGATTTTATATCGCTGCCCAAATCCAAAACCTTTAAAAACCTGTTCCGATAAAAAGCTCTTACATTTATTTGAGTAGTACCATCGGCCACTCTGTAATATGAGCGGGTGTTGGCTCGCGGATAAGAAAGAAGAGTTGTTTTGGTGTAAAGCACACCGCATGTATCAGTATAATATGTTGAATTGCCTGCGGCCACCGAATAGCGCTCCAATGCAAACATATTATCCAGGTATTCGGTATTGATGCTGCTACAAACACTATTTATGGCGAATGTTTTAACATATTCATTTGCTTTTATGGCTGAAACAGGAATGGTTTTAGTTTCTGCCGGCATCACATAATTAGGCATTGTAACATTTGAGCCATAAATAACCATAGTTTTTTTATCATCGGTGTAAAGCACACCATCAATGTTGGCAAATATGCTTTCGGAGTTCAACATCTCCACACTATAAGTTGTACTATGAAATGCAGTGCCAGATATTTTGGAAGACTTAAGACCCGTACAATCTTGAAAATCAACATATTTAACGTACGGATGTGAATAAAATGCATAATCTCCTATATATGTAACATCAGCGGGCACCCTAAAGGTTGTAACGTTAACTGTTCTGAAATATCTGCATAAAGCAACATAAGTATTAGGGTCGTTTTTTACTGTAAATTTATAATCGTATAAAGCGTAGCCTGTTTCCGGACTGCCTTTTAATTTAAATCTTGTATTAGCTTCAGACACAACTGGTAAAAAGGAGTTTGTGCAATACATAAATGCTGTTGACGACATACTCGAAACTGCTGGTCCAACAGGGAATGATGTTATTGAACCAGAAATCACGCTGCCTATTCTTACCACGTTTTCACCACCAGTAATTTTTGTAACGTTCTGTACATTTTGAAATGCATAGGTACATACAGTTGTAACCGACGATGGAATCACAAATGAAGTTGCAGCATTGCTGCGTGGATATGAAATAAGCCTGGTTTTATCTTTATCGTAAAGCACGCCGTTTTCAACGCAGAAATAACTATTGCCATCTTCTACTCCATAGTATTTTACCCCCAAACGTGTACCCCATGAATACCAATTGGAAGTAGTGGTAGTAGAAGCATCGCCTAATTGTTTGACATTTTTACCAAACACAATGGAATCGCCCCTATTAGGAGCTAACACCACTTGATTAATAGCGTTTGACTGTAGTACTTCAAGTCCATCTGAATCGAAATTGATTACTACAGGCCTTTCTGTGGTTCCGCACATGTAAAAGGCATTACTCTCAATTGTGTGAAGATTCGCCCCCAAGTCAACCAAATCCAAATCGTATGAATTGCGGAACGCATATCCGGCAATTTTGGTTACTTCGTAAGGTTCTCCTAAATATTCCACTTCGTCAGGAATAAAAATTTGACCTGTATACTGCCACGTACCAGCCACTACCGTAGCCTCTTTGGTTTCGGTATTCAGCTTATAATAAATGGTACCCGGTCCTTCGTGTCCGCCAGGAAGAGGGTCGGCAAAATCAACCGTTGATGCCCACGCGCCCGTAAGCGAACCCAGTACAAGCGCCAATGTCAATAGTAGATGTCTTCTCATATATTTTCATTTTAGTAGTTATTTACCCCATTTCAGATGCGGACACAGCTCCGCATTTTCAATCACAAATAAACTGATAAAAAAGAAGTTAGCCAACAGTTACAATCACAGCAAACCTTCTTTATTGATATAGGTCAGTTTTTTCTTTACGAATGTCTGTTTTTTATAAGCAAAGAAAAATGAGTTCCATGTTATGAGTTAAAAAAGTTTTAAGTCATAAGTTCGGAATATGTTATATGGACTTTACTCTTTAAACTCTAAACTTCCACCATTAATCATTCACCTTCAACCCTCTTATTATCAATGTTATGATTTCTTTTTTTCTGTCCGCCACAAACTGCTGACGCTCATGCTGGGTTGAATCTGAGAGATTATTGTAAATGGGAAGCGCCAGAAAATTGAACACCGTAAGCGACACCACGTCAAGCACCAGATTGACTGTTGTTATAGGCCTAATTGTGCCCTTCGCCACCTCAGCCTGCACAACCGAATCGATTGTATTATAAAGATTTGCGCGTACGTTATTCGACATAAAGAATTCGTACACATAGTTAAGTCTGTCCGAATTGCCAAGCATCTCGTTAAGGACAAAAAACGGCAATTTAGGGTTGCTGTCCAAAAAATCGAAATAGACGCTCAGCGTGTGGCTCAATTTATCAAAAAAATCTGTTTCGATATCGCTCAGCGGCTCAATCAGTTTCGAACATGCCTGCTCCAGTTTCTTCGTGAAGATATTCAAGAACAGATTCTCTTTTGTGCGGAAATAATAATGCACAAGTGCCTGATTACAACCTACTTTCCTGGCAATATCGGTAGTTGATGTTCTGGCAAATCCGTTCTCAATAAACAGTTTTTCTGCCGATTGCAATATTTGTCCTTCCAAGCTTTGTTCTGCTGACATCTTACAAATCCTTTCTGGTTACTACTTAACAATAATCACTCGTTTTTAAGCTGTTCCTTACAGTTCTCAACCATGAAATGCAATCGGTTGAACACGTTGGCTTCCGAAGTACTGCTGTCGAAATCGAGGAACAGAAGACTCATGTGCGGATATACCTGTTTGATTTTCTTTTCAATACCTTTTGAAATAATGTGGTTGGCAATGCAGCCGAAAGGTTGCAGGCTGATAACGTTCTGCACTCCGTGCTCGGCCAAATGGCAAATCTCGCCAGGAAGCATCCAACCCTCGCCAAAATCGGCAGCCGGGTTAATCACCTGCTCCGACAGCTTACCTATCTCGAAAATGCTTGCAAACTGACGGTAGTAAGGATACGACTTGCAAATGGCGTCGTACTTACGCATGCAACGCAACAGCAACGAGTGCAGTCCGTCGGTAATCCACTGCGGTGTATCAACGTTTTTGATGTTGTACTTACGATTGTAGTGGCTGTTGACAAACGAAGTCGAGAAGAATGTCACCAGCGCCGGCGGCACCACCTCAACACCCTGTTCGATGA
>JAEEGL014955522.1_pt1 | contig 12090 bp, 12 predicted proteins | sample 9134231 | NCBI WGS metagenome assembly JAEEGL01 (sample SAMN16246548, study PRJNA631951) | gut metagenome | biome: gut microbiome; feature: rumen; material: fiber-attached | host: Bos | place: Iran: Karaj | collected 2018-10
GTGTAGCCGATAGCGGTCCTGGGATGGCGCTCCGTGTCGGGTCCGGCAGAATTGTCGACTTTTTTACCGTCCTTCACGAGGAAGAGTCCGGAACCGGTGATGTCCGTCATTATGCTGGACATGGTCGAATACTCGGAACTGGGATAGATCATTATCTTCCCTCCCTTGGAGCGGCCCACGAAGGACACGCCCTGCTTGCCCGAGCCCAGAGGGTCGAATTTCGAGCACATGACCGTCCCGTTGCTATGCAGGGGACCGCGGGGGGAGATAGTGGTGGTATTCCAGAAGTCGGCGTTGACCAGGCCTATCACCTGGGTGCGGGAGCTCTCGAGGGAGCTGGCCATCTGGGTGAGGGTCTGGCGCGGCCACTCCCCTGTCGGAATCTCGGTGGAATTATTCGGGGTAGCTACACGCATGGCGATATTCTTCACCGCCAGGTCGGCTGTCAGTATATAGACATGCTCAGCCTGGTCCCTGGTATCGGTACCTCCCTTGGCTATGGTCATCACCAAGTCCGTCAGTGTGACACCTTCCGTGAGGGAGGTCGTCGTGGAACTGGCCACGTCAAGGACCACGGTGGCGGTCCTTACCAGGGAATCCACGTTGGGGAAGGTGCGGGGCTTCTTTCCGGTGGGGGTCGTAGTAGTGGACTTCCCGCCCGGCTCCTCCTTCCCGCACGAGTACGCGCATACGAAAAGGAAGGACAAGCCTATGAGAGCCAATGTCTTGATAATGGTTTTCTTCATCGTATCAATGGTTGAATGTTTCAAAGAATTCAGGGAAGGACTTGGAGACGCAGGCGGTGTCGTCGATCTCCACCGCGCCGTCGGATCCGAGGGCTGCGACAGTAAGGGCCATCACCATGCGGTGGTCCCCAAAGGAAGAGTATCTGCCGCCGCGCAGGCGCCTTCCGCCCAGGCAGCGCGAAGCCAGGGTCTCACCCTTTATGACCATCTCATCTCCCTCGATGCGTACGGGAACGCCCATCTCTTCTAGCATCCCGCTCACCGCGGCAGCCCTGTCGCTTTCCTTGCCGGCGAGGCGTCCTACCCCGCCAATACGGCTCTCACCGGGGCAGAAGGCGGCGAGCACCGCCACCGACGGAAACAGGTCCGGGGCGTTGTTCAGGTCGAATTCGAAAGCTTCGAGCGGGGCTTTCCTCACGCTCACGAGGCCGTCCTCTTCGAGCGTGGAAACGCCCGCCCCTGCCTCGACCAGCACGTCCAGCATGGTAAGGTCGGCCTGCAGGGATCCGGTCTCCATACCCTCTATTTCAGCGCTTCCGAACACGGCACCGGCCACAAGGAACGGCGCCGCAGCGCTCCAGTCGGCTTCGAGGTCGAATTCAGCAGCCTTGTAGCGCTGGCGTCCGCGGATGCGGAAGGTGATTCCGGTACATTCCGACCAGTCCTGCTCCTCCAGGCGCGCCCTGTCGCCTTCCATCTCGCAATCGACGTGCACCCCGAAACGGCGCAGCACGTCCACGGTTATGAACATGTAAGGTATGCTTCTGGGGTCGCTGACATGGAGGATGGAGGGCTTGCCGCAAAGGGCGAGTGCCATCATCAGCCCGGATATCAGCTGCGAGCCGCCCTTGCCTGAGACTTCGGCCGTTCCGGGAACGAGCCTTCCGTCCACTTCCAGAGGGATGCGGTCGCCTTTCAGCAGCACGCCGTAAGAGGCCAAAATCTCCTTCGCACCCCTCAGGGGGCGGTTCAGGAGGGTCTTTTCGCCTGTGAGGGTGCAGTGGCCGGAGCCGGAGGCGGCGATAAGCGGGATCATCAGCCGCGCAAGCAGCCCGGACTCGCCGACGTGGAGTTCGTCCACTCCCGTCATTTGCCCCGAGGTCCCCGTTATGGAAAGGGTGGACCCTCGTTTTATCACCCTGGCCCCTATGGCCCTGGCCACGGAAATGGCGGCTTCGGAGTCGTCGCAGGGGGTGTAGGAGCGCAGGCGGGAGGTGCCTTCGGCGAGGGCCGCTGCGATGATGGCGCGCTGGGCGAAACTCTTCGAGCAGGGCATGCTGAGGCTGTTGCGGAAGAACGACGGGGTGTTGCCATAGACGGCCCTGTGCATCTGCACGAAGTCCCATTGCCCGGGGGCGGCGGCCTCTTCCCGGCTCAGCGCCGCGTAGGAGAAGGGAGCGCCTCTGCGGAGGCAGCCGATGCGGGTTTCGCGGCCTTTTTCGCCCATCCCGAAAGCTACGAGACGCGAAGGGTCGAGGGGCATGCCGTTGCTGGCGGTCGCGTCATAGAGGGCTTCTATCCTCGCGGCTTCCGCAGCGTTCCTGCTGGTAGTCACGATCTTGGCGACGTCGGCGCCGTAGCGGTAGCACCTTTCGGTCACCTGCAGCAGGTAGGCCGCGTCGGGGGTGCCGCTGAAGTCGTGCCATGAACGGATTATGCGGGTGTCGTTCTTTTCGCACAGGCGCCTGAAGCGCTTGCTCGCGCCCAGGGGAGCTTCCACCTCGAGGTCCGCGAACGCGCTGCCGGCTTCTATGGCGAGGGCGAGGCGTCGCATGGCCTCGTCCTGGGCCCCTTCCCCGTATTCCTGCTCCAGTTCCGCGGCGCGGCAGGTGGCGATCAGCGGCTTCTCGCAGCTGCTGAAAAGCTCTTCCGTCTGAGCGTCGGTCAGGCTGCACCGGTCCAGGCGTATCTCGGCCATCTCGATGAAGGGGTCCTGAAGGGCATCCAGGATATCGTCGTAGGTCTTATGCTGGAGGGTGGTGCAGATCATAGTTTCTTGACGGTGACATCCCCGACCTTGCGGATGAGGACGTAGTTTATCTTGTCGTCTTCGCTCTTCTTGTCCTTGTGCATGGCCGCGGTGAGCTCCTCTGCAGGGCATGGGAGTTCAGTCGGAAGGCCTACCGCCTTGAAATCGGCGGTGAGCTTGTCGGCAAGGCCGGCGTCCGCGAGTCCCAGTTCTTCGGATTTGCGTGCGGCCTGGATGATGCCTATCGCGACGGCCTCTCCGTGGGAGTAATCCTGCACTCCCGTATGGGTGCGCTGATACCATTCGATGGCATGGGCCCAGGTGTGGCCAAGGTTCAGGACGCGGCGCAGACCTTTCTCGTCGGGGTCCCGGCGGACTATCCCCGCCTTTATCGTCGCGGCTGCGGCTATCAGGGGCTTCAGTTGGTCGGAGTCCTTGCCGTTAGAGAGTATCCGGACGGCTTCCTCATAGCGTTTGGCATCCTTTATTATAAATGTCTTGAGGAGTTCCGCGGCTCCGCAGAAGAATTCCCTCGGAGGAAGGGTCTTGAGGGTGTCGGAGGCTATGTAGGTAAACTCGGGCTGGCGGATGACCCCGAGCATGTTCTTGTAGGATTCGAAGTTCACGCCTGTCTTGCCGCCTATGCCGGCGTCCACCTGCCCGAGCAGGGTCGTCGGGACATTGGCGTAACGCACCCCGCGCATGTAGATGCTTGCGGCGAAGCCCACCACGTCCGTGGTCACGCCTCCGCCGACCGCAAGGACGAGGGCGGTCCTGTCCGCGCCCTTTTCAAGGAGCCAGCGGCAGATGACCAGGACCTTGTCCATGGTCTTGGCTATCTCCGAAGCATCTATGGCGAGGGTCGGGATGGTGGTGCTTATCTTCTTGGCATAGTCGGTGACGTTGCGGTCACAGACCATGTAGACCTTCCTGTACTTCAGGAGAAGGAATTTCAGCTGGGTAAAACCGCTGCCAGACTTTATCTTTATCTTCGTCATAACTGTCTTTTGCCGGGTCCGGGCCGCAGATTCCGGGAGGCCCCGGACGCAGCTTGCCATATCAAGGAACGAAGATACGCAAAAATTTGGGAAATGCCGTTTTTTCAGTACCTTTGCACCCTGCAGGCCCGAGTGGCGGAATTGGTAGACGCGCTGGACTCAAAATCCTGTGTCCTTAAAAGACGTGCCGGTTCGAGCCCGGCCCCGGGCACGAAATGAAAAAGACGGTCACAGGGCCGTCTTTTTTATTGTTCTTCTATTCTTTTCAGATCCTCTGGACGGTATAACACCTTGGCGTTTTGGCGGGTGACGATGCTTTGCCATAGTTGCTTTTCAAGTTCTCTACGGGCAGTAGCGGCAACACTTCCACCTCGCTTGCGACCTGAGTCATCCATTGTTTAAAAGGCTCAGCTTTGGGGGACGGAATCGATTGGATAAGCCTGAACAACTGCTCCTGATCGGCAACATCCGTTTGCCTTCTCTTGCCATCAGAAGCGACCATCTTGAAAGTGTTACAATTTGTAACGGTTTCATTCCCCTCATCTTTGAGACGTTTTTTAAGTACGCGCCAATATAGTGCCGGATCTTTACTATCTGTTAGTACGGCTACCACATCAATGATTGAGAAGTACTACTTCTCTTCTTTCTCGCTCCAAGCGGTTCTAATTGTTTTGTCTCCAAATAGCTGGAGAGCCTCTTTTTTTACTCATACAACTATTGTTTTTTGCCTGGCTTGTAGCCAGCCACAAGATCACTGGTCTTAATTTTGGGATCCAACTCGTGTCCTCCTGAATCGCTTAAGTACTGCGCTCTGGCTGATGTCGTATAGTTGTAACCAGCAACATAGCTTAACGCGGATTTAACAAGATCTATCTCCAGGACAGACTCAATTTTCCAGATGCTTTCCAAACTCAGGTTCTCCTGTCCTTTCAGTATTTTTGAAATGTATTGCTGAGAACAATTCATTCTTTCAGCAAGAGCTGCCTGAGTAATATGTAATTCATCCATCCGGGACATCATCCGGACGGCAATATACTGGGAATAACGCAACCAGCCCCAGTTGGCTTTGCGCCATTCGGCATCCTCCCTCCAGCGTGACGGCGTGGAAGATTGATGCGACTTTAAGAATTCTAATACCTTATCCATTTAGTCTGCTTGTAGGAAGTCTATTAATCCAGCTGTATCCACAACACCTTCTGACAACAAATAATTCCTGACCAACTCCATCTTTTTTAATTCTTCCAAGGTTTGTTCCCTCTCCTGCATAGTAGCCGTTAACTTTATGGCCCCACCCGTGATGATATACGTGGATTCTCCAACTTTTAAGGCGTATATTCTCAGCCAGGAAGGATGTCCGGATGGTTTACCTTTGGCCTTCTCTTTGCCTAGAAGAATGTCGGACATACGGGATGGCTCCTATGGCCTGAACACTTTGTTTAAATCTGATTCTACAGCCAAGTCAAGAATAAGACATTGAAGGGCCTGCGCTTCGTCGATGGTTTCATATATGGCACTATCAACGTTGGTTACCTTGAAGTAATCATTCAGGTCATTCTTATTCTTGAAGAAAAAATCCCGAAGCCACATTGGATCAGTCCATTGATTAAATACTTGGAAGAAAGCATTATCCTGACAGTCATCATATCTTACTGACCACAGATTATCCGGTATGATAGAGTCAAATGTCATATTCTTTTTTTACAAAGATAGCACTTTCTTTGGAGAATACAACCGATAAGTAGTAAAGTTCTTTATATTCTGCCTTTACAGCGGCACTACGATGCCGTGAGATGAGAGGCCGTGACGATTCTTTTATTATCTTTGCCATATGAATACGGTCCTGCTGATCCAGATTGCGCTCATCCTTCTTGTCAGCATGGTGCTCCAGAGGATTTCGGCCTCCATCGGGGCGCCTTCCCTGCTGGCGCTGCTCGCACTGGGGCTTCTGTGCGGCAATTACGGCGTCATCGGCATAGGTTACATAGGTTATCCCATCGCCCAGCAGACCTGCGAGGCGGCCCTCATCTTCATCATGTTCTACGGCGGCTTCGACACCAGATGGAAATCCGCCCAAAAGATACTCGGGGAAGCGAGCCTTCTGTCCACGGCCGGCGTCGTCATCACGGCGGCTCTGGTTGCGGTATTCTGCCACTTCGTAATCAGGTGGGAATGGAGGGAGAGTTTCCTTATGGGCGCCATCCTGTCATCTACAGATGCCGCCTCGGTATTCACCATACTCAAGGCCAAACGACTGAATCTCAAGGACAACCTTACACCCCTGGTGGAAGTCGAGAGCGGAAGTAACGACCCTATCGCCCACATGCTCACGCTCGTCGTCATCTCGGTGATCAGCGGCACCACGAGCGCAGGCTCGGCAGTGCTGAACGTATTCCTTGAAATAGCCCTGGGACTGGGTTTCGGTATCCTGATCGCCAAGGTAACCTCAATGGCGTTGAGACATATCTCCTTCAGCGAAGGACTCATCTCCATACTGTTCTTCGCCGTGGCAGTGTTGTCCTTCGCCATTCCGGACGCTCTCGGAGGGAACGGCTTCCTGAGCACCTACATCGTCGGTCTGCTGCTGGGGAGGGAGAATTTCTCCGGAAAGAAGGTTACCGTCCATTTCTTTGAAGGACTTACAAGTCTCATGGAGATGGTGCTGTTCTTCGTCCTCGGTGCACTCGCGCGTCCTGCGTCCATAGTCAAAGTCGTCCTTCCTGCACTTGCGATCTTCGCCTTCCTTACCATAATCGCGCGCCCTGCTGCCGTGAACGCCCTGCTTCTGCCCATACGCAAATACGGCAGGGCCCACCGAGCCTTCCTTTCCTTCGCCGGCCTGCGCGGAGCTGCAGCCATCGTCTTCGCTGTGATGGCCATCAACAGCGTCGCTCCGAAAAACGACATAATGAACCTGGTCTTCTGCATCGTTCTCCTGTCCATGGCCCTCCAGGGGACCCTCCTGCCGCTGTGCGCGAAGAAGCTTGACCTCATTGACAACACCTCCTCCAATCTTCTTTCGTTCAACGAATTTGCCGAAGAGGACCAGCTGCAGTTCGGAAAACTCGAAATAACGGCCGGAAGCAAGTGGCTGGGAAAGACGGTGCTCGACGCCGGATTGCCGGAAGGGCTCTCCATAGCGATGGTCATAAGGGACGGCAAATCCATGGTGCCCTATCCGGACATGGTCCTGAACGAGGGTGATACGGTGATAACTCTCACTAAACCCTTCGACGAATCAGGAGCCCAGATTAAGGAAAAGGTCGTCAAGAAAGGCAGCCGCAGGGTCGGTCGGCCGATCAAGGAACATCCCGGGAGAAGCACCGTCCTGCTTGTCAAGCGCGGCGAGGAGAGCATCATCCCCGACGACAACACCGTCCTCCTCGAGGGCGACCATCTTGTCATCCTGGACATCCAGGGCTGATCGTCAGGCGGGCCTACCCCGCCATTCTTCTAGAAATAATAGGTGAATCCTAATCCCAGGTCTCCCTGATAGGGTTTGAAAAATACCCTGAAATCAAGATGATTGTTTAACGCAACCCCGGCCTGGTACTTCATGCATCCGTAATAAGTGCCGATGAAATCGAACTCGAAGCCGCCTCCGAGGTAGGCCGCGACCTTCTCCCCCTTCAGCAGGTTCACGTTCAGCATCAAAGGAACCTGGAAGCCCGACAGGCGGCGGCCATATATATATCTCAGGCTTCCTACAAAATTGATCCACTGGTCATACCCTCCCAAGCGGGCCCGAACCCCGAGTCCGACGCTGGGAGGAAAGCTGGTTCTCAGAGGAGTGAAAAAATCGGCGCTTGCATCGATTCCGAAATGGACAGCCTTTCCGTCCTGTGCCACGGCAGTGGCCGACAGGAGGGAGATGGCTGCAAACAATGCGATAATCCTTTTCATGTCGCTAAAGTACAAAAAGATCCGGAATAAATGCTTATCTTGCAGCCATCATGAAAAAGACTGCATTACTTTTGGCGACTTTGCTCCTGGGCGCCTGCGCACCGAAATGGGAGCCCCTGTTCAACGGTTATGACCTCAGCGGATGGAAGCAGGTCTGCGGCGAAGCGAAATTCGCCGTCGAGGACGGCTGCCTCGTCACGGAAGGCATCGACGGCAAGATGAACTCATTCCTCGGCACCATCAAGGAGTACGACGACTTCATCCTGGAGTTCGAGTTCAAGATGGAGGAAGGGTTCAATTCCGGCGTGCAGTTCCGGGGACACCTGAACCCCCAGGGACGGGTGTACGGCTACCAGTTCGACGAGTGCGGCAACCCCAAGCGCTGCTGGACCGGCGGAATCTACGACGAAAGGCGCCGCGGATGGCTCTACAAGATGACCTGGAACCCCGCCGGACGGGAAGCGAACAGGCTGGGTAAATGGAACAAAGGGCGCATCGAGGCAGTCGGCGGACACCTCCGCACCTTCGTGAACGGGGTACTCTGCGCTGATGTGCTCGACAACGCCGACGCCTCCGGGATAATCGCGCTGCAGTCGCATGCCACCAACGGCAGGGCGGAAATGCTGGGCAAGAAGGCATGGTGGCGGAATATCCGCATATGCACAGTCCACCCCGAAAGGCACATGCTGAAAACGGACGGGAGCGTGTTCCAGTACAACTGGGTCGCCAACACCCTCAGCGAGCGGCAGCTCTCAGAAGGCTGGCAGCTCCTATGGGACGGCGCTACCACGGAAGGATGGACCTCCCCCGACGGGAACGGCTTCCCTGAAGAGGGGTGGAAGATCGAGGACGGCGCCATGATAGGCACCGAAGGGTGCATCGTCAGCACCGGCGCTTATGGCAACTTCTGGCTATCGGTGGACTTCATGTTCGTGAAGGGCGCGGATAGCGAACTGTACCAGCTCCTAAAGACCAAAAACAAGGATGCATGGTACTACGACCGCCAGTGGAACACCGCCTGGGTGAAGGTTCAGGACGGAACAGTGGAACTCTTCCTCAACGGTGTAAAGGTCGACGGGAGCGATTCAGTCTGGGATGAATGGCGCAGCCTGGGCCCCGAAGGACGCATCCTGCTGCAGTCCCCCGGCGACGAAGTGCATTTCCAGAATATCCTGATCAAGGAACTTTAGCAGACCAGCTCCATCGAGGTGTACTGGGGAGCCATCCCGAGCGATTCATAGAAGTGTTTCGCTCCGGGATTGCACTCCCAGACGTGCAGGGTGATGTTGTAGCATCCGCTCTGACGGGCGAAGGCTTTGACATGGTCGAAAAGTATCCTTCCTATGTGCCGCCCGCGGGCTGCCGCATCAACGCAGAGATCATCCAGATATAGCGTCTTGAAGGGCTTCAGGCTCCCGCTTGAGGTCTCCTGGATGGCGCAGAAAGCATATCCGAGCACCTCCCCGTCCTCTTCGTAGACGAACACCGGTGTCAACGGATCCGCGAAGATGGAGAGCAGTTCCTCGTCCGTGTATTTCTTTCCGACCTCGTTGAAAAGGTCGGGCCTGCCGTCATGATGGACCTTCAGCACCTGCCGCAGAAGGCTGTTCACCGCCCCGAGGTCGCGGGGTTCCGCTTTCCTTATAGAATATGTCATAGCGTTCCGAGTAGTCCTGCGAGCAGGAAGCCAAGGTAGTTGCCGACCGCGTAACCCACGACGCCTATCGCAAGGCCGCTGGCGAGCACGCTGCGGTTCTTCATCGCGGCCGCCATCATGGGAACGAAAGGCGGAGAGCAGATGTAAGTAACGGAGCTTATGGTCATGGTATCCGCGTCGATTCTCAGTAGCTTCGCCAGGATGGCCTGCAGCAGCAGTGAGCCGAATATCACGAACGCGAGGTACCCGAGCATGCCGAGGCTGCTGCCGGGGTCGAGTTTGCTCAAATCGGCCATCGAAGCCACGACGATGGAGAAAACGTAGATCAGGTACATGCCGATCTCGTAGCCGTATTTGCGGGAGCGTATGCCCGGGATAAAGGACGCCGCTATTCCGAGGGTCGTCAGCATCAGGATGAGCACTGTCATGAACCAGCCGTCGCCCGCGAGCAGCCCGAGGCCCGCCGAGATGCCGATGATCAGCACGTCCGCAGCGAGCAGCACGCCCGCGTCGCGGAGGCCGGCTTTCGTCATCAGGCCAGCGTAGGGATTGGCCGCTGCGCCTTCGAGGGCCGCCTTTATGTCCCTTTCATCCTCGCTGCTGCCGGAAGCCGTTTCCACGGGAAGCCAGCGGCGGAACAGCTTCACGCCGACGCTCAGAAGGAAGGTCAGGTACAGAAAGCTCACCGCCATGTCATAGGAATTCAGCAGGATGAAGGTTTCCTCCGGAACGCCGAGCATGGTCTTCAGCGCCGCCATGTTGATGGTCCCGCCGGTGTAGACTCCAGTGAGCATGCCGCCGATCTTCGCTCCGTCGGGGATGCTGCGGCCGAAGATGAGGTAGCCGGAGACCACCGCCGCCACGACGGCCAGAAGGCCGGTCAGCAGGGCCAGCAGCTGGCTCCGGGTCTGGGTGCGGCGGAAGGTGCACGCAAAGAGCATCAGGGGAATCGCGAGGGGCACCATCGCGCTAGAAAGGATGTCCTGGATCTGCGCCATCCCTTTGGGGTGGAAGATGTTGCCGAAGATGACCCCGATGATGTACAGGATCAGTACCGGGCCTATCTTCCCCAGGACCTTGTTCCTGCGGCATAGCGCCATCACCCCCGCCGGGCACAGCAGGAAAAAGAGGATCGTAAATATGCTTCCTAAGTTCATCCTTCCAGGATTTGGGCAGCGGCGTTTTTAGTGTCGACTTTCTCGATGATGCGTTCGAGCAGGCCGTTCTCGTCGAAGATAAAGGTGCGGCGAAGGGTCCCGAGGACAGACTTGCCGTACATTTTCTTCTCGCCCCAGGCGCCGAAGTCCTGCAGCATCTGCGTCGAAGTGTCGGCTAGCAGGCGGAAGGGAAGCTCGTACTTCGCCCGGAAGCCGGTGTGGGATTTCGAGCTGTCCTTGCTGACGCCGACTACGTTGTAGCCAGACGCGGTCAGTTCGGCATAGTTGTCGCGGAAGGAACATGCCTCGGCCGTGCAGCCGGAGGTGTTGTCCTTCGGATAGAAATAGATGATGGTTTTTTTGCCTTTGCCGATGAAATCGGAGGATTTCACCATGTTCCCGTCCTGGTCCATCACCTCGAAGGACGGCATCTTGTCACCTTTTTTCAGCATGGTCCTATCTTCCTGAAAGGGTCAGGCGGCTGAAGTCTACCCCGCCGCTGCCGGGTGTGGATATGTTGCCAAGGCTGCGGGCGTTGCCGCTGAGAGTGACGTCGCCGCTGCCGGAGATGCGCACGTCGATGGTCCCGGCATCAAGGCAGGCGAGGGACAGGTCGCCGCTGCCGCTGATGGAGATGGATGTGTTCCAGACAGTATAGTTGCGTGCGCTGACGTCGCCACTGCCGCTGATCCTGAACTCGGCGGATTCAGCAGCGATTCCGGACAGGAAAAGGTCGCCGCTGCCGCTGGTCGAAGAAAGGAAGTTCCGGCAGGTAACGGTGCCCGTCGAACTGATGTCCCCGCTGCCGCTGATCTTTATGCTGAAGTCGCCATCCGTGGTGACGGGACTTTCAAGATGGATGTCGCCCGATCCCGAGACTTTCAAGCCGTTCAGCACAGGGGATTTGACGGTAAGGTAGGTTTCGGCTTTGGACCTCACGATCGTTCCTGGCCTGACCTTCACCATGAGGGTAGTACCTTCTACCTCGATGATGTAGTAGTCGGCCAGGTTCTCGTCGCAGGTGAGGATGATGCTCTGCGCTCCCGTGGTCTGGGTATAATAGACATCTATCGAGCTGGGGACAGCGATTGCGCTGAACGAGCCCGCTTCGATGGTTACATTAGCGGGAACTCCGTTACCCCTCTCGCTGACGGATACCATCTGGCAAGCGCTCAGGGCCATGACGGCTGCAAGTGTAAAAAGGATTTTTCTCATGTTGCAAAAGTAATTAATTTTTCGGTATCTTTCGGAAACTATTGAAACTGAAATGAAGCGAATCCTTTCCACATTACTGGCCCTGCTGGTCGCTTTCGGGGCGGCGAGCGGGCAGACCGGCGACGGTAAAGCGGCGGCTAAAGCTTCGGCAGTCAACGCACCTGCGGCCAAGGCCCCGGCTACCGCCGTGAAGAAGCGTCAGTCCAACCCCGACGCCCACAGGCTCACGCCTTCGTACGGGCCAGGAAAGATCCGGATTGCCGTGTTCGGCGGGTCCCTCTCCGTGAACAGGGAATCCGATGCGGCCAAGCGGCTCTGGGCGGAAGCCATGGACGCTGAGGTCACCACCTACGGCGTCGGCGGCGCGGGTTTCGCGATCTCCAAGGGATACTCGATCCAGCGGCAGGTGGACACCGCCGGGGTATATGACATATATGTACTCTGGGCA
>JAEEGL015578096.1_pt1 | contig 12090 bp, 13 predicted proteins | sample 9134231 | NCBI WGS metagenome assembly JAEEGL01 (sample SAMN16246548, study PRJNA631951) | gut metagenome | biome: gut microbiome; feature: rumen; material: fiber-attached | host: Bos | place: Iran: Karaj | collected 2018-10
AACTTAGGTCTCAGCGCATTGCTGCCGGTACCTCTCTTCATCATCCCTTCTTCTTTGGTGATGACCGAGTCACCGCTGCCTTCGCTTCCCGCTGCCGCTATGGTAAGTACCGTGCCGACAGGCAGGGCCTTTTCCACCGGCTTTCCGTCATAGAAGTCCCAGAAATCCCCGTCATATATAGCTCCTGCCGCAATAGCCTTGGAAGAATCTATAACGCTTCCGCCGCCTACCGCAAGTATGAAATCCACCTTTTCTTTCTTGCAGAGTTCTATGCCTTCATATACAAGACCGCTCCTGGGATTGGGCTTTACGCCGCCCAGTTCCACATATTCAAGCCCCTCCTTTTTAAGTGAGGTCTCCACTCTGTCCAGGAGTCCCGAACTCTTTGCGCTCTTTCCTCCGAAATGTACCAGTACCTTACTGCCTCCGAAACGTTTTACCAGCTCACCGGCCTGGCTCTCACTGTCCTTACCGAAGGAAAAAAACGTAGGTGACCAAAATGTAAAATTATCCATGTTCTACCGCCTTTCTTATTTGAATGCTTCTTTAGATCTTTCAAGAGTTTCTATGACTTTGTCACACCACTCGTCAAATTCCTCATCTTCCACCTGACATTCGGGATGTGAAAGCACATAGTCAAGGGCTATGCGCACGCCCTTCTCAAATCTTATGCCCGTGCTCATCTCCGGAACTATCCTCTTGAGTTTCCTGTTATCGAATACCACCGATACCGACTTGTCACCCTTAAGACTGCCCTCAAAATCAAAGCCGTATTTATCTCCTGCAGCGATAAGATAATCCGTTGCCACATGATACGCATAAAGCTTCACGTTAAGCGCATCCGCTATAGTCTGATATATCTGGTCCCAGCTTAAGGCTTCGTCACTTGTTATCTGGAAGGCTTCGCCTATTGCGTGCCTGTTTCCCATAAGTCCCGTGTATCCCACGGCGAAATCTTTATTGAAAGTCAGCGTCCACAGAGAGCTGCCGTCTCCCTGGATTATGACCGGCTTTCCTTCCAGCATGCGCTTTATCACCTGGTAGGGTCCCTTCTTTCCGTGCACTCCCAGAGGCACATTTCTCTCATCATAGGTATGACTGGGTCTTACTATTGTTACCGGGAAGCCTTCTTCCCTGTATTTCTTCATAAGGAATTCTTCACAGGCTATCTTATTTCTCGAATACTCCCAATAGGGATTGGCAAGGGTGGTCCCTTCGGTGATTACATATGATGCCGCAGGCTTGTTATAAGCAGAAGCCGAACTGATATAAATGTACTGCTTTGTTTTATCTTTAAAAAGGCGGTAATCCCTCTCTACCTGGTCTACGGTAAAACCTATGAATTCTCCTACTACGTCAAATTCCATTCCTTCCAGCTTTTTTGCTGCATCGGCTTCGTCGGATATATCACAGCTTATCTGCTTCACATTTGCAGGAACCACGTCTTTTCTGTTGCCGCGGTTTAAGAGCCATACTTCCCACAGAGGATCTTCGGCAAGTCTGTTCACTATCGCAGTGCTTATCGTTCCCGTACCGCCTATAAATAAAGCTTTCATCCCATACCTCCCTTATGAACGTTATTGTTTCGTATCTCAATAAGGGGACAACTCCCCACAAAAATCAGAATATACAAAAGCAAAGAAAAAAAACAGAAAAAACTTATTGTATTATGACCATTTTTTGTTATTATATATGCATGAAGAAAAACACTAAAGAAATAATCAGATATTATAATATCCACGGAGTCTCCCTGACTGAATCACACGCACCGATCAAATTCCCCTCCCACTGGCATAATGCGGCTGAGTTTACTCTCATCCGCAAGGAAGGCTGCAGATATAAGATCGGCGATACCGTATATTCGCCCGCTCCCGGGGATATACTTCTTATCTGGCCGAGAGAGCTTCACGAAACCCTTTTTTCACCGGAGGGAGGTTCAATGTTTATCCAGTTTACCTCCGGTCTGCTGGAAAACAATACTGATCTTGTGGCTGCCTCGGGCTTTCTCAAGGAATGCCATCATATATCCCTGAAAAAGGAACCCGAACTGGCGGAAGGACTTACGGGCCTGCTTAAAGATCTGAAGGAAACCTATAGCAAAAAACAGTATTTTATCGAGACAAAATGCAAACTTCTGATATACGACATGCTGATGCTGATAGGCGAATACGTTATGCGCGAACACCGCGAGCAGATAGGTAATGAGAATTTTTCGGACAAATCCTGGGACTATATCCGCGCCGCCTGTAGTTTCGTGGCCGACCATTCCGCCGAGGACATCTCCCAGGCGGACGCTGCCGCCCAGATCGGACTCAGCCCCTACTATTTTTCAAAACTCTTCAACGAGTATACCCAGATGACTTTTCCTTCCTATCTTGCCGGGATACGGGTACAGAATGCCATCAATCTGCTGGCAGACGATCACTATTCCATAACCGACTGTGCTTTTATGTCCGGTTTCCAGTCCACTACTACCTTTAATAAGGTATTCAGGGAAACCACCGGCTGCACTCCGAGGGAATACAGAAAGCTTCACAAACACGGGAGGTAAAAATGAGCAGAAAAAAAGTCGAAATATTCTGGACCGGCGGTTTTGATTCCAGCTTTAGGGTAACACAGCTGTCCCGCTGTGACGTCGACATACAGCCGTATTATCTTGCAGATAACAGGGACTCCCAGGAATACGAATTGAATGCGATAAAAAAGATCACCGAAGTTCTCAGGAATCATAAAGACACCCGGGCAGAAATACTCCCGCTCATAACGGTATCCGTGGAAGAGCGTATAGCGGCGCCCGAGATAACCGCCGCCTATGACCGTATCCACAAGAACCAGCGCCTGGGCACACAGTATGACTGGCTTGGCCGCTTCGCTTCCGTACACCCCGGAATAGAACTCGGAATACATGAGCAGGCAATTGAATTCATCAATAAATTCGGAAGCCTGAAAACAGTTGACGATCCCGATATAGGACAATACTGGATAGTCGACAAAGAAAATACCGATAAAGATGTCTGTCTGATATTCGGAAATTATCATTTCCCGCTTGTAAAGTATTCCAAGCCTCTGATGCGGAAAGAATATATAGACGGCGGATACGAAGATGTGATGAACCTGAGCTGGTTCTGTTACAATCCTGTCGATGGCAAACCCTGCGGAGTATGCTATCCGTGCATGTGTACGATACAGGAAGGCCTTAAGGAACGTTTTGATAAAGCAGCGCTCAAACGTTATCGCACAAAAATGTGGAACCGCCGCATATATCAGATAAAGAAACCCATCAAGAAACTGTTGGGCCGTACTGACGGCTGATCAGGAAAGCATCCCCCAATACAGTTCTTTCTTCCCTGTCATGGACGGCTGCTGCTGCATATGCACTCCGCCGTAGAGATTAGCCTCCAGAAAGGCAATGCTCTTATCTTCACGCACCACCACATCCCAGGCGATATAATTCAGCTCCTTCACTTTTTCATGGGCTTCCAGTGCCTTTTTCTTTACGCTTTCCCATTCCGGCACTTCAAAGCCTTTAATATCCAGTCCGGTATCCGGGTGCTTTAAAAACTCGCCTCCCGCTTCATCCACAGCATGACTTATAACGATCCCGCTCTCTGCATCTATCTCGGCTACCATTCCTCCCGAACTGTAATTATCGATGCCCGAATCGCCTCTTCCTATCCTGATAACTGCACCGGTCACCCGGAGTTTTCCGTCTCTTAAACTCCTTGTGGTGTACAGTCTCAGCGTGTTTACTGACTGTGGATGGAGTGCAGCGAGTTTCTCATTCTCTTTTATCACTTCTTCAATGATATATCCCTTACCATGAACTTTATCATACAGCTTTGCGATATCATCGTCATTTACGGTTTCAGCAAAAAACACCCCTCTCCCCTGAGCGCCACCCGCCGGCTTGATTATAAGCTTTCCGGTATTTTTGCAGAACTCCGTAAACTCTCCCGCAGAGACTTCATCACCTATCCATCTGCGGCCTATATACTCCGAAAACTCACTGCAGAAACGCTTTTTATCATTAAATCTTGCCCAGTCTCTTGATTTTTTGTCGCCGTTAAAAGCCCTGACCATTACGGCCAGATCGCCTTCGGTTATAAAAGTCTTATTTACTTTATATCCGTTCTCATAGTATCTGTACAGAAAGTAATCCAGCCCGTCGATCCCTGGATACAGCATCTTTGCCAGCAGAAAATCCGCATGGTGAACAAGCCCCCAGACAAATCCTGCATCAGGCTTCATGGTCTTTAAGCAATATGCATAGGTCCTGCTCTTATCTGTGATTTTCTTTCGAATCAGCTTCATAGCTTATCCATTCTGCCCTTTATGCTCCGTGAGATTTTCCACGCCAGACGCTTCAGCGGTTTCACGAGACTTTTTTCCACCAGTTCCTTTGATCCTTTCTCTTTATGGAATATACCGCCCGGATATGCGGGATAGGTGTATCTGTAATTGTTTTCTTTCATAAAAGCTTCAAGCTCAGAAAGCGCCCCGGCCTCGTCAAAACGCTCTGCAACAGACATTGCGGCAAGTTTTTTTGCATAGTCAGCGGAAACACTGTGCTTCTGTATGATTGCATGATAGATCAGCGAATAATACTCATCCTTCTCGTCCATGATGAAAAACAGATCAGCATATCTGCGCCTTTTCTTAAGCATGTCTGCTTCCCAGAAAGAGTCATAATATCCGTCCCCGACCGTCCTTATATCAACCGGTATCACTGCACCGTTTATGCTTATCTTCTGGTGTATCCTGTCTTTCTTATTCTTTCTGGGCTCACAGCCGCTTATCTTCTCAAAACAATTCAAGTCATCACAGAGAAAATCTATATCCTCGTGTTCTCCCTCTGCCTTTCCTTCATCACTTATATCCTGATAGTTCCTTAGTACAAGATATCTGCTGCCTTCGTCCAGCGCTTTAAAAAAGTCTTTAAAGGATTCCCACTCTCTCATTTAGCTTCATCTCCTTCTTTTGCTTTTTTAAGCTTCAGAACTTCCATGATCTTATCCCTGTTGATATACGCAGCAAGCAGTACTGCTGCAAAAAGGATCAGACGTATTATCATATAGCTGTACAAAAGTGTCAAAGACAGTCCTATAACGCTTACCACCAGCGAGAGCATAAAGATATGCCTGTCATTGTAAATGCTCTTCTTTCCGATCTCTTTCATCAGTATCCGCCTCATAACAATATAATGGAACAGCGTGTAAAGTATATAACAGGCAAGTGTCGTATAAGCGGCAGCTATAAAGCCGTACATCGGAATAAATACGGCGTTAAGCGCCACATTCAGCACTGCGGCGCACACGCTGGCTATCATCATATATGCGTTCTTTTCAAAATAGAATTCAAAGTTGGCAAAGAAACTGTATAGGAAAGTAAAGTATACGCTTACCGCAACCGGCGGCACCACCCATATGGCTTTGTCATACTTGCTGGATGCAAACACAAGTATCACCTCCGGTGCCAGCAGGATCAGCATCACACAGCAGCCTGCAACGATCAGAAGCAGCCTGAAGGATTTTTCACGTATCTCTTTGTAATTCTTTTTCTTGATCTGCTGGTATATCCAGGGATTAAAAGAATTCAGTATCGCATGGTTCAGTATGTTAAGAGCTGTGGCAAGATTATAGGCCAGAGAATAGATCCCGGCGTCCTCTTTTCCCGCGATATTCTTTATCATGATCCTGTCAGACTGGTTCAGTACGACCTGCGAGAGATAATGCGGGATCAGCGGTATATTGTAATTAAGCGCATATTTCCAGTATTTCACCGAGAAATAGCCGTGAACTTCCGCAACCATTTTGCACAGGAAGACCAGAAGAGTAAGGGCATCCGCAATAATTATGGCCAGTATCCTGGCCGTCACCTTATCCTCAAAAGCATATACGGCAAAGAACTCCATCCCTGTCTTAACGCATATATTGATAAGAGTCGCAATGACCATTATCTTATAGCGGTAATGCACCCTCTGTCTTACGGTCCAGAATTTATATGCCATGCCAAAGAGGATGTCCGTCATCATGCATGACACATACAGTTCCGGCATTTTGAAAAGACCTGCAAAAAACGGCTCAAAGATGATTATCAGTGCAAAAAAGAGGACATATATCCCCATGAACAGGCTCTGAACCGAAGATGAAAACCTGTCCTCGTCATCATCATGTTTGACCAGGCCTCGCAAATATACTCCTGATGCCAGGTTCATAGTCACGATTATAGTTACGATATTCTGCCAGGTAAGAAAGACACTGAAAGTTCCGTATTCTGCTTTAGACAGCGTCCTTGCAAAAAAGGGCGTTGTGAGAAATGAAATACCGCTCTGCAAAAAATTACAGACCGTAAACCATATGGCTGCCCTGGCCTGAACGGAAAAGCCGTCATATGTGCTTTTAATTCTTTTTAAATAACTCTCAGACTTCATCAAGTAATGTCCGCATTCTGTTTACTTCTTTTTTGTTTACCAGACAGTATACTGCGCTTACGGCTTTCTTCAGGTTCTTCTTGCCGATCAGCTTTCTTAAGCCCGAGCATATTGCTTTAAGAGTGATCTTCAGGCTGTTTGTCTTGTCGGCGAAACGGTAAAATTTCATATACAGCGGTCCCAAAATACTGCTTCTGATCTTTTCATTCTGAGGAATATAGGGATCATAATAATATCTTTTGACCGGAACCGTGATGTCCCCTTTTTCCTTAAGGAGACAGGCCGCCCTGTGCTGACCGTCCTTGATGATATTATTATCTCCGTATACTATGATATACTGCTCATTCCAGGGATAACCGTTTTCTCTTACGCTTTTAAGACATTCCTGCATCCTCTCTGCCGGAGTCTGGTCGATATGGTCCGATCCCTTTTCTTTTATGGAAGCAGCATCTCCGGATAATTCCTTAAAGAACACGGACTTATCCAGTTTCTTTATACGTTCCCCTTCGACCCACAGTTCGGACAGCTTCACCTCATCATCGCATACTTTCTTCAGGTCATAAAGCCTGCAGCGCTCGGTGCACAGCACATGCTCCAGAAATACCGGATCCAGTTTTGATATATCCAAACCGGGTATCTGTAAAAGCTCATTCATGGCTGCGCAGATATCGCTGCACAGCTGTTCCATTTCCGGATAGTCAAGATCTACCCGGAAACGGTTTATATGCAGGTGCATGCGTTCGCCTATGTTGTCATCCAGCCAGACTTCATAGCGCCCGATCTTTTTTCTCTGTAGTTTTGTAACTGCGGGATTACTCATATCATCTTAATAATATGCCAGATAATCGGCTATTATCTCCTCATATTTTCCTTCATCAATCATGCTTAAGAGTCTGTCAGTATACGAAAAGAATACCTTCTCCAAAAGACGTTTCAGTTCAGCCTCATCCTTTAGTTTTCTGTTCTCTTCAAAAAAAGCGATATCCGCATCTGAGAAAGTCTTCTGTTTAAAGATCACTTTACAGAGCCTGTAAATATAGAGGGATATTTCATCAAGCATATTGTATCCCTCTGCCTTTCCCGAACAGCTCCAGACTCTCTCCTGAATGGCCCGGTCAAGCGGGATCCAGGTTTTCTCGGTAAGACTTAAACAGGGTAAACGGTAATAAATCTGAAGATATATGCCATTAAGGCGGTACATCTCAAAAGGCTCCATCTTATACAGGTATCTGTATCCGAAAAGCGGGCTGTCCGGATGTATCTTCTTATGTATCTTTCTGTCTTTTTTCAGTACTTTTCTGATCTGCTTCTTTTTTTTCGGGTCAGCTATCAGTGTCACAAGGCCTTCTCTTTTCTCGACAAGCCTGTATTCAACGCCATTCTTATCAAGGATATCCGCAACATGTTTTATCACGTTCTCCTCTGCGTCTCCTGCTGCTGCTATACTGCTTTTGCTAATGCCGTACTTTTTCCCCTTTTCCCTGCTCTTAATATAGTCCATCTCGCTTTTGGCTCGGAGTATGGTCGCAGAAAGGCGCAGGAAGTCTTTTTCACGCATTTCCAGCCTGAAATCCTTATTCTGTATATGGATGATACGGCCGGTCTTTTTGTTCCCGCCCGCATTCAGCTCTATCATCAGTTCCTCTTTACCCAGAGTGACCGGGTGAAGATTTCTGAGCAGCTCGCCCATTGGTATTATCCGCCTTTTCTACTGCATCGGCTGCGCAACAAGCCGCAGACCATTGCATATTATAACACATAATGTCCACCCTTACCACTACCGCCGCGTCTGCTTGCAAGCTTAAGCAAAAATCACTATAATAGAGAGCGGTTGTGAATCAAACAACAGACAGGTGGGCTTTATGCACGATATAGATTTCGTAATAACATATCTGGACGGAAATGACCCTGCATGGCAGGAAGAAAAAAACAAGTATTCTCCCGACTCCGGAGCGGATGCAGGTAAAAACCGCTACCGTAACTGGGATAATCTGAAGTACCTGTTCCGTGGTTTTGAAAAGTTTACCCCCTGGGTCAGAAAGATACATTTCATCACCTACGGGCATGTGCCTGAATGGCTCAATACCGAAGATCCCCGGATCAATATCGTAAAGCATGAGGATTATATACCGAAAGAGTGGCTCCCGACTTTCAGCAGCCGCTGCATAGACATGAACCTTCACCGCATAGATGACCTGGCTGAGCATTTCGTCTATTTCAATGACGATATGTTCCTGCTGTCTCCCTGTGGTAAGGAACTGTTCTTTAAACGCGGGCTTCCCTGCGACTCGGCCATACTTGAGCCCTCAATACTTAAGATGCGTTCTTCGGCAGCGCTGTATCTTGCGCCTCTTGTCTGTACTGCCGTGATAAACAAACACTTCAGCAAGAAAAAAGTCATGGCTGCCAATCCCGGCAAATGGTTCAATTTAAGCTACGGCAGGTTCCTTATCGAGACCCTGCTTCTTATGCCCTATTCGGAGTTTGCAGGCTTCCGTCCCATGCATCTGCCCTACTCTTATCTCAAGAGCAGTTATAAGGCTGTCTGGAAGAATGAGCCTGAACTCTGCGCTTTAGCCTCTTCACATCGCTTCAGAGTGCCGGATGATCTTAATCACCTTATCTTCTCATACTGGCAGTTTGCAACGGGTGCGTTTATTCCCCGCAGCACCAAAGCAGGTTCCGGCATATATGTAAGAACGGTCAAAGACGCAAAACGCGCCGCAGAAACTCTGCGACGCGCTAAATATAAAATGGTCTGTCTCAATGATAATATTGATGATCCCAAGGATGCCGAACAGATAATCCGCATCATCAACAGCGCCCTTGAGGAGATACTTCCCGAAAGATCAGCCTTTGAGCTTTTCTGAATCCTTGCCCCCGGCCATATCCTTTTTTATCTGGGTGGTACTGATCTCCGGAGTTCTGCTTAAATACACGACTTCCACCCCTTCATCCTTGAGAAAATCAAATTTACCTTCCCAGTCATCGCCTATGACAAAGGTATCGATATGGTACTCATGTACATCGGTCTTCTTCTGTTCCCAGTTTTCCTCTGGTATCACCAGATCCACATATCTTATGGCTTCCAGCAGGCTTTTTCTCTGCTCGTAGGAGAAATAACAATACTTGTTCTTCTCAACACGGTTGAACTCGTCCGTTGAAAGAGCAACTATAAGATAGTCTCCCAGAGCCTTGGCTCTCTTTAAGAGCTCAATGTGGCCGTAATGCAGCAGATCAAAAGTTCCGTAGGTTATGACTCTTTTCATTCTTTTACGATCTCCATAGACATAAAGTGTTCGGGATAACGCTTATCTTCGGGAGGAAGCGCCATATAGTCCCCGTATATCATCTCAAGCTCCGCCTTTGCTCCCTTGGGACAAGGGAAATATCCGTCCCTGATCTGACCTTTAACGCGCTTTTTAAACCATTCCTTCTGATACTGCTTCCCCCAGTATGGCGCTCTCTGCTGGTCATTCGATATAAACCAGGAAGCAGCGGAGTTGCCGCCTGCTGCCGATATCCTGTCATACAGCTTTGCTATATGCTTAAAGGGGATAAGCTTACCGATCGCCGGCAGTATCATTGCTCCAAGCTTCTGAAGGCCCTTATATTTATCAAGCTCCACATCCTTTCTGTGTCCCATTGCCAGCGCATATACAAACTGAAGCATAAGAAGCTGCAGCTTATAAAAGCATGATACATTATCATATATGAACAGATCTACGCTGGGGTGGGAATACCTCCCTCCGTAATAATCATCATCGGCCTTCTGGTTATGTATCAGCGTATCCTTATCCACCACGCGGCAGATAAAATCAAAGAATTCCGGATAGTCATGATAATCCACTATTTCAAAGCCTTCGGCTGCCTGCTCCTTATATACTTTCAGGAACTTCTCATAATCCTTCCTGGCAAAAACGATGTCCACATCATCATCCCAGGGTATGAAATCCTTATGCCTGAGTACGCCAAGCAGAGTGCCTGCCAGCAGGTAGTATCTTATACCATTCTCATTACAAACCCTGTCTATATCGCAGAGCATCCTGTAGTTTATATCCTGTATCTCTTTAAGATATGCCTGTATCTTTTCTTTATTATCCGCCCTCATGACTACTCCCCTGCCGGCTCATTAATACCTTAACTACTATACCTTATTTCCCTTATAAAAGCAAATAAATAAGCGTTCTGCAAGCAGAACGCTCAAGGTTTAAAATCTCTGATCCTCTTATGCTCTCTCTACTCTGCCGGACTTAAGGCATGTAGTGCAGACATGCATTCTCTTGGATGCGCCGTTAACCTTACACTTAACATTCTTGATATTAGCATCCCATACATGATTGGATCTTCTATGTGAATGGCTCACATTGTTTCCGAAATGAGCGCCTTTTCCGCATACATCACATCTTGCCATGAGTTCCACCTCCCTTTACACTTAAAACACGACTTCTGACGTCGCAACAAAACATATATTACCAAATCTCCGAATAAAATGCAAGCACTTTTTTCACTCTCTGCTCTCTTATGATTACTATTCACAGCCTAATCGCCCTCCAAGCTTCTCCTATCAATAACACATGACGATTTTTCTCATCACTCAAATGCCAAAAAGTCGGATTTTATCGAACTTTTTGGCATTTTTCTATTGGCTGTTATATCGTCACGTATTATAATTATACGTGACGATTAAAGGAGGTGATCATATGGCAATCACATACAACAAAGACAAACGTTCCGGACTAACTTATGCTTATGAAACAACATATGTCTGGGACAAAGAAAAGAAACAATCAAGATCCAAACGCACTCTCATAGGACGTGTTGACGAGACTACAGGAGAAATCGTTCCAACTGACGGACGAGGCCGAAAGCGCAGTCCTAATTATGTTCCGGATGAGAATGCGTATCAGATGCCTAAAACTATGAAGGAATTGAAATCTGAAGTGCTGCGTTTACTTGAAGAAAACAAGATGCTCCGCGATAAAGTAGACACCCTTACAAAAAAACTCAAGGAATCATAATGACGCTGAAAGAAGCTTATGAAAAGCGAAGACAGGAAGTACTGTCTCTGAAAAGGCAGTTAAATAAAGCAGAAAAAAATATTGGGGAATTGACCGCCGGAACCTATGTTGACAGCGAAAAGGCGGAACATCTCCGTACGATCAACCGTCTTTCTCAGGAAGTAAAACATCTTAACAATAAGATTGAGCGTTTTAAGGGATGGTATTCCCAGCAGTCAGACTACGTTGAATCCAAGAAAGATGAGCTTGCAGAAGTCAGGCTCCAAAACGAAAAATTGAAATTGGAAAACGATGAACTTCTGCAAGCCAAGATTTCTGCTCTCGAAGAAGAAATACTCCGTCTGCATTCCCTCGCTAATAATGACGGTACCAACAGCGGTCTCCCTACAAGTCAGATGCCGATTGACAAGAAGAAGGTCATTCCGAATTCAAGAGTCAAATTCGGAAAGAAGAAGGGTGGACAGCCTGGTCATAAAAAGTATGCCCTGACTCCTCTTTCAGATGATGAAGCGGAATTATCAGGCGAAGCGTAAGCTTCGTCTGATTCTGATGCAAAAGCCACGGCTCTCGCCGTGGCTTTACCTTTTTTATTTCAAATCAGCTGTGAATAGTAACTTACTATTCGCAGTTATCTCAATG
>JAEEGL011491940.1_pt1 | contig 12089 bp, 9 predicted proteins | sample 9134231 | NCBI WGS metagenome assembly JAEEGL01 (sample SAMN16246548, study PRJNA631951) | gut metagenome | biome: gut microbiome; feature: rumen; material: fiber-attached | host: Bos | place: Iran: Karaj | collected 2018-10
AAAGACCGTTACTCAGATAGTCAGTGCTGTTTGCGGTCACGCTTTGATTAGAAAGTTCTTCTGTCGACAGAGCATCTTGATCCAACTTGTGCCCTTTACACGGCATACCAAATACTCCGGGGAATCTCGATCTATTGCCAAGCCTCTTTCGACATTTTAAACCGAAATAATCAAACCGGCAAGGGTAACAGATCAATGGTAACCGCGATACTTGCAGAAACCGGAAAAAAGAGTAGAATACGTTTAACGTTTTGGCGGTGGGAATTACCCTACGCCCGAGCGCCGATCTGAACGTTTCGCTCTGAACCCAAGGGAAGACCTGACGGCAAGACGCAACGGAAATCGTGTGATGATTTTACTGCGTTTTGCCATGTTGTCACCAGGGGCAGAACGCGTTTTTTTATGCCGTCTCAGAATGAAAACGTTCTTTCCCAAAACGAAAGAAAGGATAAAAATGATCAGTCGAATTGCGATCATCGGAATCATCGTGGAAGAGAAACAGAGTATCAGCAAAATCAACGCTCTTCTTTCGGAGTGCCGTGATGCTATTATCGGTCGTCTCGGTATTCCGTACGACAAACGGGGTATTAACGTGATCAGCATTGTGGTTGACGCGCCGACTGATTCGATCAACGCGCTGACCGGAAAACTGGCCGCACTTTCCGGGGTCAGCGCCAAGGCGGTTTTCTCGCGTACCGAGTTTACCGAAGACGAAAAGTAAATGGACTGAATGAGAAATCCTTCCAGAGAGGAAATTGCAATGATGTATGATCCAAAGTCTTCCAAGGCCATGAAATTTATCTCACACGAAGAGATCCTCGAGTCGATTGAGTTCGCGGAAAAGAATAAAAAGAACCGTTCCCTGATCGAAGAAATCCTTGAAAAAGCGAAACATTGCAAGGGGGTTCCTCACCACGAAGCGTTAACATTGCTTCTGTGTGATGACAAGGAACTCAACGACAAAATGTTCGCGCTGGCCCGTGATATCAAACAAAAGTTTTACGGCAACCGGATTGTAATGTTCGCCCCCCTCTATCTTTCGAATTACTGTATCAACGGATGCGTCTATTGCCCGTATCATCTCAAGAACAAACATATCGTTCGTCGTAAACTGACTCAGGACGAAATTCGGGCGGAAGTAATTGCCTTGCAGGATATGGGGCATAAGCGTCTTGCGTTGGAAACCGGCGAACATCCGGTGATGAATCCGATCGAATACATCCTGGACAGCATCAGGACGATCTACTCGATCAAGCATAAAAACGGCGCTATCCGCCGGGTCAACGTTAACATTGCTGCGACGACCGTTGAGAACTACCGCAAGTTAAAAGAAGCCGGGATCGGCACTTATATCCTTTTTCAGGAAACCTACAACAAGGAACGATATGAGCAACTCCACCCTACCGGGCCTAAAAGTGATTACGCGTATCATACCGAAGCTATGGACCGTGCCATGGACGGCGGAATTGACGATGTCGGATGTGGCGTTCTCTTCGGTCTGACCGATTACAGGTACGACTTTACGGGGCTTTTAATGCATGCCGAACATTTGGAGGCGGCAAAAGGAATCGGTCCCCATACGATCAGTGTCCCGCGCATTCGGAATGCCGATGATATTGAAGCCTCTTCTTTCGAAAATGGGATCACAGATGATCAATTCGAAAAGATAGTCGCTGTTCTGCGGATCGCGGTTCCGTATACCGGGCTGATCATTTCAACCCGGGAATCGAAAGCGGCGCGGGAACGGGTTCTGAAGGTTGGGGTTTCCCAGATCAGCGGCGGTTCACGTACGAGTGTCGGCGGATATGTGGAACCTGAACCGGAAGACGAGAATTCCGCCCAGTTCGACGTGGTCGACACCCGCACATTGGATCAGGTAATTCACTGGCTTCTTGACCTTGGATATATTCCGAGTTTCTGTACCGCATGTTACCGTGAGGGTCGGACAGGGGATCGTTTCATGTCTCTGGTAAAATCGGGACAGATTGCGAACTGTTGCCAGCCGAATGCTTTGATGACGCTTCAGGAATATCTTGAAGACTACGCTTCTCCCGAAACCAAAATCGCCGGAATCAAGCGTATCTCTGAAGAACTGTCCCATGTTCCCAACGAAAAAATCAGAGATATTGCCGCTGAACGCCTGGTGAGGATCTCGCATGGGGAACGGGATTTCCGTTTCTGAAAATTTCCTCTTGCAAACCGTAAATGTTTCCGGGTTCCTGTATCCGAAACATTTACGGTTGCTTTTCGGCAGGTCTTGCCGTTTAAAACTCACTGTCCGGCACCGATGGATCGGTGCGAAAATGAATTATTCGGCCTTTTCTGTCAGAAAACGAATTGTTTCGTTGACAGACCTGTCCCATGAAAATTCTCGGGCCCGTCTCCGATTCGTTTCTCCCGATGATTTGCGGGCTTCAAAGTCCTTTTCAAACTGAAGAATTTTCCCCGCTAAATCACCTTTTTTGTACGGATCGAAGTATATTGGATTCTTCCCCCCGACTTCTGGCATTGGCGGGAATTCGGAGCAGAAGAGAGGTTTTCCTGAGGCCATCATTTCCAGCAAAATATTGGGGCAGCATTCACAAGACGAAGCGAAAACAAGGCCCCGTGCGCCGGAATATAAACCGGGAAGCTGTTCATAGGAAACCGGCTTGGTCATCAGAACAGATTTCTCCTGTTCTGTCTTCAAAATCATCTCTCGGACATATTCCGTATATCCCGGTTCATGAAAACCGGTCAGAACGAGTGGATAAGGAAAATGACTTTCCGAAAGAATCTTCCATTCTCTGACCAATTCGGCCTGTGCTTTATAGTGATTAAATATCGAGACGTAAAGATAGAAACTTCCGTCTTCAACCCCAAATGAGGAAAAATCGAACTTCTCTTTTGGCGGACTGAAAAAATGCTCGTCCACACCGTGATAAATTACGGTCCCCTTTCGATTAACTTCGGGAACCGAACGCGAAACAACCTCTTTGGAGTAGTTCGAAATAAAAATAACTTTGTCGCAGCGTTTGATCGCATGGAGGGCTATATAACGCAGTAGAAAGAGCTTCAGGCGTGCGAGCGAAAAAAAGGGGAAACGCGCACGCTCTTTTTCGTCAAACGGAAGCATATTCCTGATAATCGTTGCCGATACGGTTCCTTTTGGCATTTTTGTCAGCGTTCCTCCACCGGCGGCGTAATAAATATCGGCTCTTAAGTCACGCAGTAAACGGGGAAGCCGAAATATTTCCCAAATGAGCCGCAAGAAGGGATTTGCCTGCTTTTCACCGCAGTTGATAAAACGGACATTCGATTTCCCGACAGCGGTCTTTTCAAAGACTTCGCGATTATACGGTCCGACCAGAATAAGATACTCATGAGTATCGCCAACACGTGAAAGGAAGTTGCGGATGTAGGTCTGCCCGCCGCCGAGACGTGCCGAAAGAGCGTTGATAACGATTATTCCCATCGGTTTTCTCGTCAAATGATGATTCAGCGTTCAAACATGCCGATATATTCTATCACAAGAACCGCGGTTAAAAAGGCTAAGCCGTCGGAACGCGCGGACCTTTCAGCCCGCGCGTTCCGACGGAAAGACTGCTCAGAATTCGATCATCACATCACCGCCGATGGTCCACATCTTGCTGTCGGCAAACCCGTCGAATACACCGGGTAGATATTCAGTCGAATCATCGAGACTGACCATTTTCGCATCGGAGTAATCGTATCGGACCTCGGGCCGGAGTGTAATGTATCGGCAGACGTTCCAATTCAGTCCGAGTGAGAAATCATAGAAATTGTCACCTGTCCATCTGTATCCAAGCAGTTCGTTTACCGCATAATCTCCAATCGTTCTGGTATAGTTGCGGTCTTTAAACCACTCGAAGCGGAAACCAAGGGTCATATTCGGGGAAATGTCACGATAGATGTAGTTGACCAGAGAATACCAATTTCCGGTATCGTGCGTAATATTTCCGTAACTGTCCATTATCGCGGCCGCGTCTTTAGCGGATCCGAAATCATGTTCAATTGCCCAGGTCCAATTGCATCCGATCCGGTGCTGGTAAAGAAGACTGTAACTCGTCTGCTTGGAGGTTTCGTATCTAAGAAAATCATATGTGGCCGGATTGAAAACGTTGTCGGTAATCGTGTCACCCGAGTTCATGAAAAACGATAGAGAATCGCAGGAATTGAACTGAAGGACCAAACCGGCGATCAGATCCAAGCTCCCCTTGTTGTCCGCCCAGGAGTCCCAGCCTTGCGAAAAACCGCCCTGGATAGCGAGACCCGGGAGGAGCTTCAGCTCACCTAATAGCCCTGTATATGTATGGGGCATCCCGTAGGAGAAACTGTAAGAATGCGTGTAGAAAAAGTTTTTCGACGACTGAACCGATTCATGCCCCATCGGCGCGTAGAAGTGTCCCAGTTTTACGTCAAACCCGGAGAACCACGGCGCGAAGATTTCTGCGTAAGCCTGGGGCATTGCCAGACCATAATTCTTATAGCCGCCGTCACTGTTGCTCGTCCAGTGTGGCTGCGCGTTCGCGATGCGTGTCGCGTGTCCGCCATTAAAGCCCGTTGTCTTGGACTCGAGTCCCAGCGAGCTGGCTGTGATGTAGTCGGTGCCGTAGAGAAGGTCGGCCTGAATACCGACACTCCAAGTTCCGGCACGGAGAACTTTTTTACCGAATGAGAGGTAAAGCTGATTCATGCCAAAATCGGAAGGCGGATCGCTTTGAGCGGCAGAATTCGCCGTGCCGAATGCGGGACGCAGAACCCACTCGCTATTGCTCGCCCCACCGGCGGAAACAGCCCCTTCAACGAAGAAGGAACCTTCTCGAGCCATGCAGGGATCGTAGCCAAACATTTTCGAATAGAAACGGGCCTCCTCAGTCGGCCCATAATACTCCGCTCCATTGATACGGGCGCAGCCGCCAAGAGCGCCGCAACCCGCCACCGTAAAAGGGGATCCGTACCCGTCCTCTCCATAGGCTTCGAGCGGCATGACACTGCGTAAAGAGTGGCCATAGTAGCCGGTTTTTCCGTAGTTGCCCGTTGAGGAATTACTGGGAAGTCCTTTGGTAACCGGAAGTTTCCCCTCAGAGCCCTCGGAACGAATCGGAGTATTTTCACTCTGATCCTCGTTGGGATCGGCAGTGACCTCAGGCGGTGCGGGAAGAGTGATTTCCGGAATAGGCGTCGGTATTTGAGCCGGGGAATTGACCACAGGTTCAGGAACATTTCCAGCTTTTTCGGGTTCGGGGAGACTGTCAGCTTCCTGAAGTCGACTAAAGAAATCGCCGCCCATTTCTGTCTCAAGAATTCCGGCGTTGGTATTCAGGAATTCCTCAACATCGAGTGAACCGGAAGGGGATGTCGCAACATTTTCCTGCCGAGGTGAAGGAACGGCCGCAGCTGGTGTTGATTGAGCGAAAATGGAAATTAAACCTGAATCATGAAACGTCAAAACGGCAAGCGACATAAGAGTCAGCAGCGATCTTTTCTTCCAGTTTTTCATATCAACCCCCGTGAACTTGATGCCACAAACCAACTTGGCACTATTCTTTTTAGTCTAAATGTTTGTTGTGGTTAAGAGTAAAATTCTCTACTATCATTTTCGGATCATAAGCTCCGGAACTTTTGGAATAATCGTTATTACCGTAACTTTTTCCAAAACCGATAGTTTTTATACACTTGCGCCATCTCACTCCAATTGCCTATCCTAACATCAATTCCTTGAAATTTAAGAATCTTTCTATATAATTATAGGTAGGTTTGCCGAGATAGATAAAATGGTGTCTTGAAATAGCGTTAGTCAAAGTTAAGTTTCATTCACTCAAAGGAATTCTGTATGGGATTGTTCCGTAACATTATTAACAGGGTTTGTCGTTCTCAGATTCGTAAGAATAGCCGTTTTTTGCGTCACGGACTACAGTTTGAGTCTCTTGAAGACAGATCTCTTCTTTCAGCAGTCCCGTCAGGTTGGTCATTGGATTCGGTTGACGGCCTCATTGATATGTCGACCTCGCCGACGATTATCCTGTCGCTAGATGCTCAGCCTAATGAAGAAATTATTCTCGGTATCGATATCGCGGCGCATGAGTCCAGCACCCTGAAACCGGGAGACATTACTGTCTACAGTTTTGACCCTGAAACCGGAGTTGAAACCGATGTTACCGACAAAGTAACCTACCTTGACTTCGGCGACAGGTTTAGCCAGGAATCGCTAATATACGCCAAGCTTAAAAGCGGGGAATACCATTTAACAATTACCCCTCAAGATGAATCCGAAGGAGCGTTTACAGCTTCGGTTTTTCTCGTCGGCGACAGTGACGGCTCCGGTCGCGTTGACCAATCCGATCACGAACTCCTCGCAGCCCGTATCTCCGCAATCCAAATTCACAATCGTGGTGTCTATTCCCAACCCACCATAAAACTTTATCAGAGCCGCTACGGGATTGATATTACTCGTTCTGCCGATCATATTTACAGCAGTAGTTACGACTTTAACATTGACGGTGTTCTGAATGGTGAAGACGTTGAGTTGCTCAATGAAAACCTCGGAGTCTCGGCCACTGTCGACCTTGAAATACGCACAACTCCGACACCTGAAATCAACCCCCTTCCCTATACCATTCCGGATGTCCTTGACTCAGATGATCTTACTCCGGTCAAACTCAACATTCCAACTGCGGTAACTGTCCTGTGTGAAGGCTCCACTGTTGATTCCTTTGCCGTCGCTGATCAGGAATCGATGATCCCCTCACTTTCGCTCGTGACCGCAGACGGTAAAGTCTATTCAACCAAAGAAGAACTGATCTCCTACTGGGGAATCACTGAAAATGATTTTGATATCTTCTTGAGTGCCCTTGCCGCTCAGACAACTCTTGCTGATAACATCTGGACTTTCCAAAATGTCGAAGGTCTGTTCGAACTCCTCGATGAGGGAGACCACCTTTCGACTAGCTATACTTATACAATCAACTCCTTTGTCTATGAAGATGTCTCATACAAAACTTTGAGATATGGTACCCTAACTCTTAATATTCTCGGAACGGAAGAACATAGCGATCCGGTCGGTCCCTCCTCTCACACGGCATCGTTTAATGTTGGGACCGGACAGCTTGTCTTTGATTTAACCGCTCCTACACTCAATGTCCTGGATGGAGTTGTTGACCCCCTTGGTTACGAAATGTCTGCGACCCTCGTTTCTGTCACTCCTGTCGATCCGAAGTACCCGATTTCGAGTGACGCCATCTCGATATCTTCGAACGGGACTGTCGAAATCGTTCCGGAAATATTGGCTGAGGATTTCGACGATCTTAAGCGTGGAGAAACGGCGACCACGACAATCGCGTACCGCATTACCGATACGCATTCGGGCAAGCTTGACGGCACGATTACATTGACCGTTACAGGAGGAAACCATGCCCCGACAGGCGAGACGTCACACACCGCGGATTTCAGCGTCTCGGCCGGCACAATCATATTTGACGAACTCTATGTCTCTCTGAATCTTCTTGACGGGGTTACGGACCCGGATGGTGATACGCTCAACGCCGAGATGACAGGTATTGTGCAGCCGGTAGGCTATACTGTCTCGCCAGATGCTATATCAATCGATAAAAACGGAACGGTTCAATTCAATACGGCGCAGTTACAATCGGACTTTGCCGGACTACCTATAGGGGAGACGGTCCTCTTTACGGTTAATTTCACCATTGACGACTCTTATGGCGGGGTACTCGACGGATCGATTGTTGTTACGGTAGCTGAGGGTTCAGAAGGTCCTCAGGGGGTCACAGACCATACATCAATTGTCAATCTGAAAAACAGTACGGGGACCTATGATGGAGGGAATGCTTCGTTAAATCTGCTCGACGGCGTCACAGATGCGCAAGGTTTACCCCTTTCTGTCATCATTACGGACATCGATGCCGGCGCCTATACCCTTCCGATCGGTGCTATCACCCAAACCAATGGCGTGGTTTCTGTTAATATCGAGGACTTCCAGGAGACTTTCAAAAGCCTGGCTCTTGATGAAACGAGTGAGGTCCTCGTGACCTTCGCCGTCTCAAACACCGAAGGGGATACTGTCCTTGCCGAACTGGTGACCACCGTTATCGGCAAATATGTCGCTCCCCGTGAGGAAGAGTCCCTGTTCGGCGACTTCAATATTTGCACGGGAATCTTGGAATTTTCATCGGGCGAAGCAAGCCCAGATATTCTCTATGGTATTGTCAATCCCTCGGGGAACGAAATTTCAGGTCAGCTGACATCAATCCAATCTCCCGACGGCTATACCGTTTCGGAAGGTGCGATCCTTCTCGTCAATGCCGAGGACGGCACTCAGCGGCTTCTCGTGAACACCGAACTGCTGGCCGATGATTTTGATCTCCTTCTTCTCGGCGAATCAGCAAACATTAAAATCAACCTCCTGCTGACCGACAACTGTGGATCGACACTTTCACGAACAGTTACCCTAACTGTTACTGGCGCGTACGATCCGATACCGGAAGGTGATGTGACGATTTCGCTTATTGCAACTGTCGATCCGACTGCCGAAGGGGTGACCGTCCTCAAAACAGGCACGACGAATTTCGGGACTTTCTACTATCTGCCGGCTGAGAATGTTCCAGCAACCGATTACCAGTCGGTTGCTGCGGTCGATGAATATTACCTCGAAGTCTGGGTCAACGACTCTAACTATTCCAGATCAGGACAAAAGAAATTCATTTCAAGCATTCAGTTGCAGCTCAATTACGATTTCGTTGCATCTTCACCCGTCCGTTCGGTTGAAATTGAAGACATCTATGCCGGCAAATACGCCATCGATGAATACCTCTACTACGATGCGGCCGAGAATTATCTTAAAGCGCTTCAGGTCGGATGGGTCTTCTCAGATGACCTCGATTGGAGCAGGCTCGATCCGATTACGAACGGTGAAAACGCATATCTTTTAGCTCGTTTCCATGTAATACTGGACCAGCCGTATGCCCCAGGTTTCAGCACGACGATAACCGGAGTAACAGAACCCGACTCCCCCTTCGTGGACGGATGGTACTATGTCAGAACCGGAGAAACTACCCCGATCGACGATTCCGAGATCATTACAGTTAACGTCGAATTCTGATTTCGTGTCAGTTTTTGCCGCAGACTCACAGTCCAGCCGGACTGTCCCGATCCAAAAGGAGACAAAATGAAGAAAGCAGAAAAAAAGACTTTGACCGCACCAGTCGGCGAAAAGAACATTATCAATTCATCGAATTACACAAAGGCGTATATTGATCCGGTTTTTATGAGTTGCTCTGAGGCTCGTGGAATTCGCATCTTATCCGAGTACGAAAAACCGGAAGTCTACCTTCAAAAGAATAAAGTTCTTTCGACAATCATCGTTTTCGGAAGCGCTCGAATTCTTTCCCCAGAAGATGCCGAAAAACACCTTCGCGAAGCGGAGAAAAACCTTTCGGCCCATCCTCATTCCAAGGGACTGCAAAAAGAGCTTGAAAACGCCCGGCAACAGGTTCGGATGAGCGTCTACTATGACGGAGCGCGCAAGTTCGCCCAGATCGTATCAAGACGAAACCAATTCTACGATTTTGCAACCTCAAAAGATAAGTCGCCGGAACGGCGGAATAATTTCCGCTACGTTATTTGCACCGGGGGGGGACCGGGGATTATGGAGGCCGCAAACCGCGGCGCACATGATGTTGACGGCATTTCAATCGGGCTTAACATTACCCTTCCCCATGAACAAAAGCCGAATCCGTACGTCACGCCCGATCTCTGTTTTCAGTTCCATTATTTCGCCATGCGTAAACTCCATTTTCTTTTACGCGCCGTTGCTCTCGTGGCATTCCCAGGCGGGTTTGGAACACTGGATGAATTTTTTACCGGTATGACGCTCCGTCAAACGGGGAAAATGCAGAGACTCCCTATCGTTCTCTACGGCCGCGATTACTGGGAAAAATGCCTCAATTTAGAATATCTCGCTGAAACGGGGATGATCGATGAAAGCGATCTCGAACTTTTCTCTTATGCCGACTCCCCCGAAGAAGCGCTTGATGTGATCACCGACTTCTACGGTCCGACTCCGGAATAGCTTCGGGCAGGATAAAAGAAGAGTCCCATGCAGTCATATGAAAGACCGTGGGACTCTTCAAATATGGAGCCGTTTTCAAACGGTTTTCTTACTCCCCTCTTCTTCTTCCTTTTTCCAATCGTTGATTGCCAGTCCCGCAGCGCCGATATATCCGGCATCCGGTCCCAGTTGTGCGTAATCAATCCGAACGCGGTCAGCAAGCACCTTGAATGTTCTTGACCTGAATCCCTGACGGATATGCTCAATGAACCGTTCGCCAACCTTTGATTCGCTTCCGCCAAAAGTCATCGCTCCTCCGATCAGAATACACGAAGGGTCGATAGTGTGTACCAGAGAGATTAAACCGCTTGAAATATAGAACGCAGTCTCATCGATAATCTTCTGCGCGAGTTCGTCGCCGGCATCTGCCTCCTCGTGGAGAATCTTCGGAATTTCAGCTTTCTGTTCTACAGAGTGTACCCGTTCGCATAAAGAGGTGTCCAGTCCGGCCATTACAAAATCAAGAGTTCTCTTAATGAGACCGGTCGCACTGGCATAGGCCTCTAAATGCCCTCTTTGACCGCAGTTGCACCAACGGGCGTTATTCGATATATCGATCAAAATATGACCACATTCACCACCGTGGCAATGAGTGCCGCTCCAGACATCCCCTTTTAGAATGATCCCGCAGCCGATTCCGGTACCGAGTGTCATAATCACAAGACCGGATTCCCCTTGTCCTGCCCCTTGCCAGTATTCTCCGTAGGCCGCAGCTGCGGCGTCATGCGCATAGGTTATGGGGAACCCGCACTTGGCTTTGAGTGAATCCCGAACCGGGTAATTCTGCCAGCTCGGCAGGTTCGACGGCGCAATCATCATTCCAGCTTCCAGATCCATCGTTCCCGGAGTAGCAAGGCCTATACGCCTCACCAGAGTTCGGGGAATCTCGTTCTGGTCGAGCAACCCTGAAATCGTCTCAGCGATGCGTGTCATGGCGGCATCGGGACCTTTTTCTCCGAATGTCGGGATTTTTTTCTTGCTAACCGAGTTGCCGTTGATATCGAGAATTCCGATCGTAATTGAGGTTCCTCCCAGATCGACTCCGACGAAATAGGGAGGAACTGTTCTTTCCTGTTTTTTATGGCGCATTATTTTGTGTCTCCTTTATTGACAGTCGGAAGAGACCAAATTCCAAGCTGCTCCGCCTTCGCTTCGTTTTCCGCTTTCTGAAAACGAAGTTTCATGGCATCGGAATAGTTATACTGGAGTTCGGCTTTACCGAGACCATGCCGAATCAACTCTTCATTCAGTAGTTCCGTTCCATCCTGACCAAGATAGACCATCGCCAGGCGTCGGCCGTATCGGTCAATCGGATCGCCGTCACGGCGGAGGACGACCAGATTATTGAACGCGGAAATCCGATTCTTCGTATAGTTTGTCGCTTCAGGTCCGTAAGGTTGCGGAGATGTTTTCGGTTTAACCGTCTCGGGAGTGTCGACACCGATGAGGCGCACACGAATATATGCTCCTTCTGAAACGACAACGATCGTATCTCCGTCAACGACATGATCGACTCGGCAAAGTTCCTCCGGTTTATAGTCGGCGGGACTCTGTTCGCTTTGATCGAACGCCTGTTCGTTTCCGCTGAAAAAACCACGAAAGAAATTTGGGTCTTGTGAAGAGACAAATAGAAAGTAAAGAAGAATACCAAGAAGAAGTCCGATCAGAAAACCGTCCGGCCGGTTTCCTCCTTTGTGTTCCCGTTCGGTATTATCATTTCGGCGAAAAAGTGACATATAACGATTCCATACGACTTGTTAAAAAATTAATCTCCGTTAAGGAGAGACAGTAAAACAGGCCAAAACTCCTGTCGGCATAAGGATCAACAATCGTACCGCGCGAGATTCGGTAAAAGTGATTGTTGCCAACGGTGCCTGATCGGCTGCTATCGGTGCGTTGATTTCCGGGAGACTGATCTCCGCCTGAAAAGAGCCGTCGGCATGCCAACTTTTCACATTCGGCT
>JAEEGL011836640.1_pt1 | contig 12089 bp, 9 predicted proteins | sample 9134231 | NCBI WGS metagenome assembly JAEEGL01 (sample SAMN16246548, study PRJNA631951) | gut metagenome | biome: gut microbiome; feature: rumen; material: fiber-attached | host: Bos | place: Iran: Karaj | collected 2018-10
CCAACGCGACCTTCGCCCAGAACACGGCGGCGTACAACTTCTGCGCCGTCATCTCCGGCCTGGGCGCGGGGCTGGACGTCTCCTTCGTCACCTCGTGGGGCAACACCTCGGACGAATTCACCGTCTCCTTCATGGAGCAATGGGCGGGCAGCGCCAGCATCTCCGACTCCCTCATCGCCGAGGCGGCGCCGGACGCGACCACCGCCGCGACCGACACCGACACCATCTTCTCGGCCATGGCGCGGAACTTCGAATGCCAGAACGGCATCCCGGAGCTTCGGGGTGCGACCGTCTCCGGCGTCCGCCATGCCTTCTTCATGCCCTCGGCCGTCTCGGTGTCCACCGCCTCGTTCACGGGCGAGACCGACCAGCTCGGCGCGGCGCGCACAGTGGGCGCGGGGGGCAAATCGGCGTTGGGCGCCATCGACCTCGACACCGTGATCCCGCCCGATCCGACGCCTTCCGTGGAGGAGCCGACGATGCTCCGCATCACGGCGTTCGCGGTGGAGGGCGATGTGGCGACCCTGACGATTGCGAGCAACCTCACGAACGAGCAATTCCAGAACTGGCTGGACGTGGCGACGCTGAGCGTGGTTTGCCACGAGCAACTGGGCGATGCGACGCCGCTGTCTCTTTCCTTCACCCGCGTGGGTGCCACCTTCACGGTGCAACTTCCCGCCGGCTCCTCCAGCGGCTTCCTGACGGTGGTGGGCCAGTAAGGACGGCTGCAGTGCCTAGACGCCTAGGACGGCGTCGAATTCGGCATTCGCGCATCTACCGCCCCCGCATCCCCTCCAGCAGCACCCGCTTGCGGGGGTGTCGGCTTTGCAGAGCATCTGGCAATTGTCGGCGCGGGTGTATGGTGCCAAATGTCTGGTACCAGACTCCGTTTGGCTATTGACGTGGACCATCCTCTTGCATTTTGGCCATCACGTGGCTATAATTGACCCCGAAAACAGCCATCATAGGGTTGGAATCATCGTCATTTCATACCGAAAGCGGATTGAACATGAAAAGAACAGCGGCAACGCGACTGGAAAACTGGTTTTCATCACCCAATCGCAAGCCCATTCTGCTGCGCGGGGCGCGGCAGGTGGGCAAGTCCACGCTCGTGCAATCCTTCGCCAGGGAACACGGGCTTGTCCTCAACGAGATGAACCTGGAACGCCACCGCGATTTGGCTCCCGTGTTCTCGACCCTGGATCCCAAAGCCATCTGCACCCGAATCAGCGCCATTCTTGGCCGGGATATCCGGGCCGGCGGCACCCTTCTCTTCCTGGATGAAATCCAAGCCGTTCCCGAGGCGATCGCGGCCCTGCGCTATTTTCGCGAGGAAATGCCGGAACTGCCCGTCGCGGCCGCAGGCTCCCTTCTTGAATTCGCCCTGGCAAAGCACTCGTTCTCGATGCCTGTCGGCCGGATAGAGTACCTCCACCTCGGACCTGCGGATTTCTCGGAATTCGCAGCGGCGGTCAATCCCTGGCTGGCCTCGAAACTGGACATGGGGACAATCCGCTCCGAAGAAGGCCGCGCAATCCATCCCGAGATGATGCGCCTTCTGCGGCTGTACATGCTTGTCGGCGGGATGCCGGAAAGTGTGCAACGGTACGCCGACACGCGATCCGTCGCCGAGGCATCGGCCGTCCACGAGCAGATTCTCGGCACCTACGTCGACGATTTCGCCAAATACGCCAACGGTCGCGATCTGGCGCAAATGCAGGCGATCTTCCGACGCATTCCCGGAAACGTGGCGAAGAAGGCGAAGTACGTGAATTTCGACCGTGACGCGAAATCCCGCGACGTCAAAGCCATCCTCGATCTCTTCGCCAAGGCCCGGATCATGACGCGGGTTTTCCACACGGACGCGAACGGGGTGCCGCTGGGGGCCGAGGAGGACCGCGATGTCTGGAAACCGCTGTTCCTCGACGTGGGGCTCATGCTCCACGGCTGCGGCCTTGGAGAGGCGGATGTGGCCGCGATGTCCGACGAGCAGCTCGTCAACGTCGGAGCGCTTGCGGAGCAATTCGTCGGGCAGCACCTTCTCTATCGCAACGGCTGCTCCGTCGAGCCGTCTCTGAACTACTGGCTGCGCGAAGGGGGGAAGAACAACGCGGAAGTCGACTACGTCGTCTCCGTCGGACGCGACATTGTCCCCATCGAGGTCAAATCCGGCAAGACGGGGACGCTTCGTGCGCTGCGGCTGATGATGGAGGAAAAGGGGCTTCGGCGCGCCATTCGCTTCGACGCCGGCGTCGCGAGCGTCCAGGACGTTCCGCTGGGCGACGGAAGGGAATTCCGTCTGGAAACACTTCCCCTGTATGCTGCAGCGTGTCCCGGTTTTTCGTTGCCGTCGGACGATGCTTGACGAAACGACGCCTCCTCATCGGCGGCGTCGCATTCGGCATTCGCGATTCAAGCAAGTGTGTGGTGCCAGACTCCATTCGTCCAAGGTATCCGACGAGGAGTTGCTGCGCCGTCTGCACGTTCTGTATGGGGAGACGAGCACAGGAGGTGCCAGACTTCATTCGTCCGTCTTGGCTGCTCCATGCGCGAATGGCGGAGGAACGGTTCGGAAAACCCGCAGGCGGAGGAACGCCCGCCACGTCCGATTTGCGCCGCAGGGGGCGGTGTGGTATGATGGACAGCACAAACGACAAGGGAGCAAGGACGAATGGCTGAACCCCGCCCCATCCTCTACGGCGTATCGGACTACGCCGAAATCCGCAAGGCCAACGCCTGGTTCGTGGACCGCACCGCGAAGATCCGCGACCTGGAGAAGGTCCGATACGCGGTGTTTTTACGCCCGCGCCGGTTCGGCAAGTCGCTGCTGACCTCCATTCTGGAGGCCTACTACGACATCCGCTACGCCGACCGCTTCGACGAGTTCTTCGCAGGCACGGACATCGGCGCGAACCCGACGGAAGAGCGCGGCAAGTACCTCATCCTCAAGTTCGACTTCTCGGCCGTCTCAAAGGAGATGGCGAACGTTCAGGGCAGTTTCGAGTTCCAGGCGTCCATTCGGTGTGACGCCTTTGCACGCCGCTACGCCGACTTGTTGCCGGAAGGCATGGCGGAAAGGGTTATTTCGGCCCCCGATTGCAATGCAAAATTGGGTGTCATCACGACCGAGCTGAAGGATTCGTCCCGAAAACTCTACATCATCATCGACGAATACGACAACTTCACGAACACGATCCTCGCGGAGAGCGGACTGGACGCCTACAACGAGCTCTGCCACGGAAACGGCTTTTTCAAGCAGTTCTTCACAGAACTCAAGGCCGCCACAAGCGGCACCGAGGCCGCTGTGCCGCGCCTTTTCGTCACGGGCGTCTCGCCTGTGACGATGGACGACGTGACAAGCGGCTTCAACATCGGCACGAACATCTCGCTTGATCCCGTCTTTGCGGATCTGACAGGATTCCGCCACGACGACCTCCGCGCGATTGTCCAATACTACGCTCCCCGCTGCGGCTTCGATCCCGGCAAGGCCGAGCGGGTCTGCCTGGACTGGTTCGACAACTACCGCTTCGGGAGCCACGATGCGCCGTCGGTGGCGAACACGACGCTTGTCCTCAACTTCTTTGACAAGCTCGTCCGCGCCGGAAGGTGGCCGGACGACTACATCGACGAAAACCTGCGCACGGACTACGCGAAGATTCGCCACCTCGTCACGTTGAACCATCGGCTGAACGGCAATTTCGACGTATTGGAAAACTTGATGAAGACGGGTAAGCTCTCGGAACGGTTGAAAAAGTCGTTTCAAGCTACCGAACTTTCGCAGACGGACAATTTCACTTCGTTGCTCTATTGGTTCGGAATCACGACGATCACGGGAGGGCGGTTCGGCAAAACGTCGTTTGGCATCCCGAACGAGACGATGAAGAAACTTGCCGCAGACATGATTCCTGCGGCATACGCCGACATCCACAAGATCGATGGTCGCGTCCAGGCAATCAACGACGGCCTTTGCGGTTTCGCCGACAATGGCGATTGGCGCGAATTCACGGGCGTTCTTTCCGAAATCGTCCGCGAAAACTTCCGCGTCCGAGATTCGATCGACGGGGAAAAGACCGTGCAGTCCACGATGGTGGCGCTCCTGTGCGCTGCGGGAGGTCCGTATTTCGTCCACCACGAGGGCGAGGCGGGCGGCGGCTTCTACGACATCGCACTGGAGCCTCGCCTTCTTGATTGGCCAGACATCGCCCACGCCGGCCTCATCGAACTCAAATACCTCAAGCCAGGCGACCCCGAGCCGACGCCGGAAGCGCTTGCCGCCATCAAGGCCGAGGCCATCGACCAGCTCGACCGCTACTGCGCCGATCCAAAGCTCCGTGCGAAATGGCAGCTTAAAGGCGGCGAAGCCGCCGATTTCCAGCCCGAAGGGCGACTTAAAGCCGCCGAAGGCGGCGATTTAACAGGAAATCGTGCCGACGGCACCGTTTCCCTCCACCGCCTCATCCTCGTCTTCCGCGGCGGCGACTGCCTGATGCGCGACGAGGTCTAATGGGAAGCATGAGCCAGCCACTTTTCCCGGACTACAGGCAGATCACCGCGCGCCCGAAGTTCCGGCTCATCAGGATTCTGAAGGTTCATGGACAGTCTTGAAATCGCAAAATCGGACTGACGTGTGGAAGGACTTTGCCATTTATGGAAAACGAATATTTGTCTGATAATCATCCAAAAATATGACTGTTTACATTGTTTTGGATAATTATGATTCATTTTATTGTTGATAATCATCCAAAACTCGTTTGACAAAGACAACGAACTCTGGCACCATGGGCCGCGTCCCTCAAAATTGCGGAACCATACGAACTCGACTCCGCCGAAGTGAGGCGGCTGAACGAACGCGCCGGACAATTCCGAAAGCAGACCGGAACGCGGAAAGCGGTTTGCATCGTCCTCGTCGCCGCCGCCGGCCTCAAGCGCAACAAGCACTCCGGCCTCGTCCACAACGTCGTCACGCTCGACGACCTCTTCCGGGAGGCCTGACCCGCGCATTTCCTCACCGTCACCGCCACCCTTCGCGCCGCCACGCCATGGGCGAAACAGGACCACATCGTGGCTTGGGACCAGATGGCCCTGCCGAAATGCTGGCAGTCCGCGCTTCGGCACGACTCCGCACTCGCGAATGGTGTCACAGAATCTGTGAAAATACACAAAGTGTGCCCAAAACACACTGAATCATATCGGGCACAGATTCTGTAAAAAAACAAAATTCGTGCCATATTTTCACTTGCATCTCCCGGCGAAACATGGGAGAATCGAGGCCGTGAACGCGAAACTCTCCCATGATATGTTCCTCGGCCGCGAGGACGAATTGGAAACGCTTGCCGCTCTCTGGCGCAAGCGAGGTCCGTCGCTTGTCGCCTGCCAGGGTCGGCGTCGCATCGGCAAAAGCACCCTTTGGAAGGAATTCGCCCGTCGGTCGGGTGCGCGGTTGCTGAAAATCGAGGGGCTGGCACCCGAAAAGGGCATGACCAACGCAAGGCAGCTGGCCGAGTTCGGACGCAGTCTTGCGACCCAGACTGGCCTGCCGCCCATGTCGCCGAACAACTGGCCGGAAGCCTTCGCCGCTCTGGACGGTGCCATCCGCGATACCGGCAAGATGGTCGTCTTGCTGGACGAGATTTCCTGGATGGGGGGCTTTGACAAGGATTTCCCGGCGCATCTCAAAGTCGCGTGGGACAACCTGTTCCACGAACACCGCCGCCTCGTTTTCGTCGTATGCGGTTCCGTTTCGGCATGGATTCAGAAGAACATCTTGGACAACACGGGCTTCGTGGGACGTTTTTCCCTTTGCCTGACGCTGCGGGAAATGCCCCTCCATGACTGTCTCGCGTTCTGGGGCGGTGTGGCGAACCGCATCTCCGCCGAAGAGGTGTTCGACCTGCTGTCCGTCACCGGAGGTGTACCGCGCTATCTTGAGGAAATCGACCCGGCCAAGACCGCCGGAGACAACATCTGCTCGCTTTGCTTCACGCCCACGGGTTTTCTCTTTCGCGACTTCAGCCAGCTGTTCTCGGACGTTTTCGGGAAAAGGACGAAGGCCAAGCGCGAGATACTCGAAGCTCTTGCGGAAGGACCATTGAGCCTTTCCGACATCGCGCGCGCTTCCGGGAAGGAGCGCAACGGACACCTTGCGGACGATCTTTCCGAGTTGCGGCTCGCGGGGTTCGTATCGGAAGATGCTGGTTTGAATCCCGAGACGGGAAAATCCGTTTTCTCGCCTCGGTGGCGCATTAGCGATCCATACACGCGCTTCTATCTTCGCTACATCGCCCCCAGACGTGAAACCGTGAGACATGGCGGCTTCCGGCTTCCGTCGCTGTCCTCGCTTCCGGGATGGGAGTCCATGAAAGGGTACCAGTTCGAAACGCTTGTGCTGGGCCACATCGAAGAGTTTCTTCCCGCCCTTGGCCTTTCCCGCGTCAATGTCCAATCCATGGCGCCATACGCGCGAAAGGGAATTGACGGAGCCACGGCCAGTCCACAAGATTCCCGCAGGGTCCGAGGATGCCAGATCGACCTCCTTGTTCAGGCGCCGGGGGCATACTGGGTCGTGGAAATCAAGCGGCGCAAGCGGATTGGCCGCGAAATCGAGCGGGAAGTCCGCGACAAGATTGAGGCATTGCCGGTTCCGCGTGGTGTTTCGGTTCGGGCCTGCCTCATTTTCCTCGGCGAACTTGATCCAGCTGTCGAGGAAAGCGGCTTCTTCTCCGCCATCGTCCCAGCCGAAGCCGTTCTCCGAAGCCGAAAGGAGGCGGCGCGTGATTTGTATTTTCATTTGTGCCAATGATGCTCAATTGAGGTTTGTGACAATGACAAAAACATCAAATGAACACAATTGACAAAAATCCGAATATCAACTCCTCCGGCGGCGGCTTCTACGACATCGCCGATGTGATGGCGGGGGCGCCATGAACCGATCAGACGACATCGCGGACGCCCTGCGTGGCGAGTTGACATCCGGGCGCTACCGCGCCGGGAATCTGCTGCCTTCCGTCGATTTCCTCCAGACCCGCTTCGGCTGCGGAGAGTACTCCGTCCGCCGCGCGCTCCAGCAACTCCGAGACGAGGGGCTCCTTTCCATCCGACAGCATATCGGAACCGTTGTAACCGCCACGCGCTCGCGCGCGTGGAAGGGACATGTGGCCTTTATCCACACCAGCCGCCGGGCCGCCTTCTTCGTGTCCCGGCTCAGCGTCATCCTCGGCAACCGGTTCGAGGCGGCGGGATGGTGCTACCACCCCGTTTTCATGGCTACGGCGAAGGACGGCCAAATCGACACGGAGGCCATCGAGCGGCACATCGCCAATGGACTCGATTTCGCCCTGGTGCTGAGCGAGTTCCGGCAGATCGCCGCGCTTCTCGACCGCGCCGGTGTGCCGTATGCGGTCCTCAACGGCTACGCGCGCGACTTCCCCAACGCCTGCGGCGTCATCCGCGACGATCTCCGCCAGTGCTTCGCCGATCTGGTCGCGGCCCTCAAGGCCAGCGGCGTCAGTGACGTGGTGGAGTTCGACTGCGAGCGCAGAATGAACCGGGACTTCAAGAACATCCTCTTCGCTGCGGGAATCGACAGCCACCGGATTCTCCTCGCCTGGGACAACGAACGTCCCCACAGCATCACCGACTTCAGGGCGCTGGGCCACAGCGCGATCACCGAGTTCCTCGCTGACGGCCACAACCGGGCGCATCTTCCGGATGTTTTTCTCTTCACCGACGACTACCTCGCTTCCGGCGCCATCGCCGCGCTGTACGAGGCCGGTCTTCGCATCCCCGACGACATCCGGGTTGTCTCGTTCATCAACCGGGGCGACGAACCCGCCCTCGGCGTCACCATGGCCCGCATCGAGAACGATCCCGATGCCTACGGGGAAACCGTTGCCGACTATGCCCTGGACATTCTCGCCGGCCGCCACCCGGCACCACCGCGTGTCCCCTGGCGGTTCATTCCCGGCGATAGTCTGTAGAACCTCTCCATAATTGAGGTCATAATTTCGATTTCACAGAAATCGTTTCCGGGCGTATCGGCCATTGCTGTAGACTGGGTGCGGACGCGGAAACCGCAATCACTCCGGCCGTCGCCGGGAGGTTCCGCACTACGTTGGAGAATACCGACATGAACATACCGCTGAAACAAGCCACACGATCCCCTGTCCGGGGCCGCGCCCTGCGCCCCGTGACGAGCCTAGTTCTGCTTCTGGCCACCGCCGCCGCCACGTCGGCCACCGACCTGCCCTGGGTGTATGACACGTCCGAGCGCACTGCGGCCGATGGCGGCGCTTCCGAGTACGCCGTTTTCTCCCCCGGACTCGTCACCATGGTGGGCCGGTGGTGGCTCGCGACCGCCTTCGCCAATTTGCGCACCCTTCCGTGGGACGCCACGACCCTGTTCGTCCGCTAGCCAAAGGAGAGACAGACCATGAACCGACACGCACCGCCCCTTCTTTTCGCCCTTGTCGCCCTCTCCGGCGCCCTGCACGCAGCCCCGTCCATCGTGGCGGGCTCCGCGACGTGCGACTTCAATCCCGCCAACCGGCTAGCCACGATCCGCTACACCCTCGCGGGCGCGCCCGGCATCGTCACGGCCGACATCCAGACGAACCGCACCGGCGCCGCGACGGCAAACGAGGCCGACTGGATTTCCGTCGGCAACGCGAACGCCGCTCTCGTCGGCGACGTGCACCGCCTCGTCGAAACCGACGGCGACTACACGATTCTCTGGCAGCCCGACGCCACCTTCGGCGACCTCTCCATCGCCCCCGGCGCAATCCGAGCCGTCGTCACCGCCTGGGACACGCTCTCGCCGCCCGACTACCTCGTCGTCGATCTCGTGAACGCCAGCAATCGCTGGTACTACGCGAGCGAGGCAAGTCTCCCGCGCGGCATCGGAAGCGACTACTACCGCCAGGACGCCATCGTGATGCGACGCATCCCCGCCGCCGGCGTGAAGTGGACGATGGGCGCGCCCTCCGACAAGTGCTTCGCCGCCGCGAACGTCCAGCAGCATTACGTCCGGCTCACGAACGACTACTACATGGCCGTCTTCGAACTCACGATCGGCCAGCTCACCAAGTTTGCTGGCATTGAGCGGGCCGGAGCCGCCCAGTACATCAACCGCTTCTACTGGGGCGCCAGCCCCGTGAGCGCCTATCAATACTACATCAGCTACTTCGAGGCCGACACGAACAACTGCCCCGCCGTCGAAATGGGCCATTCGTTCCTGCGCTGCGGGACGACATCGTCCATGACGAACTGGCCCGCCGGACGCCACTGGGTTCATTCCTCCTCGCCGCTCGGCAGGATGCGCGCTCGGACGGGCGTGGACTTTGACATGCCGACCGAGGCGCAGTGGGAGTTTGCCTGCCGCGCCGGAACCGGCACGATGACGCCGGCCGGCGACTTCACCGCCTCCAACCATGGAAGCGTTCTCGGCCCCATCGCATGGTACAACGGCAACAGGCCGGCAGGCTATTCGAACTGGGGCGGCCCAGTCCATCGCGTCGGCACGAAGAAGGCCAACGCCTTCGGTCTCTACGACATGATCGGCAATGTCGGCGAGGCATGCCTTGATTGGTACGCCGCCGACTACGGCATCGGCTCCTCAGACGTGACGACAACGGTATTCGTCGAGCCAGAAGGTCCCGCGACGGGCGACGGACGTGTCTGCCGCGGCTATTTCTGCCGCTACGACTATGACGGCATGTTCTCCGCCTCGCGCAGCAAGTGCGATACCTCCAAGTGGTACGGTGCCCGGCTGATGTGTCCCGTCGGACTTCTCTTCCCCGACAACGAGAAGCAGACGCCCGTGAACTAGACTAGACGACCCAAGGAGAATCCCAACATGAAACGCATCCTGACACTCGGAATCGCCCTTTCCTGCGCGGCCACGGCGTCCGCGCTCGGCCCGCGCGTCATCTCGGCCACGATGTCGCAGCCCGACTACTCGAAGACAGTGGCCATCGAGTACGTCCTCGACGAAGCCCCCGGCATTGTGACGCTGGACATCCAGACGAACCGCACCGGCGCCGCGACCTCCGACGAGGCCGACTGGATTTCCATCGGCGGCGAGAACATCCAGCAGATCGACGGCGACGTGAACGTCCTCGTCTCCGACCTTGGAAGCCACGTCCTCACCTGGCACGCCTTCGAGAGCTGGCCGGGACAGAAGATTCGGAACGGCGCCGCCCGCGCCGTCGTGACCGTCTGGGCGACGAACTCGCCACCCGACTACCTCGTCGTCGATCTGACGAAGGACAATGACGTGCGCTACTACACCTCGCCGGAGTTCCTGCCCTACGGCGGCCTCACGCCGACCAACGCCTACTACCGCACTGACGCCATCGTGATGCGGAAGATCCCCGCCCAGGCCGTGTCGTGGCAGATGGGGTCGCGCGCCGATCAGTACAACCACCGGTCCAACGAGACGCAGCACGAGGTGATCCTGACGAACGACTACTACATGGCGATCTACATGCTGACGCGCGGCCAGGTCGGCAAGTTCGCGTCGTGGTCGGGAACGGCCAAGGACGGTTGCTATGTCTGCGACTCCCAGAAGGCTTGGACGGGCACGGCCTACGGCTCCGTCTATTCCGGCGACGTAGCGGACCCGACAAACTCCGCTCCTTGCGTCGGCACGAGCTGGACCTTCATGCGCGGGACGGGCGACACCTACTCCTGGCCCGCCGGACGCCACAAGGTCCAGTCCTCGCGCTGGCTCGGAAAGGCCCGCGCCAAGACGGGCGTGGACTTCGACATGCCGACCGAGGCGCAGTGGGAATTCGCCTGCCGCGCCGGGACGACGACCGTCGTCTATTCCGGAGACTTCAACGAAAGTAACAAGGCCAACCTCAGCAAAATCGCGTGGTGGAGCGGCAACAACGACGACTACGCCTTCCACCCTGTCGGCATGAAGGAGCCGAACGCCTTCGGCCTCTACGACATGATCGGCAATGCCAAGGAAATGTGCCTCGACTGGTATGCGGCGGACTACGGCGGTCTGGCGAACAAGTTCGAGCCGGAAGGCCCAGCCACCGGAACGGCCCGTGTCTACCGGGCGCACCGAGCGACATGGTCGTACCCCTATCACACGGGCTACTACAGGGAGGACAACTACGGCGATGGCCGCTACGGCACCCGCCTCGTCTGCCCCGTCACGCTGAAGTACCCCGACGGCGAGAAGTAGTTTATTCACCATGAATGCAAAGCAGGCCCTTCTAACTTGGTTCTTGGTCCTTCTTCCTTCGTTCGCGGCGCTTGCCGCCGCGAACGATTTCCGTCAGCCCTTCGACAAAAGCGACTACGTCGGACACGTCGGCATCCACCTGAATCCCTGGTTCCCGCCGAACAAGGCGCCCATCCACACGTATGGCGGTCCGAATGTCCCCTATGCGCAACACCCTCGCGAGAAGAAGGAGGCCTGGCGCCAGGCGATGGAGACATGCGCACGCTATGGCGTGGACTATCTCGTGGCGGAGATCAACGAGCCGCAGGCATGGGACGGCGACTGGCGCCTCATCCTCGACGCCGCCGGGACGAACGACCCGCCCGTCAAGATCGGGATGTTCTTCGCCACGTTCTCCAAGGACAAGGACGCCTGCATCGCCTCGATGAAGACGATTCTGGGACGGATGCGCGAACCGCTCAGGAGCCACCCGGCCGTTCTGCGCGCCGGCGGACACCCCGTGATGATCATCTACACGCCGCTCAAGTTCAAGCCGGAGGAGTGGAGGGATGTCTTCGACGCGCTCGACGCCGAGTTCGGCCGCATGGTCTACCTCCTCGACATGAACCGCCTCGCGGTGAAGGCGGCGCAGGAGGGCGGAGACTTGGCGAGTCAGGACGCGCGGTTCGAGAAGATGCTGCGCGAACTCCTCCCCTATTTCGACGGCATCTCCAGCTACGGGACCGGCTACCGAGTCCCCTTCGACGTGATCAGGCGGATCATGGCCGACTATCCGCAGAAGATCAACGAGGGCGAGGCGCTTTTCACCTACCTCTGCCACTTCCAGATGGGCGGAAGCCAGGTCGATCTTTCCAAGACATGGCGCGACCGCCTCGACGGCTGCTATTCCTCCGATCCC
>JAEEGL011954030.1_pt1 | contig 12089 bp, 13 predicted proteins | sample 9134231 | NCBI WGS metagenome assembly JAEEGL01 (sample SAMN16246548, study PRJNA631951) | gut metagenome | biome: gut microbiome; feature: rumen; material: fiber-attached | host: Bos | place: Iran: Karaj | collected 2018-10
GATTGTTATAAAAATCAGTTGTAATGATTAAAATCACCTTTCCTGACGGAAACGTCAAAGAATACCAGAGCGGTATAACCGCTTACGAAATCGCGGAAAGCATCAGCCCGCGCCTGGCTGCCGATGTTTTGTGTGCATCGGTGAACGGGACTGTTTACGATCTGGACCGTCCCATCAAAGAGGACGCCTCCTTCAAACTCCACAAATGGGAAGACCCCGAGGCGAAGGCCACTTTCTGGCACTCCTCCTCGCACCTGATGGCGGAAGCGCTCCAGGCCCTCTATCCGACCGTCAAGTTCGGTATCGGTCCGGCTATCGAGAACGGCTTCTACTACGATGTGGATCTCGGCGAGAAGCAGCTCGTGGAGGCGGATCTGGCCAAGATCGAGCAGAAGATGCTGGAACTGGCCCGCGAAAAGCAGCGCTTCGTGCGCACCGATGTGGCCAAGGCCGACGCCCTCAAGACCTTCTCCGCACGCGGTGAAAACTATAAATGCGAACTGATCGATGCGCTCCAGGACGGAACCATCTCCTTCTATACCAACGGTGACTTCACCGACCTCTGCCGCGGCCCGCACCTGCGCGACACCTCGGTCATCAAGGCGGTGAAACTCACCTCGATTGCCGGCGCTTACTGGCGCGGCGACGAGCACAACAAGATGCTCACCCGTATCTACGGCATCACCTTCCCCAAGAAGTCGATGCTCGACGAATACCTCGTGATGCTGGAAGAGGCCAAGAAACGTGACCATCGCAAGCTGGGCCGCGAGATGGAACTCTTCGCCTTCTCCGCGAAGGTCGGACAGGGTCTGCCGCTCTGGCTGCCGAAGGGCGCCGAGCTGCGCATGCGCCTGGAGATGTTCCTGCGCAAGGTGCAGAAGGACTACGGCTATCTGCCCGTCATCACCCCGCATATCGGCCAGAAAGAACTTTATGTGACCTCCGGCCACTGGGCTAAATACGGCAAGGATTCCTTCCGCCCGATCACCACGCCGCAGGAAGGGGAGGAGTACCTCCTCAAGCCGATGAACTGCCCGCACCACTGCGAGATCTACAAGACCAAGCCCCGCTCCTACAAGGACCTGCCGCTCCGCTTTGCCGAGTTCGGCACCGTCTATCGCTACGAGCAGAGCGGTGAGCTGCACGGCCTGACCCGCGTGCGCAGCTTCACCCAGGACGACGCGCACCTCTTCTGCCGTCCGGACCAGATCAAGGAGGAATTCTGCAAGGTGATCGACATCGTGCTCTACATCTTCCGCACCCTGAAGTTCGACAAATACACCGCCCAGGTCTCCCTGCGCGACAAGAACGACCACAGCAAGTATATCGGCAGCGATGAAAACTGGGAGAAGGCTGAAAGCGCTATCGTCGAGGCGGCTGCCGAGAAGGGCCTCCCCACCGTGGTGGAATACGGCGAGGCTGCCTTCTATGGCCCGAAGCTCGACTTCATGGTCAAGGACGCCCTCGGACGCAGCTGGCAGCTGGGTACCATCCAGGTGGACTACAACCTGCCGGAGCGCTTCGAACTGGAATATATCGGCTCCGACGACAAGCCGCACCGCCCGGTGATGATCCACCGCGCCCCCTTCGGATCGATGGAAAGATTCGTGGCTGTGCTGCTCGAGCACACCGGCGGAAAGCTCCCGCTCTGGCTTGCTCCGGAGCAGGCCATCATCCTGCCCATCAGCGAAAAATACAACGATTTTGCAAAAAAAGTTTGCGAATTGCTTAATAATTACGAAATTCGCGCCTCTATTGATGAGCGCAACGAAACAATCGGCCGCAAGATTCGCGACAACGAACTCAAGCGCGTGCCTTACTTGCTGATTGTCGGAGAGAAAGAGGAAGCGAGCGGTTCGGTCTCCGTCCGCAAGCAGGGAGGCGAAGACAAGGGCGCGATGTCGGTAGAAGATTTTGCCAAATACCTGGCCGCTGAAGTAGCGGATGAACTGAAATAACAAACTTAACTTGGAGGACCTGTCCTATCGCTAACAACAATTACAGACCACCGAAGCCCAAACCGGCACCCGGACCGCGACTGCCCGACCAGCGGCTGCCGCAGAACCGCAAGAAGGAAGAGGGGCTGCCGATCAACGACGAAATCCGCGCGGCGCGTGTCCGTGTCGTGGGCGACAATGTCGAACAGGGAATCTATTCCCTCTCGGAAGCACTTCGGATGGCGGAAGAACAGGAACTCGATCTCGTTCAGATCACCGCGGCCGTAGACCCGCCCGTCTGCAAGATTATCGACTACCAGAAGTTCGTCTATCAGCAGAAAAAGAAGGCGAAGGAGCAGAAATCCAACGCCTCCAAGGTGGTGATCAAGGAGATCCGTTTCGGCCCTCAGACCGATGAGCACGACTACCAGTTCAAGCTCAACCACGCGAAGAGCTTCCTGCAGGAGGGCTCCAAGGTCAAGGCCTACGTCTTCTTCCGCGGCCGTTCGATCCTCTTCTCCGAACAGGGCGAGAAACTGCTGCTGCGTTTCGCCGTGGACCTGGAAGAGTTCGGAAAGGCCGAGCAGATGCCGAAACTCGAGGGCAAGCGGATGCTGATGATGATCGCTCCCTCCAAGAAAAAATAGGAACCATTACTTTACTTAATATTATTAATCATGCCTAAATTGAAGACCAACTCCGGTACAAAGAAGCGCTTCACGCTCACCGGTTCTGGAAAGGTGAAAAGAAAACACGCCTACAAGAGTCACATTCTGACGAAGAAAACCAAGAAGCAGAAGAGAAACCTCACCCACGTAGCCATCGTTACGAAGGCCGATGAAAAACGGGTTAAAGCTTTGTTGGTAAAGTAATTCACTAATGTCAAACCGGACGGCCAGCCGAAAAGTCCCCGCGAGCCGGGGCGCTGTCCTCCCAAAAACACAAAACTATGCCTAGATCGGTAAACTCGGTGGCATCAAGAGCCCGCCGCAAAAAGATTTTAAAAGAAACCCGCGGTAACTTCCTCGCAAGGAAGAACGTCTGGACCGTAGCCAAGAACACCTACGAAAAAGGTCTCACCTACGCATACCGCGATCGCAAAGCCAAGAAACGCGCTTTCCGTTCCCTGTGGATTACCCGTATCAACGCAGCTGCCCGCCAGCACGGTATGAACTATTCGCAGTTCATGGGTAAACTCGCAGAGAAGAACATCGGTCTCAACCGCAAGGTCCTCGCTGACCTGGCCATGAACAATCCGAAGGCTTTCGAGGCTATCATCAAGTCCGTCAGCAAATAGTAGAATTCTCCGGCCGTGTCGCTGAAGGAATTCTATACGAACAGATGGGTACGGTTCAGTTTCTGGGCCGTACTCTATTTGCTGTGGGTGATCTGGATCGGGAACTGGTGGTGGCTCCTGGGCCTCGCCGTGGTCTTTGATCTCTTCATCACGAAAAAGGTGAAGTGGGCCTTCTGGAAGAAACGTTACAAAGAGGGTGAGAAGAAAAACCCCTGGCTCGAATGGCTGGACGCCATTATCGTGGCCGTGGTGGCCGTCACCTTCATCAACATCTTCTTCATCCAGGCCTTCAGGATTCCCTCCTCGTCGATGGAATCCTCGCTCTATACGGGCGACCACCTCTTCGTGAGCAAGGTCTCCTATGGCCCCCGCCTGCCGCAGATTCCCCTCTCCACACCGTTCGTACACAACGCCTTCCCGATTTCGCACCGGGAGAGCTACTCCAAGGCCATCCAGTTCAAGTACCGCCGGATCAAGGGCTTCTCGCACCTGAAGCGGGACGATTACGTCGTCTTCAACTTCCCCCACGGGGACACGGTGCTCAAGAAGATTCCGGCAGCGGATTACTATTCGCTGGTGCGGCTGGAAGGCCGGGAGCGGACCCTCCGCCAATACGGCCCCATCGTGGTGCGTCCCGTTACCAAAAAGGATCACTACGTCAAGCGCTGCGTGGCGGTGGCCGGCGATACGCTGCAGGTGGTGGACGGACAGGTCGTGGTGAACGGCACGCCGCAGCCCGCTTATCCGGGCATTCAGTTTACCTACCGCGTAGAAACGAACGGCTCCTCCATCAACCGCAAGGTGCTGGAAGATATTGGTCTGAACCTGAACGAACTGCACTACGATCCCGCGCGGAGCTGCTATCCGGAGATGGCGCTCACCGAGGCGGGACTCGCGCGCATCCGGGCGCTGCCCAACGTGCTCTCCGTCACGCGCAACAACGATGTCTATCCCCCGGACTGGCCTGACAGCCCCGAGATGCTCTTCCCCTTCACCGAAACCGGCTGGACCCGCGACAACTACGGTCCGCTCTGGATTCCCGCCAAGGGGACCACGGTGCAGTTGACCGCGGAGAATCTGCCGCTTTACCGGCGGATCATCGAGGTCTATGAAGGCCATGCGCTGGAAGTTTCGGAAGGGGGGATTCGCATCGACGGCGCTCCGGCAGATGCCTACACCTTCGCGATGGACTACTATTTCATGATGGGCGACAACCGCCACAATTCCCTGGATTCACGCTACTGGGGATTCGTTCCGGAAGACCACGTCGTGGGCCGGCCGCTTTTCGTCTGGCTCTCGACCGACGCCTCCCGCGCTTTCCCCAAGAATATCAGGTGGAAGAGATTTTTGAAGGGATGCAAATAAAATTTGCGTAATTGATAAAAATAACCGATATTTGCAGCCCCAAATTGGAGAAATAATAAAACGTAGATATATATGGCACGAGTTTGTCAAGTTACCGGTAAGAGCAGAATGGTGGGCAACAACGTTTCCCACTCCAAGCGCCGCACCAAGCGCGAATTTGCTCCCAACCTCAAGACCAAGAAGTTCTGGTCGGAAGAGGAGAAAAGATTCATCACCCTCAAGGTCTCCTGCCGCGGCATGAAGACCATCTACAAGAACGGCCTCGCCGAGACGGTCAAGGCTGCTCAGGAAAAAGGTTTGATCAACATCGTTTAATGCATTACAAGTATGGCAAAGAAAGGTAACCGTGTGCAGGTCATTCTGGAATGCACCGAACAGAAAGCAAGCGGTGTTCCGGGCATCTCCCGTTACATCACCACCAAGAACAAGAAGAACACGCCTGACCGCCTCGAGATGAAGAAGTACAATCCTTATCTGAAGAAGGTCACCGTTCACAAGGAAATCAAGTAACACCCTATAAACTCATCTTACCATGGCAAAGAAAGCGGTCGCTACATTTACCGGCGATAAGTCTGAAAAGAGAAACGTTGTCAAATGCATCCGTATGGTCAAGTCCGAGCGTACCGGTGCTTACATGTTCCAGGAGGAATTCGTTCCGACTGCCGGCGTGAAAGAGTACTTCGAGAAGAAGTAATCCTTCCCCGATAGCATAAAGGGCGGCCAGGCAGTAGCTTGGCCGTCTTTTTTGCTATCTTTGTAGCAACAATACGGAAATCCCATGGATTACGACAAAATTATCGCGCTGATTCACGCGGAGGTGAAACCGGCGCTCGGGTGTACGGAACCGATTGCGGTGGCCCTTGCAGTGGCCCGCGCTGCCGAGGCCCTGCGGGATGGTTGCGGCCTTGAACCCGCGGAGATCTCCGCCGGGGTAAGCCCGAATATCCTCAAGAACGGAATGGGTGTCGGGATTCCCGGCACCGGGATGGTGGGACTGCATGTGGCGGCTGCCCTTGGCGCGGTCTGCGGCTGCTCCCGCTACGGGCTGGAGGTGCTGCACGAACTCTGCCCGAAGGCGGTGGATAAGGCCCGCGAGCTGGTCAAGACCGGCAAGGTGGTGATTTCGCTGGCGCCGACCGACGAGATGCTCTATGTCTATGCCGAGGCGCGGGCAGAGGGCCATGTGGCTTCTGCCGTCATTTCGGGGGCGCACGACCGAATCGTGGAGGCAACTTTCGACGGGACCTCCGTCCTGGCAGCCGGAACACCGGCCGGTGAAGCGGCCTCCGGCAGCGCGGATTGCGTCGAGCCGGACTTCGCCCGCCGGATTACCGTCCGCGAGATCTGGGAGTTCGTGAATACCGTCCCGCTGGAAAAGATTGCCTTCATGGAGGATTCCGTGACGATGAACCGCGCGCTGGCGGAGGAGGGGCTCCGCCATCCCTATGGCCTTCAGGTCGGGCGTACGCTGCTGGCGGACGACAACAAGAGCGTTTACGGCGATACGCTGTTGATTCATGCCATGGCCTGGACGGCCGCGGCGTCGGATGCCCGCATGGCCGGCTGCACCCTCTCTGCCATGAGCAATTCGGGCAGCGGCAACCAGGGGGTGACCGCCACGATGCCGGTCATCGCCATCGCGGAAAAGACCGGTGCCTCGCACGAGGAACTCCTGCGCGCCCTGGCGCTCTCCCACCTGGTGGCGATCCATATTAAGGGATACCTGGGCAAACTCTCGGCCCTCTGCGGCTGCGTAATTGCCTCCACGGGCAGCGCCTGCGGTATCGTCTATCTCCGAAAAGGCGGGTATGAGCAGGTCTGCGCGGCCATCAAGAACATGATCGGCAACATCACCGGCATGGTGTGCGACGGCGCCAAGGTGGGCTGCGCCTTGAAAGTGGCCTCCGGTGTGGCCACAGCCCTGCAATCGGCGGTGCTGGCGCTCGACGGTCAGTGCATTTCCGCCAGCGACGGCATCATCGAGGAGGAGATTGAAAAGACCATCGCCAACCTCGGCCGGATCGGCAGTGTGGGAATGAAGGCCACCGACAAGATGATTCTCGACATCATGTCCTGCAAATAGCGCTCTTTTTTGTATATTTGCAGTTTATAGGAACTGCGAATATGAAGAACAACGGACTGACACTCGGCGTCCTGGGCGGAATGGGGCCCGCCGCCTCGGCGGAATTTATGCGCCTGCTCGCTGCCAAGGCCCCGGCTGCGTGCGACCAGGAGCATCCGAAAGTAATCCTGTATTCATTACCCCAGATTCCCGACCGCACCGAGGCCATCCTCTGCGGCGGCGCAGATCCGACCCCCGTCCTGAAGGAAGGGCTCTCAAAGCTCGTCAGCTGGGGTGCGGACCGCGTCTGTGTGACCTGCAATACTGCCCATTACTTCATTGACCGTTTCCGCAGTGAAATTCCTGTCCCGCTGGTTCATATCGTAGAGGAGACCATCCGTTGCTGCCGCGAGCGCAATCCGCAGGGGGCCTGGCTGACTGCCACGACCGGCACCATGCAGACCGGCCTCTTCCAGGAGCATGCCCGCCAGAGCGGCTACCGTTTCCGCATTCCCACCGAGGCACAGCAGCAGGAGATCCATGCCCTGATCCTGCAGGTCAAGGCCGGCCATCTCGCGGAGGCGGCCGCGCGCTACCGGGCAGTTTGCGAGGCGCTCTGGGCGGAGGAGCGGCTTCCGATTGCCGAGGCCTGCACCGAACTCCCCATCGCCTATACCGCCGCCGGACTGCCTGCCGAACTGGGCGTCTCCTCCCTGGAGGCCTTGGCGGACGGCTGTCTGCGGGAGCTTTATCAACCCCTGAAGTAAGTTATGGCACTCTTCGGACTCATCAAAACCAAGAAGTCGATCTTCGAAAAGCTCTCCCATGCCATCATGGGCAAGAGCGTCGTGGACGACGACGTGCTCGACTCGATCGAGGAGGCGCTCATCACCTCCGATGTCGGCGTGGAGACCACCCAGAATATCATCGAACGCCTGGAGGCGCGCGTGGCGCGTGACAAATACGTTAATACGGAAGAACTCAACGCTATCCTCTGCGAAGAGGTGGAGGCGCTGCTCGATGCCGACGGCAAAGCGGCGGCTGAGCCCTTTGATTTCTCCAAGAAACCCTATGTGATGATGGTCGTCGGCGTCAACGGCGTAGGCAAGACCACCACCATCGGCAAACTGGCCGCGCAGCTCAAGGCCGCCGGCAAGAAGGTGGTGCTGGGCGCGGCGGATACCTTCCGCGCTGCCGCCGTGGAGCAGCTGGTTATCTGGGCCGAGCGGGCCGGGGTGGAGATTATCAAGCAGGAGATGGGGGCCGATCCGGCCTCGGTGGCCTACGACACGCTCCGCAGCGCCGTAGCGCATGACGCCGATGTCGTGATCATCGATACCGCCGGCCGCCTGCACAACAAGATCAACCTGATGAACGAGCTCACCAAGATCCGCAACGTGATGCGCAAGGTGGTGCCCGATGCCCCGCACGAGGTACTGCTGGTGATCGACGGCTCAACCGGCCAGAACGGCTTCCAGCAGGCTAAGGAATTTACCCGCGCCACCGATGTTACGGCGCTGGCCGTCACCAAGTTGGACGGAACGGCCAAGGGCGGCGTGGTGATCGGCATTTCCGACCAGTTCCGCATCCCGGTCAAGTTTATCGGCACGGGTGAAAAGATCGAAGACCTCAAGTACTTCGACAAGAAAGAATTCATTGAATCAATCTTCAAATAACAGATACAAGCTATGGTCATTTCGTACAATTGGCTGAAAGATTACCTGGAATTCGACCTGACGTCGGCTGAGGTGGCTGCCATCCTCACCGACACGGGTCTGGAAGTGGAACATGTAGAAGAGGTGGAGCAGATTCCCGGCGGACTTGCCGGCGTCGTGGTGGCGGAAGTGGTGGAGTGCGTGGAGCATCCCGACTCCGATCATCTGCACGTCACGAAACTCAATATCGGAGAGGCCGACCTGCTGCAGGTGGTCTGCGGCGCGCCCAATGTGGCTGCCGGACAGAAAGTGCTGGTGGCAACCGTGGGCACCAACCTGCCGACCCCCGACGGTTCCGCCTTCAAGATCAAGAAATCCAAGATTCGCGGCGTGGAAAGCAACGGTATGATTTGCGCCGAGGATGAACTCGGCATCGGTACCGACCACGCGGGCATCATGGTGCTGCCCGCTTCGGCCGTGCCCGGTACGCCTGCGCGCGAACAGCTTCAGCTCAAGTGCGATACGGTCTATGAGATCGGCCTCACGCCCAACCGCGTGGACGGCGCTTCCATCATCGGCTGCGCGCGCGATCTCTATGCCTATTGCTGCACGAACGGCATCCCGTGCCGCTGGACGCTGCCCGATCTTTCCGGGTTCGACGCGGTCCGCGATGCGGCCGGCACGATTCCGGTGGAGGTGCTCTCGCCCGAGCTGGCACCCCGTTATATCGGCGTCACGCTGCGCGGCGTGAAGGTGGGCCCCTCGCCGGACTGGCTCAAGGAACGCCTGCAGGCCGTGGGCCAGCGCCCCATCAACAACGTGGTGGATATCACCAACTTCGTGCTGTTTGAAATGGGTCATCCGCTGCATGCCTTTGAGGCGGCCAAGATTGCCGGCGGCAAGGTGGTGGTCCGCAAGGCCGACTCCGGCGCCAAGTTCCGCACCCTCGACGGCGTGGAACGCACCCTCTGCGGCGAGGAGCTGATGATCTGCGACACCGAGAAACCGATGTGCATCGCAGGTGTCTTCGGCGGCGAGGATTCCGGTACGACGGAGTCCACCCGCGACCTGTTCCTCGAGGCAGCCTATTTCAATCCGGTATCCATCCGCAAAACCTCGAAGCACCACGGCCTCAAGACCGACGCTTCCTTCCGTTATGAGCGCGGCATCGACCCGACCGCCACGATGGCGGCGGCCCAGCGTGCCGCCCTGCTGCTCCGGGACCTCTGCGGTGCCGAGATCGTCGGCTGGACCGAGGTCTGCAGCGCGCCTTTCCGGCCCGCACGCGTGCAGCTGGATTATGCCCGCATGGAGCGCCTGATCGGCAAGGAGATCGGCGGTGATACCATCCGCAAGATTCTGGAAAGCATGGACTTCCGCTTTGTGGAGGCGACGCCCGCCGGTGCCCTGGTAGAAGTTCCCGCCTACCGCGTGGATGTCACCCGCGAGTGCGATGTGGTGGAGGAGGTGCTGCGTATCTACGGCTACAACAATATCGAATTGCCGGCCGGCATGAAGATGTCCGTGACGCCTTCCGAGCACCCCGATCCCGAGGTGGTCCGCGCCACGGTGTCGAACCTCTTCGCCGGCTGGGGCTTCGTGGAAACCATGAACAACTCCCTGACCAAGGCGGATTACTACAGCAACCTGAAGACTTTCCCCGCCGAGGCGCTGGTCCAGATTGTCAACCCGCTCAGCTCCGACCTGAACGTGATGCGTCGGACGCTGCTGTTCGGCGCGCTGGAGGTCGTCTCGCACAACATCAACCGCCAGGTCAACCATATCCGGATCTTCGAACTCGGAAACGTCTATTCTTTCCATCCCCGCGAGGGCGTGGAGCAGCCGGTGGCCGACCTGAAGTCCTACAACGAGGAGATGCGGCTCTGCTTTGTCCTCTCGTCGCCGGGCGTCAAGAGCTGGCACAACGAGATTCCCAAGGGCGATTATTTCGCACTCAAAGGTTATCTGGAGACGCTGCTGCGCCGCTTCGGGGCCGATATCTACTCGCTGGAGACGGCGGATGCACCCGCGGATCTCTTCAGAGAAGGTCTCGAATACCGCCTGCAGGGCAAGACCCTGGCCGTGGCCGGAACGGTTTCGCCCGCACTGGCCAAGCGGTTCGATATCAAGCAGCCCGTCTTTGCCGCCGAAGTCTGCTGGCCGGTCTTCTTCCAGCTGGTCAAGCGGGACAAGGTCAAGTTCAAGGAGTTGCCGCGCTTCCCGGAGGTCCGTCGCGACCTGGCGCTGCTGCTCGACGAGTCGGTGCGCTTCTCCGACCTGCGTGCGTGCGCCCTCAAGACCGAGCGCAACCTGCTCAAGCGGGTGGAACTCTTCGATGTCTATCGCGGTCCGAAGATTCTCTCCGACAAGAAGCAGTATGCCCTGAGCTTTACCTTCCAGGATCCCGAACAGACCCTGACCGACGAGGCCGTGGAGCGGATGATGGCCAAGCTGCTGAAGGCCTTTGAGAGCCAGTTCGGCGCGATCCTTCGCTAGCCTCTTCGCCCCGTGGATGCGAGCCGATTCATAGCACGCCGACTCTCTGCCCGCGCCGATCGGGGGCAGGAGCAGGACCGGTTGGTGCGCGTGAGCGGCCGTATCGCCTGGATATCCGTGGCCCTGAGCATCGCGGTGATGGTGATCGCCGTGGCGGTCGTGGGCGGTTTCAAGGCGGAGATCCGGGCCAAGGCCACCGGGTTCATGGGTTCCGCGGTCCTGTGCCGTCCCGGTCAGGGGCCGCTGAATGAGCAGTATCCTTTTAACGGGGCGCTTTCCTATCTCGATTCGCTGCGGGCTTTGCCGGAGGTTACCTCGGTCTCTCCCGTGGCCTATCGCAGCGGCATGATCCGCCACGAAGGAGAGATCGGCGGTGCCTGGTTCAAAGGGGTGGACTCGCTGTACGATTTTTCCTTTTTCGCCGATGCCCTCTCGGAGGGGGCGCTGCCCGATTATTCCGGCCGGATCTCGCCGGACGTGCTGCTCTCCGCGCGGCTGGCGGCGCAACTCGGGCTGGCCGTGGGGGATACCCTGAACGCCTACTTTGTGCGGGAAGAACTCAAGGCCCGCAATTTCCGGGTCTGCGGCCTGTTCGATGCGCAGCTGGAAGAGATTGACAATGCCTTTATTCTGACCGACTTGCGCCACATCCGGCGGCTCTCCGGCTGGGCGCCCGAGGAGGTCTCGGCGCTGGAGGTCCGTATCCGGCCCGGTGCCGATATCGAGGCGGCGGTGGATCACCTGACGGACGTGGAGTTCCGGCTTGCGACGGACGACGACGCGCCGCTCTTCATCCATTCGGTGAAGAAGATCTATCCGCACCTGTTCGACTGGCTGGCGGTGCTCGACCTCAATGTGGTGATGATTCTCGCGCTGATGATGATCGTCGCAGGGTTCAACATGATCTCGTCGCTGCTGATTCTGCTCTTCCGGAAGATTTCGATGATCGGTGTGCTCAAGTCGCTGGGCATGCGCGACGGCGCGCTGACGCGGGTCTTCCTGATCCGGTCGGCCCGGGTGGTCGGGAAGGGGTTGCTCTGGGGCGATCTCGTGGCCCTGGCGCTCTGCCTGATCCAAAAGTACGGGCACGTCTTTACGCTGGATCCGGCCAACTATTTCGTGAAGTACGTTCCCATCCAGCTCGACTGGGGCGCTTTCCTGCTGCTGAATCTCCTCTCGGCGGTGGTAATCCTGGCGGTGCTGTCGCTCTCGGCGGTTTTCATCGCCCGCGTCAGCCCGTCCCGCACCCTCCGCGCCGCCTGAGCCCGGCCTCGCCC
>JAEEGL012159770.1_pt1 | contig 12089 bp, 19 predicted proteins | sample 9134231 | NCBI WGS metagenome assembly JAEEGL01 (sample SAMN16246548, study PRJNA631951) | gut metagenome | biome: gut microbiome; feature: rumen; material: fiber-attached | host: Bos | place: Iran: Karaj | collected 2018-10
AGTTCACCAGTAACGCAGCCATCTATCTTGAATGACTTTACTGGGTGAGCAGAACCAAATCGATTCATAATAACTAGAACTCTTCGTTCCACTGGAATTAGACAATCTATGTTAGATGGAATCATTCTAAACCTGCCAATATATCTGCCGTATTCGGCGTAAAAAGTAGGTATTACTTTTTCCAAGCTAATTCCTCTCTACATATACTATTTCTGTTTTTGAACCATCCAATGTTTCGTTTTTATATTTTTCAATAACTTCTTTAGCTTCCTGCAATGTATCTAAAGAATATGGACTGTCATATGTTCCACCAGCATATGAATATGATTCATATGTAATTGGTTCCCAAAGAGTGATCCATAGAAATTTTGTTTCTTTCTGTGGTTCATACTTTGGTTTTTCCTCTTTTCCAGAATTATATAAAATTCTTTTAATTATTCGATAATTTCCAGTGTCCTTGCCAACACGAATTCCTTCTTCAAAGAGTTTCATATCTTCTCCAAAAATGGATATTCTCCAGCATCATTTAACAATACTGGCTTATATCCATTGATTGCTACTTTCTTGTTTATCCGTCCGGTGATTTTGCGGCAGATAGACATTGTCTTCTTGTAGAGTCTGTTGTCATTATCAAATACCAGATTTATGTTATATTCCCCTATAGGAATCTGTGTGGTTAAAAGCCAGTTTACAGTTCTTGGATAGTTTTTTCCCAGAATAGCAACATAGAATGTCTCATTTTTTGGGAAATGATCGGAAAATCTATACAGTTTAATGCAGTCAAATACTCCTTCGGTTACAACAATATTTTTATATTGGTCAAAATCCAAATCTTGAAAATAATATAATTCAGACACACCTTTATTTCTAATGTATCTATAGTTGTTTGTTGGTTCTAGTATTCTTGCTGTAACGAAATTTCCATCTCTATTATAAAATGATGCACAGAGTTGTCTGTTGATTATTTCTGGTGTGATTAAATATTTGTTGAAATCACAGTAGTTTCCAAGTCGTTTAAAAATGTATTTTCTAAATTTGATATAGTTTGCTTGATCGCCTACATCAAACCGATGGTTTCTATTGGATATGAATTCTTCTGCAGTAACATCTTTTTTCTTTTTGATGGCACCAAATTCGTGTGTATTAAGAAACTTAGACATTCCAAGTTCCTTAAGAGCGTCTTCATCCGTAAATCCCAAATCTCTTAGTAACGTACCAAGATGTCCAGAAGTTTCACAACGGAAGCAATGAAATACTGGACTTGTCTTGCTGATATACAAATGGCCATGTGATCTGGCATTTGGTCTTAACGCGTCGTCGCAGTATGGGCAATGAGTTATATATTCGTTGCCATTATCTTGAAAAACTGTGGCAGAATTCTTTAAAAAATTCACTATAGAAGGCAAGTTTCTAAGATCTATATTCTACACCTCTTTCATATTTATTATTTCTTTACAAAAAAATAAAAATGAAATGATGAATAATCTAATAGATGTTCATCTGGTCATTAATGGGTAAAGGATTTATTGCCTTTATCATGTCAAATTCTGTCGTTCCTGAGTGCGTGCTTAAATATTTTTCCATATATTCGATACTATACCGGTTCAGAATATTTTCTTCATCATCTCTGTTTGAATTATATATCTCAACCATGTTCTTCGTAAATTCTGTATATGGTTCACGCATTAATGAACTTCTAAAATATGTATTAAAGCACTTATGTACATCACTTATATTGGATATTCCATAATATGCTATCAATGTAAGCATCAGACTATAATTCTGAATTTCCTGAAGTTCTGAAGGGTAAAATGAAATGCAGTACAGTGGACCATAAGAAATAGTGTCTCTAAGAAGATGCAATACTTCCAGATCCAATGGATGAACATTCTCAAAATTGTCATTCCAAGGACGTTTCAGATTTTCAAGAAGCCAGACGACGATATCCATATCGACTCTACGTCTAAGCCACTCACAGACATATTTTTCGTCCGGATTAAGTTCTTTTGCAATTGCATCACTCTGATAATTCTTGAACCGTTTAATTCCGGAATCAACACCGATTCCAAAGTCATCAAACTTGTAATCCCAATATGAATAGAGAATAGCAAAAATTCCATTGAGGACTTTTCTCTGCCCTTCAATCCCAGAAAATTTTTTAGGATCCCACATAATTCCGCGGCAAAAATAATTCATCATCATGTGATATCTGTCGTGGAGATGCGGCATTGCAAATGCGTCTGCCGGGTCAATCTGGTCAAAATCCGCAAGATTACTGCATAATTTATCAAAATATATTGAGTTGCACCGCTCTGTGTAAAACTTATCGGGAATGTCATAAATGCGGAATATTTCCAAAACAGGAACTGGGAATTTCAGACCCATTTCTTCTACCTCATGTTAGTTGTTGAACAAATCAAAAAACGTACCTGAAACACACATCCTTAATATTTCCATATTAAATGTCTGAAAATTAAAAAACGGGGATATTGATAACATATCAATATCCCCGTCAAATTTATTACAGAAGTTTCCAAATAAAGTCGGAAGAGTACTTTGTCATTACTGGGCGGACAAAATTCTGAAGAAATGTTTCTCCATCACCGAATTCAATAAGTTCCTGATAGTAGTAAAACTTTCCAAGAAGTTTTTGATAGTTTTTATCATCTCTAACTTCAGGAGTTATTTTTTGCAGTTTTAGCAGCTGCTCAATTGTGATCTGTATTGTTGCAAGAAAGTTTTCCTTGAACTTTCCTGGTGTTTCCAGATATACAGTGTTAATAAACTTATCAAATTCGTCGACAGATGTGACATTGGCTAACTCCATTAATGCTGGTATTAATGAAGCATAAGCATCAATGCAGATGAGATTGTATATGTAGTATCCAGCAGTCAAAAGACGTTCTGTATCACCGTCTAAATTATCAAGATCTACAATAGGAAGATAATTCTTGTCAACATATGCAACAAGATTCGTAAGAATCCTAGCTCGGTCTTCATCTCTTAACTCATTCTCAAACATCTGCAGATAATTCTGTCCAAGGTTTTCAAGTTTTTCATACTGCTTCTTGACATTATCTTCAACAATATCAACAAGCTCTTTTTGATGAAGTTCCTGATGAACTTCTGGACTTAATATATTTTTGGGGTCATCAACGTCTGCTACGTCGATCATTTAATCCTCCAAAATTAGAATAATTGGGCAATTCCAGATGAATTGTCAAGAGACTCATATAATTCAATCTTAGCAAGACTAGTTTTGCAGATAGTGTACGCAAAATATGAATCTTTTATCAGATTTCGCCCAATTAAAAGCTGATATGTATCTGCTGGATATGGAAGAAACACAGTTGAACGCAAAGTTAAATCCGCATTTCCATTCGTAAGCTTTTGAGCGTCTGGGTCCTTGACATATTCTGGGAGAATGAAAATTGCTGTGTTCGGGACATTGACAGACTTGAATTTCCCATCCTGTATAAGAAATTCAATATACTGAACATCCTTCCCTAAGCGAAGAATCTTATCTCTGGACTCTTTCTGGACAACAAGTTCACATACTCGTTCAGTGTCAGTGAAACTTGGAAACGAAAGATTATTGACGTAACTGTTTAACTGCTTTGGTAGAAACAATTTAATCTGTCCATTCGTTACAATAAATTTGCTATCTTCATCCAGAATATAGACGTTGTTATCTTTTAGGGTCTTAAATAATTTTGTCCATTTCTTCGGAGAACTTATATGTAGATTCATGGAGCCATCGTCAAACACTTCCGTGAGATCAGCTTTAATTATGCTTCCACCTTTATATGGATACATGATAACTGAGTTTTTGATTATTACCGGCTCATCGCTGTCCCTTGTAAGAAAGTCCAATATTTCCAGAAACGCTTCCCACTTGGCAGGAATGATCTTCTTGATAACATTATCATCTTCAGACGCGATAAAATTATCTGGTTTGTCTTCAATTAAAGGAGAAGCAGCTTCATCTTCGTCTGCGGTAAAGTCAACGAAGACTTCTGTCGCTGGTTCCGCTTTCTTTTTTACTCTAGGCATACTTCTACATCACCCGTATCATGACCTTCTTGCTTTTCTTTTCATCTTTGTCGTCATACATGACACCAAGATTAAAATAGACATCGTATATTTTAAAGTCTTCGCCTTTATCACGAAGCCACTGCCTTGCAAAGGCCGCTAGTCCTTCGGAAGGCATATCCGCAAATTCTTTTGCTTTTCTTGTGGACGGAAAATCAAAAACAATCATCTTTCCATTTTTATCAAATCCAACTTTTGCGTCAATTACTTTGGACTGGAAAAATTTCACGGCGATATCCCATTTATCATCTGGAGACAAATATTTTTTTACATTTGTCTTCACTTCTGGATCGATATCAAATTTCTTAATTTCTCTTTCTAGAACTTTGTCAAAGACCATATTAAAGATATATTTACCTTTTATTCCCTATAGCATAATCTGAGAATTTGATAATTCTTGCGACTTTCTTAATTGCATTTTTTATGTTTTCTTCTGGTTTCTTTTCATAGATGTCAGAAAACCCAACAATTGAATTTCTGTCAATATATAATTTACCAAGTTTCATGCCTTGATATTCTACATCCTTGCAGAAGATGAAATCGTTTGTTGCTCTGACAATTATACAGTTTATTACCCCAGCAGTAGTAAGTAGAATTAGTTTTTTGTTAAGGGGGAATCGAAGCATTGTTTTTTTTACGTTTCTTAAAAAACCCTCTTGTTTTTTATTTTTTTCTTAAAAAAAATAAATGGCGGAGGTTTCTTATCCACGAAAAATGGACAGAAACCTCCGGGAGCAATAATAAATATGATTAATTAATTGTTAACTGCAATTTCGGTTCTCTTCTCGGCCGCCGAATTCATGGCGTCCTGGAGGAGATGAAAACCATCAGCTGAGGTTTCTCCGAACTGGTGACGAGGCTTAATCTTGTTGTTTTCAAGATCAGCCCTAACCTTGGCAAGATATGCCGCAGCTTCAACACCGTCGAAAACCTTCTCGCTGATTATCTTACCGCTCTTGGAATTCACGATAAGACACTGAACTACCTGATCTGCTCCCGGCATGTCAACGTTCTTGGTTTCATAAAGCTTACCGTCTTCACCAAAGACTCTGAGACGCCATTCGTTAATGGTGTTGATCATCTCACGGTGAATGCTAAACGCAATGGGTGCGTCGAAAACTTGTTCGACACGCTTAATGAGTCCCCCAGGCATAACCTTGAGGAACGCCATAATTACCACTTTGCGGTTCTGCGGACGGGGCTTGATGTTGCCATCTGGATACATGCCAGGAATAGAAGCAGTTTCGTGGCTTTCAGATTCAACAGTGTTCTGCTGCTGACCGGAAATTGCGTTCTCAATATTACTCATATCTTGCTCCATTGATCCGTTAGGGAATTATTTAAAAAAATGCGACAGACAAAAAGGGACAATCCCAAGTCGTCTCGCAAATTCCTAATTTCTATATTAAAATCGAAAATATTCAAAAAAATAGACTAGTGAATCATAAGACCCAAAGTCTGCATGTAGATGTTTTTCAACTCTAGAGTGCCGCCAGATTTATCCATTTGCTTGTCATCTTCAGTAATATCATACAGTTCGCCGGTGTTTGCAATGGATGTATATAGCTTTCTCTTAATCTTGTGGTGATCGCTTCTGGCGGTAAGAAGTTCTTCAAGCATATCTGGAGTGTCATATGTAAGCAGTGCAGTAATATCCAAGTTGCCAATTGTGGCTACGTTTCCACCACCACCAATTTTTTGTGGCTGCTTGGAAATTGGGTTGTATTTTACCAATATTTTACCTTATTAAAGGATTAAGACTATTTCATATATATAGTCGTTAAACAATAATATTTTTTACTATTGTACTTTCGTATTAATTGAGTATTATGAAGCAGCTTCTGCTCCACCAACACTTGTATATTGCGAGCTAAAATGCTCTAAAAACTGAAAATACGATATTCCAACAGGAACTGGTCTATCAGTCTTAATGACTCTTCCATCCTCAGTCTTTATCGTTACATATTCATCTAATGGAACTTTAAGCATTTTAGCTGCAGTTCTGATAGCATCAAATGTAACATCCTGGAATGGTTCAATAATTGTGCAAATATTCATGTTTGGTTCCAGGAAGAAGTCTCTAGCCTGTTTGACTGTCATGTCTGAAAGTTTCTTTTCAACGGACTTATATGTATTTTCAGAACAAATTAATTTATAGTAGTCTAGGACAAATTTAATAATTGTATCTGTTTTAACTTTAGAATTCTGAGCCATTGATGTAACTCTGTCTCTAAGAGTTTTGGTCAATTTGCCTAGGTATAGCTCTTTTAAGAAAGCAAGGTTTTTACGACCAATAACGGATACTGGAGAAATAAACACGTCAATATTACCAGTTGTAGGAGCTGTAGCAGAACCGTCTTCGTAAATTTTTGCAATAAGTCCCTTGGCTCCAAACCTTGGAGCACACTTCATTTTGATATGGCAAAAAAAATTGAATATTCTATTATTTCATATAGAAATAGATTAAATGAATCCGAGCGCCAGTAGGCAAGTATATGGTATACTTGCTGAATGCCCTTCGGATTATATTACACCCGCAGCCAATTGGCCGTCGATTCAAGCGGGTGAAAAGATCTTCCGGAGAATTCCGGAAAAGGAGAATATACAGGTGTGTATGTCCAGCGCCTGGTCTGGCGCGATAATAGAAATAAGACCCAGGGGCACCAGCCAGGCCGGTACCACCTGGCTCCCCTGTTTTTTGTCTTGATTTTTTGCCATTTAGACTATGTCATTTATATAGTCGTTGTTGCTGTCGTCAAATTCGGCGGCAGGAAATTTTTATTTTCAGGCGACAAGTGCTTCATCGCCAACACGAAGCGGTTTAGGAGACTTAATTAGATAAGTCACCTTAATTCCTCTGAATTCCTGACCCCTTGTCTTATGTCCGCCAATTCTGTAGAATGTAGTATCCAAATTGTCTGAAGCAGTCAACTGAGAATACTTGTCATTCTTTCCCTTTAATAGTCTATGATGGATATCTTCCATTCTAGACACTAGAGCCTTATGTAGTTTAATAAGCTGCGGGTCGGATTTCATCTTGTCATTGACGTATACTTTAATGTCTATAATTTCTCCGCCAGGAGATTTCAATTTAATTGTATTGTCTCCCTCGCCAAAGAATCCTTCCAGTTCATCATCGTCTACATCGAATTCATTTGCAAGCATATAGTTTGACAGATCTTCTTCATAGGAGAATTCAACCAAATCTTCGCCAGATTCGGTTTTCTTTCCAATTTCTCCTTCTACATGGAATACCTTGGTTTCGGGAGGTACGATAATAGATACTTCTCTTACAGTATCTGTGGTTGTATTGTTGGCAAGCTTATCACTAATTGCATCATTTAATATGACTATATCTTAATAATTATAGTCGATAGCCAAAATAATTTTATTATTTTGATTTTGGTTTTCGGTCGCCGTTTTTAGCAGACAAGAATTCCAAAAATTGTTTTTCTTTATGATGGCCATGCATTTCAGCCATCCTCATAAGTATATCCTAAGTAAGACATAACAGCGATAGTGACATTCTTGCCAGACATAAAGCAGGAAGTAGTGTTATCGAAGTTCTTTGTTGAAGCAAGCAGCTGATTCTTCTTGAATTTAGTTCCAACAGGAAGTGGATTAAGTTCCAGAGCAATATAAGCGCCACGTTTTGTTCTAGACTTTCTTGTCTGAATGTCGATGGTTTCTTCGTCGCCATTGTTGTATTGTACAGTCATTGTTTCGCCTGGCTTTACATCTGTGACAACACCATCGAATTTTGCTTTAGCTAGGAATCTACTGCTTGTAATTTGAGGTACGACCAGCTCGCCGCCAGTCATTCATTTATATGAAACATTATGATGTTTATTAGACTATTTCACTTATATAGTCGTTGTTTCTACCGCGGTTTTCAACGGCAGATTTTTTGAAGAATCTTGAATTTTATATAAAAATGATAGAAATACCCATTAACCATTTAATTTTTTATGGAGGGATTTTTATGGCTCATGGTCCCGGTGTGATTCCTTGTTTGGGATTCGGTGGCCGCGGTCGGCCTGTCAAAAACCAAAAACCGTGGAGCCTTCCGCGGATTCACAATAATTTAATTTGTCCGCTTTGCCATGTTACCTGTGACAGAAAGCAGGTTGTGTGGCTTGACAAGAATTATGGCGAATGTCCGACCTGTCATAAGAAGGTTCACTTTGACCTTCACAGGCCGGTAGGGCGTCCGCCTATCAATTCAAAGACTCCAGCAATACAGTTTAAGTTGGAGCAACCCCAAGTGGAGGATAACCACGCGGAAGTACAATGTGTTGAACTTCAGCATGTTGAAACACAAACTATTCAAAAGGAGTTTTCAGACTACGTTGCAAGGATGAAGGAAATATCGCACCCGTGCAGATATTTGTCATGTGAGGATATTTGCAAATTTACAGGTATTTCACCGATTGAAATAGCACGTATTAAAAGAAAGATTAGATACAAAAATTATATCGGTAGACGGTCTGATCTTACAGAAATGCTCCGGCAGGCTGTCTTAACGGCCATCACGGAGGGTCTTACCCCTCCGGATCTCAAATATTTTATGGAATAACAAAAAAAACAATCCGGCTGCTGGATATCAAATTCGGCGGCCGGTTTATTTTTGACAAGATTCTTCATATATAAAATAATTTTTATTTAACGATGGCAATTTCCTACCATCGGTATTTCCATATCGGAAACGGGGGTGATTTGTTTTGAGTGCGTAACTAACTTTTACCAATATATTTATTGGTTTAGACCATATCATTTAGCATGGTCGTTTGACTTGGTTTATTAAAAACCACAGTTGATAAAAATAATTTTTATTTTAATTGACTGTTATTAAGCCAATGTTGCTCTATCTGAATAAATTTCAGAAACAAGAGGAACTAGAGATTCCGTAACACTTACGGAACTCCAGCCATCTATGTTGTCCTGATTTTTTAACCCATCTTTTATTATTATTTCTGCCGCCAAATTCGGCGGCCAGAAAGACTATTTCATTATTATAGTCGTTTGAATAGAGGCAAGTATGATAAATCAATTAATTTATCTGCTTCCAGAAAATTGGTGGTCTACAATTGCCATTGTTTTCTGGGCGTTTATTAATCCTTAACAATAAAAAGGAATAATAAAATGAAAGATATCGAATTTGTTTCATATGATGGAAAATATCCAAATCTCTGCTCTGGAACTCTTACTTTGAAAATTGATGGTAAAGATCACACGTTTCGCCACTCCTTGAGTTCTGGTGGAAAAGTATATCATGATGGTAATTGGAACTGGACAGTTGAAAGCGGAGAATGGACATTTGATCCAGAATATGCTACCATTGACAATGGAGAATCCAAATTGGAGGATTTAAATTTCACTCCGAATGAAATTAAATGGATTAACATGGTCATTAATGAAAATGTTGAACCTGGTTGCTGTGGAGGGTGCATATAGCAAATTGCTATGAATATTTTTGTGCATCTCTCTAAATCATTTATTAAATAAAAAAAATAAATGGAGTAAAAAATGAGAGATATCGAATTTGTTTCATATGATGGAAAATATCCCAATCTCTGTAGTGGAACACTTGTTCTTAGGATTGATGGAGAAGTTCATTCGTTCAGAAATGCATTACAATCCGGTGGCATGGTGACACACGATGGAAAATACAACCATTGGAATGTATATTGTGACGAATGGGAGTTTCACCCAGAAAATGATTTTAGTGAAGAGAATCAAGATCTCAATTTAACCGATTCAGAAAAGAAATGGATTCGGATGTTAATTAATGAAAATGTTGAGTGGGGTTGTTGTGGTGGCTGTGTTGAAAAACACTGGCAACCAGAAGATCCAGATGGTCTCTACTATTAAATGATAAACATAAATATATAAAGAATATATCAACCATGTTGAAATGCCCCAACTGTGGAAATGAAATATTTGTAACTTACAAAAAAGTTCCAATTAAAATTGACAAGTGGTTCAAAGAATTAGATTCTTCCAATGAAGATCTATCATCATTCAACCTTCCAAAAGATCCTTGGGAATACAACAATGTTGAAATAGTGTGTGCTAAATGCCATACGCTCGGGGATTTTACATATTTCAATGAGGTAAATAAAAATAATTAAAAAATCCTCTATCATTAAAAAAACTAAACTATATTTATTTAGGGTTCCTACGGGAATCCTTTTTATTTTTAGGAACCATATTTATTCAGAATAAGCGGACTCAAAGTATGGTGGGTAATAATACCCACGTTTGCAGATTCTGGTGTAGAAACTGCGGCAATATTTCCAACCTGGCTAGGATGGATATTTCTATGAGCAGGACTAAATTCGTCTCTAGACTGCAGACCACCAGGTCCAGTCTTGATTACCTTGGAACTCAAGATCAATTCATCAATTGGGTTAACGGACTGCGTCAATTCAATTACAGATCCAGCTGTCTTTTCAACCGACTGGTCTGGTGGGTTTTTACCAAGGAATTCATTGATTACGTATTCCATCTATTAAACTAATAGATAAGACTATCTCATTTATATAGTCGTTTTTCCTGCCGCGGAATTTGGCGGCCGGTTACCTTAATTTTAATTAAAGTACCAGAATATCTTGGCACTAGCATCAGTCTTGCATCTTGATCACCAAATTCAACTCTGTGTGCATAGCTGTTTGCTGCTCTAGAAAGCTGCTTGTAGAGAATTCTAAGAATAATCTCAGACATTCTCGTTCTGTATATTTTAAGGTCTGTTAGACTATCTGGTTTCTGGTTAAGAAGCATGTCTAACGTTGGTCCTGCAAGCAATGCAGGCATGTTTGTCGGGAAATTTTCAAACTGTAGACTTTTATTTTTTTAACAAAAAAAATAAAAAGACCCTATCTTTTAAAATAGGGTCGTTAAGCATTGTAAATTAATTCACAATGTTTGGATTATTATTTTTACCTGCCGCAGTTTTTACTGTCTTGGTCTAATTTCACTATCAGATGTCCATACGATGGGGTGCTGTGGATCATCTTCAAGAATTGATCCATGTGGAGTGCATTTACATACATCTTCTGGATCATATCTAATATAAATTGCCGGTTCCCATGTATTTCCATTGTCGTAAGTTACTTCAACCTTTTCAAGAAAATCGAATTTCTGATGTTCCGGCTCTACATAGTCCAGATTCTCGACTGAATCTCCGGTACGTCCAATTAGTGCTTCATTTCCTTCAAGAGGAATGCATTGATTGAATCCGCGGTTGCCTCCACCCATGACAATATGAAGTATTTGACCATCTTCTCCAATAGTTGTCTGATACGCATAGTGAGCCGGTTCCCAAACGCTTCCTTCGTAGTCTCTTACGAGCACCATCTGGCCAACTTCAAATTTACTCATTATTATTCTCCTTTGAGATTTTTCTGATTTGACAGTCTCTGTACCAGTCTGGTTCCCTATCATGATCCGTGATCACATAATGACATAAGTCATTTGCTGGATCACCTACTGGATCGTAGTCTAGATAAACACCAGATTCCCAATATCCGTCACCAGTTTTAACTTCCACATGTTCTAGATATTCATAATGTTCTCTCTTGCGCTTCGGTTTCTTTCTAGGAAAATAATCAAGCTGGTCAATTGAATTGCCTGTTCTGCCTAGAAGTGGCTCATTTCCTTCGTATGGCTTGCATTGTGCATAGCAGTCTCCACCAAAAACAACGTGAATGCATCCATCTTTGTCGTCTGGGATACAGTGGGAATAATGCTGCGCTACCCATTCTTCTCCATCGTGTCCACGAACAAGCACGATTTGTCCAAATTTGAATTCTTCCATTTTGATCTCCTAAAGGGTGATGTCAAATTCGGCGGCTGGTAAAAATAATCCAAGTTTTATCTATATTAAAGAACTCCATTTAGTTCTTTAGTAATTGGATCGATAAGATTCTTTGTTCCTCAAAAAAAATCATATTGCTATGATTTAGTAGACTATATTATTTTTTTTATTAAAATTAACA
>JAEEGL012521213.1_pt1 | contig 12089 bp, 14 predicted proteins | sample 9134231 | NCBI WGS metagenome assembly JAEEGL01 (sample SAMN16246548, study PRJNA631951) | gut metagenome | biome: gut microbiome; feature: rumen; material: fiber-attached | host: Bos | place: Iran: Karaj | collected 2018-10
CCTTCAGCATCCCCACGATGTTGCTCATATGGGAGGAGAAGGTGGACAGGGACTGCTCGATGCTCTGCTCATCCCCCACGTCTGCCAGCACGCGGTCCAGGACGGGCACGGTGCTGCCGCTGTCGGCTGCGATGTGAAGGCCGCAGGCGGCCATGAGGCAACTGAGACCAAGCGTCTTCAGGCTGACGGTCTTGCCGCCCGTGTTGGGGCCGGTGATGACCAGGGTATCGAAATCCCCGCCCAGGGCTACGTCGATGGGCACCGCCTTCTTGGGATCGATCAGAGGATGCCTGGCGCGGCGGAGGTTGATCCGCCCCTCCGGATTGAGCACCGGCGCGTCGCCGCGGATCCGGTAGCTGAGCTTCGCCTTGGCAAAGATGAGGTCCAGCCGCGTCAGGACATGCTGATCGCAGAGGATGTCCTCCTCAAAGTTGGCGGCGTCGCTGCTCAGCTCCATGAGGATGCGCTCGATTTCCTTTTTCTCCTTGGCCTGCAGCTCCTTGATCTCGTTGTTGGCCTGCACCACCTGCATGGGCTCCACAAAGATGGTCTGCCCGCTGGAGGACACATCGTGCACAAGGCCGCTCATGGCGCCCTTGTGCTCCGCCTTCACGGGGATCACGTAACGGTCGGAGCGCATGGTGATGATTGGCTCCTGCAGGATCTTTGCATAGGAGGGTGAGGTGATGATCTTGTTGAGTACCTCGCGGATGCGGGCGTTGGCGGCCCGCATATGTCGGCGGATGGAGGCCAGCTCGCTGCTGGCCGCGTCCGCGATCTCATCCTCTCCCACGATGGAGAGAGTGATCTTCTCTTCCAGGAATTTATTTGCGATCAGGGAGGAAAAAAGCGTATGCAGGCTGCCCGCCTCGTCGGAGGTCCAGCCCTTCATCTGCCGTGCCGCCCGCAGTACGCCGGCGATGTCCAGCAGCTCCCGGGTGTTCAGCATACCGCCCAGCCTTGCCCGGCTGAGACTGCCGCCCACCTCCCGGATGTCCGCCAGAGGGGGCGTTCCCTTCATGGAAATCAGCCTCTTGGCATCCGTGGTCTCCTGCAGACGGTCCGCCGCCTCCGTGAGGATCCCGGTGGGTCTGAGCTTCAGCGCTTCGTCCCGGGCAGCTTCGCACACCGCCTCTTCCCGCAGCATCTGCAGGATGGCGGGCAGCTCCAGGGTGCGCATGGATTTTTCGTAGAGTTCTTCCTTTTGTTCCATTCCAGTTCACCAATCACAGGCTTTTATAATAATCGAGCGTCCGAAAAGAACGCTCCAGCTGTTCTTTCACATAGCTTTCCGACGCATCCGTCAGGCGCCGCAGGGACGCCTCCGCCAGCCGGAAGGAGAAGACCCGCTTCCGCGGCGCGGACACGATGTGCCGCAGGGCCTGGAGGGCGGGCGGATCCAGGGACATGGGGCGCTGGGCCTCCAGGACCGCGCAGGCCCTGCAATAGACCGCACCGCCCCGGAGATCCAGGGTCGGGTTTTCCGGTTCGCTTTTTCCGCAGGCGGCGCAGCCCTCCGTTTCCGGGCAGTAGCCCAGCAGGGACATAAGGCGGAATTCGAACACGCTTTTGATGAGCTGCGGGTCCTTGTTCCCCTCCGACAGCAGCCACAGGGCGTTCAGCCCCAGGGCCAATGCCTCCGGCTCCTCCACGGTCTCCGGGCAGGCGGCCTCCAGAAGCTCCAGGAAGTAACAGCCCAAGGCATAACGCTTCAGATCGGCGGTGAGTCCCTGAAAAAGCTCCAGGGTATTCGCTTCCTTCAGATAGAACTTGTCCCTGCTCTCGGAAACGGTCATCTCCGAAAAGGCCATGGGCTGACAGGCGGCGGCGATCCGGCTTTTCATCCGCGTCGCCCCCCGGGCGGAAATGCTGATCTTTCCCAGCGCATCCGTCAGCACCGTCAGCATGCGGCTGCTTTCCTTGTAGTCTGCAGTGCGCAGCACCAGGCCCTTCAGAACGTGCTCACTCATGATAACCGAAGTTGCGCAGCATGGCGTCCTGATCCCGCCAGTTTTCCTTCACCTTGACCCAGCTCTGGAGAAAGACCTTGGTGCCCATGTATCGCTCCACATCCTTCCTGGCCAGCTCTCCGATCCGCTTGAGCATGCTCCCGCCCTTGCCGATGATGATGCTTTTATGGCTGGCCTTCTCGCAGTAGATGGTCACGTCCAGATCAATGACGCCGCTGTCCCGCTCGCTGAAACGGGTCACCTCCACCGCCGTGCCGTGGGGGATCTCATGCTCAAGACAGTAGAGCAGCTTTTCCCGAACGATCTCCGCTACGATCTGCCTGTCCGGCTGGTCCGTGACCATATCGTCCGGAAACAGCTGCGGTCCTTCACGGGTGTAGCGAAGAAGGCTGGTCAGCAAATCTTCCACGCCCTCTCCGGTTTTGGCGGAAATGGGGATGATCTCCGCGAAGTCCGCCGCCTCCGCATAGGCTCCCATCACGGCCAGCAGCTCCGGCTTTTTGACCGTGTCGCACTTGTTGACGGCCAGGATCGCCGGCGAGCCGGAGGAGCGGATCATGCGGATCAGGGCTTCCTCCTGCTTTCCCACGTTGGGGATGGGCTCCACCATCAGCACCACGGCGTCCATATCGTCTGCCACGCTGGTCTCCACAATGCGGTCCAGATAACTGTCCAGCGCATTCTTCGGCTTGTGATATCCCGGCGTGTCCAGGAACACCATCTGCGCGTCCTCGCGGACGCAGATGGCGCTGATCCGGCTGCGGGTGGTCTGGGGCTTGTGGGAAACGATGGCGATCTTCTCCCCCGCGATCCGGTTGGCCAGGGTGCTCTTTCCCACATTGGGGCGCCCCACGATGGTGTATACGCCGGTTCTCTTTATGCTCATAGTCTCAGCACCTTCATAATGTCCTTTTCCCTCGCGCGCATCTGCCGCTTCTGCTCTGCCTCATCCACATGGTCGTAGCCCAGCAGATGGAGCACGCTGTGCACCGCGAGATAGGCGGTTTCCCGCTTTTCTCCCGTGCCGTATTCCTCCGCCTGGAGCCGGATGCGGTCCAGATTCAGCGCCATATCCCCCAGAGGCAGCAGTCCGCTCTCCGGGTCAGTCTCCCCTTCCGCCGGGTCGAAAGCTCCGGGGACGAAGCTGAAGGCCGGGAAGGAAAGCACGTCCGTGGGCTTGTCCACGCCCCGCATCTCCCGGTTCAGGCGGCGGATGCCCCTGTCGTCGGTGAAGAGGACGTTGATCTCACAGGGGACGCGAACGCCCTCCATCCGAAGCGCCGTGCGGATGCTCCGGGAAATGAGCCGCGCGGCTCCGCGGGGATAGGGAACTTCCCCGCTGAAGAGAATGGAATGGCCTGCCATCAGCTCTGCCTTCTTCTGCGGGCCGCCGCGCCGGCGGCATCTCTCGGGTGGCCCTTTTCGTATTTCTCGTAGGCTTCGATGATCTTCTGCACCAGGGCGTGGCGGACCACGTCCTCCCCCGTCAGGCGGCAGATCTCAACGTCATCCACGTCCCGAAGCACGTTCACGACCTCCTTGAGGCCGCTGACCTTGTCCCTGGGCAGGTCAATCTGGGTCACGTCACCGGTGATGACCGCCTTGCTGCCGAAGCCGATGCGGGTGAGAAACATCTTCATCTGCTCACGAGAGGTGTTCTGCGCCTCGTCCAGGATGATGAAGGAGTCGTCCAGCGTGCGGCCGCGCATGTAAGCCAGGGGCGCCACTTCGATATTCCCCTTTTCCAGGTAATTCTGGTACGTGTCCGGACCCAGCATGTCGAACAGAGCGTCGTACAGCGGACGAAGATAGGGGTCCACCTTGTTCTGCAGGTCGCCCGGGAGGAAGCCCAGTTTCTCCCCCGCTTCCACCGCGGGCCGCGTCAGGATGATCCGGTTGACCTCCTTGGCGCGGAAGGCGGTCACTGCGCAGGCCACGGCCAGGTAGGTCTTTCCTGTGCCGGCGGGGCCGACGGCCAGCGTGACCGTGTTGTTGCGGATGGCCTCGATGTAGGATCGCTGGCCCAGGGTCTTTGCCTTGATGGGCTTGCCCTTGGCAGTGATGCACACGAGATCGTCCGCCAGCTGGGCGATGCGGTCTGCCCGCCCGTCCAGGGTCAGCTTCAGGGCGTAGCGCACATTCTGCGTGGTGATGGGTTCCCCCCGGGAGGCCAAGGCCAGAAGCCCGGTCAGCGCCTGCTCCGCAAAGGCTGCCGGCTCCTCATCGCCGGTGATGTGAAGCTCGGAATCCCGGTCCGTGATGCGGACGCCGAGCTCGTTTTCCAGGATGTGCAGGTTTTCGTCAAAGGAGCCGAAAACGTTTACCAGGTTTTCGATCCGGTCGATGGCGATGGATCTTTCTGCCATAATCTTCACTCTCTTTTGTATCTCTGAAAGGTGTGTTCAGGGCTCGATCGCCCGCTCTGCGGCGATGTCCTCCAGGCATTGGGCCAGCATGGTGACGCGGACGGAGCGGTCCGTGACCTCCGCGGAAAAATGCGGCTCCAAAAGCAGGGCCTCCGGGGCCGTCCGTTTCAGCCATTCCAGAAGGCGGTCCTCCAGAATCCGCTCGGCTTCTCCCGGCTCCACGGGGATCTCCGAAATCCGGCACTCCCGGTATTCCGCCCGGACAAGCCGGACGGGGAGCTCCAGTCCGAACAGCATCAGGCTTTTTTCCGTCTGTATTCTATCATAGCACCCATAGGAAATGCTACTCTCATTGTAAAAATTCAGCCGCAAATCCCCAAGGATCAGGGCCGTTTTCCGGGTCGATTCCCCGGTCGGAAGCTTTTCCAAAGCAGCGTTCGGGAGCTCCATGGTCTTTTCGTACCAGGTAAAGGCCATCGCCTTTCCAAAGGCGTGGACGAGGCGGGTCCCTGACTGCCTGTCGGTCAGCTTTCCGGAAATCAGGGGTTCCCCTGCCTCCACGGTGTCGCCCCGCCTGACCAGCGCCTTTCCCTCCAGCACGTTCAGCCGGTCGATGGTGCCGGTCCTTGCGGCGATCACCTCTCTGTGCAGTGTTTCATCCAGGATCTCCGGGGGCTTTCGCCGCTCCCGAACGATAACGACGCAGCGGCTCCCCCGAACGCGGACCGTACACCAGATGAGCCGATCCAGCTGTTCCAGCATGCAGTTCCTGATCCTGGTGTTATCCAGGCGGAGACCGCTGACGCCGGGTCGGACACCCGATGCCTCCAGGGCCGAGAGGATCTCCGCCCGGGTGACGGTCCGGTTTCCCTCCACGTCGAAGCTCCACAGCCGTGTGGACTGGAAGGCAAACCAGCAGAGAAACGGGAGCGGGATCAGCAGCAGGTAAGCCCGCCGCCGGAATCGGCGGAGAAAGTGCAGGAACCCCCTGCGCTGCAGCACGGTGACCTCCGCGCCCAGCTGGGAGCCGGTCCGGATCGCCTGAGAAGCATCCCTGCCCCGGACCCAGAAGGAATACCGACGCTCCCCGTCCTCACGGACGTCGGCAGCGGAGATCCCCCTGCGGACAAGGGCTTCCAGCAGCTCCGCAGGATCGCGGCAGACGGCCTGCAGGCGTATCCCCTCTGTCAGCCAAAGCTCAGTCCGCATCGTTTCCCGTCAGCTCCAGGGAGCGTATCTCGCCCTTCAGCCACAGGGAGTGAAGGGACAGGCGCTTCACCGTCAGGTCCTTGCCGCGGATGCACAACAGGCCGCCGCCGACGCTTACCAGCACACATTCGCCGGAAAAAGCGCGCAGTCCCCCGTGGGGCTCCAGGAGAAGGGATCGGCTGCCCGTCATCCGGAGCTCCGGCAGCCCGGACATGAGTTCTCCCGGCATGCCGCTGACGAGCTTCTGCAGCGTTCGGCTGCGATTTGATCCCTTCATGCAAGTTTTCCTCCCCGGTCACATAGGCTTCCAGTGGCGGCGCGGTTCCCGGCACAGCAGGATGCGCCGATGAAAGCTTATGGACGGGGAGGCGTGATTATGCCCGGGACGGGACGGTGGAAGGCCCTGCTGCAGCTGATCCCGGCTGCGGCCTTCCTTCTGCTTGCGCTGAACCCGCACCCGGCGTCGGAAGCGGCGCTGTCGGCGGTGACGCTCTGCCTGCGCACGGTCATCCCCGCCCTGTTCCCGTTTTTGGTGCTGACCCGGCTCCTTCTCGGCGCCTCGATGCCGGGAGCCGTGCTCCGCATCCCCGGCATGCTGTTCGAAAGGCTGTTTCACATCCGCGCAGCGGCGTTTCCCGCGTTCCTTCTGGGGCTCCTCGGCGGGTATCCCCTGGGGGCGGAGGCGGCGGCAGCTGCCTTCCGACGGGGGGACTGTTCTGCGGAGGAGGCTTCCCGCCTGCTGGTCTTCGCCAATAACTGCGGCCCCGGCTTTCTGTTCGGCGCCTCTGCCGCCATACTGCCCCGGGGCAGGTCCGACGCGCTGCTCCTGCTCTGCCTGCAATGGGCGGTCTCCCTGTGGCTGGGAATGCTGCTGGGGATCGGCCGCAGGGCCTCCGCATCCTCCGGAGCAGCAGCTGCGGAGGCAAGCCTTCCTGCTGCCGGGCTCTTCACTGCATCCGTGCTGGCAGGCGGACGGGCGGTGCTGATCATCTGTGCTTACGTGGTCTTTTTCAGCACGCTGTCCGCCTTTCTCCCGCCGATTCCTCTGCTGAAGGGATGCTTCGAAATGACCGGCGGGCTGCTGGCGCTGAAGGGCGGAGATCCGCTCCTTCCGGCGGCATTCCTCATCGGCTGGGGCGGTCTGGCGGTGGCCTCTCAGGTTTTATCCGCCATCTCGGATACGGAGATCCCCGCGGGAAAGTATATCCCGCTCCGATTCCTGCATGGGTGCTGCATGCTGCTGGCTGCCTGGTCGGTCCGGCGTGGTTCATTCTGGCTTCTGCTCCCGCCTGTCCTGGCCGCCGCTGTAGCATTTATCGTGAAAAGATGTAGAAAAGCGGCGATTTCTGCGGTATAATGGGTGCGAGGTGAGAGACGTGTTGTTCCGCAAAAAGATCGAACCCTGCTGCAGCTATTGTCAGTGGAGCCGCCCCGGCGAGGATGGGACCGTGATCTGTCCTCATCGCGGCATCATGAAACCCTGGAACAGCTGCCGCCGTTTTCGCTACGATCCCCTGCGGCGTGTCCCGGAGGCCGAGCCCCAGGCTGAAACGGACGTGGATCCCGATTCCTTCCGCCTCTGACGATCCGCCGCAGTTTACCCGGGTTTTCCGACGACGCACCATACTGCAGGGAGAGCCGACCACAGCACGTGGACGGCTCTCCCTGCAAGCTTCACCGGAAGCCCCGATCAGAATCTTCTGCTCCCCGACTGCCTTTCATCCGTCACGTCGTAAATGCGGATGCCGTGTTCCTTTTGAAAAGCGCTGCGATAGTGGTGATACAGATCTCTGATCCGATACAGTTTTTCTCCCTTCAGATCACCGTACATTTCCGCCAGACTGCGGAAATCGGGAAATGCCGCGTAATAGCTTTCGTCCAGCCTTTCGATTTCTTCAATCACGGACTCGGCGCTTCGCCCTTCATAGTCGGCGATGTTATCCTGACGGAGAGAGATTATGATCTGCCTTTTTTCCTGCCGGAGCGGATCGGGTGCCTGCAGCCAGGCTTCCTCCGTGCGATAAACCTCAGGATTCAGAAGCCTGCGTGCATCCGTCGAAAGCTGAGCCAGATCCTGCCGACGAAGCCGTATACCGCGGAGATTTCTTCCTCTCCCCTCCTCTTGCGGGATGAACAGCCTGATTTCAGCGCTTCCGGCGCTTCGCAGACCATCGATCACTTTCTCGGCCTGCCCGACGTTCTCAGCGGTGAGAGGGACGCCCGTTCTGAACGGGATCCCCGCCTCCTGCGCTGCATTCATCATGCGCAGCAGCAGCGCGTGATCGCCTTGCCTCCCGGCAAAGGAATCGTGATACTCCGCAAGCCCATAGACCGTGAAGCTCAGCCGCTTGATGCCCTCTTCACGGAGCATTTCCATCAGTGCGCCGCACTCGGCATCATTCCGCATTTTCATGCCGTCGCACTGCAGCATCTCCGCCATGGGACCTCCCATGGTTCGGAGCGTGCGGATCGCGCCGGAAAGATCCGGATGCTCCATGGAATACCCAAACGTAAGATAGGCGGCGGTGCCCGGGCGCTTCTCGCCGATTTCCTTCAGGAAGCGCCGCGAAAGGCGGACGCTCCGGTCCCATGCGGCGCCCACCTCCATGCCGTTCCATGACAGGAGACAGTATCTGCATCGATTGAAGCAGGGGACGCAGAGACTCTGGATCATGACGGACGTCGTTTTCAAGCCGATTCCGAACCTCCTTTTTCTGCCGGTGTTCTGATTCGTCTGCGAAAGGGAGGCGCATTATACCATACGCCGCATTTTTCCGCAAGGGTTTGTTTCGCGGCACTTTTGAATCCGGAGGCCGACAGACATGAGGGGAATTCCAACGGTTCTGGCTGAACCGTGCAATTCCCTCTTGCAGTATATAGCGAGACATGATAATATATTTATAATGCTATCCGCAGGCAGGATTGCCGTCGACCTGCCTGTGGGGACTGGAGTTGATTTCCTTTTATGGACGACATACCCCGAAGTATCCTGATCCTGGTTCTGATCCTGCTCGGTGGCAGCTTCGCGGGGAGCGAAACCGCCCTGAGCTACTGCAACAAGCTTCGCATCCGTAAACATGCGGAAGAGGACGACCGCCGCGCGGCGAGGGTCGTCTATGTCCTTGACCGTTTCGACAAGGCCCTCTCCACCATTCTGATCGGCACGAACGTCTGCTACGTGTTCGCATCCACCTTTGCGGCGATCCTTTTCATCCGCCGCATGGGCACGGTTGGTGCGGTGATTTCCACCGTAGTGATGACGCTGCTGATCTTCTTTTTCTCTGAGACGATCCCCAAAAACATCGCCAGGTCCAATGCGGACGGATATGCGTCGATCTGCGCCTGGCCCATCTCCCTGCTGATGATCGTTCTGACTCCGCTGACCCTGCTGTTTTCCGGCATCACCTGGGTGGTGAAGCGCTTTCTGCCCCGGGAGAAGGAGCAGCCCACCATCACGGAGGATGAATTCACCACCATCATCGACAACATCCGGCAGGAAGGACTCATGGCCCCGGAGGAGACCCGGCTCATCAAGTCGGCGGTGGAATTCAGCGACAAGACCGCCGGAGACATCATGATGCCCCTGAAGGACATGGTCTCCGTTTCCATCTCCGAGGATCCGGGGAAGATCAAGGAACTGATCCTGAGGGAGAAATACTCCCGGCTGCCGGTGTACGCCGGCTCCAAAGAACGGATCGTGGGCATTCTGCAGACCAAGGAGTATCTGCGTCTCACGCTGAAGGGCACCGCCCCCGACGTGGGCGCCCTCATGAACATGACCTACGACGTGCCTCCGGAGATCAAGCTGAACGAGCTCTTTGAAGGCCTCGGCCGCCGGCGCACCCACATGGCCGTGGTCATCGGAGAAAACGGGAATGCGCTCGGCTTCGTCACCATGGAGGACATTCTGGAGGAGCTGGTGGGCGAGATCTACGACGAGGACGACGCCTCCGACCGGAAGGGGGCGAGCGCATGAGCTGGCTCATCCCACTGATGGTGCTCTTGGTGCTGTGCTCCGCTTTCTTTTCCAGCGCGGAGATCTCCTTCGCCACGGCGAACCACCTGCGCATGCGCTCCTCCGCGGAAAACGGGGATCGCCGGGCAAAGCACGCCGTCTGGATCAGCGACCACTTCCCGAAATTCCTGTCCACCATCCTGGTGGGAAACAATCTGGTCAACATCGCTTTTTCCTCCGTGATGACCCTGTTCCTCGCCGAGCGGCTCGGGAATTCCGGAGAAGGGGCCGCGCCCTTCGTCAGCACCGGCCTCCTGCTGGTCTTCGGGGAGATCATCCCCAAGATGGTGGGCACGAGCCAGGCCGACCGGCTGGTTTATCCCTACGTGTATCCCCTCCGCTTTTTCATGATCCTCTTTACCCCCGTGGTGGCCGTGGTCAATGCCATCGTGAGCCGCCTGAGCCGCTGGTGGACGCCGAAGGAGACGGAGCCGGAGGTCACGGACGACGAGCTGGTGACGATCCTGGAGACCATTGAGGAGGAAGGCGTTTTCACCGAACAGGAGAGCGAGCTGATCAAGTCCGCCATTGAATTCAGCGACGTCACCGCGGCGGATATCTTCGTTCCCCGGGTGGACGTGGCCGCTTTCAATGCCGACGACGGGTTGGAGGAGCTGCTGAAGGACGACGATATGCTCAGTTACTCCCGCATCCCCGTCTATCGGGAGACCATCGACAACATCCTGGGCATCCTGTCCACGAAGAAGCTGCTGAAGGCCGCCGCCGTTCAGCCCGCCTCCGAGATCGACATGGACGAGCTCCTCTCCCCTCCCGTCTACGTCCACAAAACGCGCAACATCTCCTCCATCCTGATGGAATTCCGCAAGAAGCACCTCATGATGGCCGTCGTGGTGGACGAATATGGGGGCACCATGGGCATCCTGACGCTGGAGGACATTCTGGAAGAGATCGTGGGCGACATCTTCGATGAGAGCGACGAGGTGGAGCGGGACATCGAGGAAGCCGACGAGAACGTTTACACCGTGGACGGGACCACCAATATCGAGGATTTCTTCGATTTCATCGACTACACGCCTCCCGGCTTCGAGAGCGAATACAACACCATGGGCGGCTGGGTCGTGGAAAAGCTGGACCGGTTCCCCAAGGTGGGCGATCACTTCGTATGGGACCGCTTCGACGTGACCGTTACCGCCGCAGAGGCCATGCGGGTGGAGACCCTGCGGATACAGCTCCTGCCGAAGCAGGATGAAGAGGAATAAAGACTGTGTGATGCCCGGCAGCCGGTGATCGGCTGCCGGGCATTTTTGTCCGCGCAAAAAAAGACCGCGAGGTGCAGCCGAAGCGGCGCCTCGCAGCCAAAAACAAAACTTGTTTTATCAGCCCTGGGCACGCACGATCGCGAAGCAATCGCTGCAGTAAACGGGGCGGTCGGATTTGGGCTCGAAGGGCACGCGAGCTTCCTTGCCGCAGCGGGCGCAAACGGCGGTGAAATACTCACGGGGACCACGGGCCGCATTCTTACGAGCGTCGCGGCAGGCCTTGCAGCGCTGGGGCTCATTCTGGAAGCCGCGCTCAGCGTAGAACTCCTGCTCACCGGCGGTGAACACGAATTCCTGGCCACATTCCTTGCAAACCAACGTCTTGTCCTGATACATCGCTAATCCTCACTTTTGACTATCTTGGTCTCTCGACCTTGTATTTGCGTCAGCCGAAGCTGATATCGCCTGGGTAAGATTTTCCAGCTTGCGGCGGATCCGCTGGATGGCGTTGTCCACCGCTTTTTCCGATTTGTGTGTGTACTCTGCAATTTCTCTGTATGACATTCCTCTGAGGAAACAGCGCAGCACCGATCGTTCCAGCGGAGAGAGGAGCCGCAGAAGGCCTTCATAACGCTTCCGGGCCTCTTCCCTGTCTATCAGCACATCCTCCGGACTGCGCAGGCTGTCATTCCGAGACGGATTTTCGTCAAAAAGAGAGGATTCCAAAGACAAACAGTCGTCGAGTGAAATACTGTTTCCGCCGCCCGATCTCCGCACGGCCGAATACAGACGGCGGCGGATGCACAGGACGGCAAAGGTACGAAAAGAGGCCTTTTCGCCGGGATCATACCGCCGAATCGCATTTAAAAGGCCCAGCATCCCTTCCTGAAGCAGGTCGTCTCTGTCGCCTCCGGTCAGGAAAAAGGGCCTTGCAAGACTCAGGATGAACCGATTGTAGCGCCGGATCAAAAGCTCCTCCGCCTCGGCGTCGCCCTCTGCGGCCAGCTTTTGCAATTTTTCATCCGAAAAAGTCTCATTCAGCAGCAAAATAATACCATTCCCCATTTACACGATTGCATTATAGCGGCACTAATGTCAATTGTCAAGGATAATGTGAAAAATCACCCCTGCCAATTTGGGCAAATCACTAAATATCCAGCTTCAGCTGTTCCGGATTTCCGCCGTTTTCCATAGGAAAAGGAATGTGCAGATGCTCGTAGGCCAGGCGGGTGGCGCACCGGCCGCGAGGCGTACGGGTGATGAAGCCCTGCTGGAGAAGGTAGGGCTCGTAGACGTCTTCGATGGTGAC
>JAEEGL012999500.1_pt1 | contig 12089 bp, 11 predicted proteins | sample 9134231 | NCBI WGS metagenome assembly JAEEGL01 (sample SAMN16246548, study PRJNA631951) | gut metagenome | biome: gut microbiome; feature: rumen; material: fiber-attached | host: Bos | place: Iran: Karaj | collected 2018-10
CTGTACGAAGAGACCCATCCCGGCATCAAGTTTGACATGGACTACGCCACCTGGGGCGACTACTGGGATGTCATGGCTGCCAAGCTCTCCGGCAACACCATGCCCGATATCATGCAGAACGCTTACGGCAGTTACATCACCCAGTACGCCGAGCGCGGCGCGCTGCTGGACTTTGCGCCCTATATCGAGAGTGGCGCCCTGGATCTTTCCAATTGCTCCGACGCCATAATCTCCTCCGGTCTGGTGAACGGCACGCTTTACGGTATCCCCACCGGAACCAACGCCCTGACCCTGATGTATGACGCGAACAGACTTGAAGGCTACGAAGTACCTACCTTCATGACCTATTCCGAATATATCGACCTGGCGAAGCAGCTCTACGAGGACAAAGGCTACACCGAGAACTTCATCTCCACCTCCGGCCAGAATCAGGTCAGACTGTGGGTCCGCAACCACGGTGTCAACTTCTTCTCCGACGACGGCACTACTCTGGGCTTTGACGATCCCCAGATCATCGCCGACCTGTTTGAGCTTATCGGCCAGTCCATCAACGAAGGCTGGGGCCTGAATCCCGAAAAGTCCGTAGCTGTTGACGACTTCTCAGTCATCACCGCCGGCGACAGCTGGTGCACGCTCCACTGGACCAACGAGCTCAATGCCTGCGAGACCGGCAACGGCACTCCCCTGACCATGGTAGCTATCCCCGCCGCTGACGACGCTGTGCAGGCCGCAACCTACTTCCAGCCCTCCATGCTGTGGAGCGTTTCCTCCGCTTCCGAAGTGAAAGATGAGGCCGTCGAGTTTATCAACTGGTTCACCAACGAGGTGGCCGGCTTCGAGATCTGCGGCACCGACCGTGGTATGCCGATCAACACCGAAGTGCTTGCCCAGCTCGCTCCCACTTTCAATGAGCAGAACCAGAAGATCGCCGCCATACTGACCGAGTTCGCCGGCGAAGGCTGCTCCTCCCCCATCTATCCCGCCGAGCCTGCTGTGGCTACCGAGATCTACGACATATACCAGGATTATGCCAACAAGATCCGTTATGGCCAGATCACTGATTACCTTGGCGCTGCTACCGAGTTCATGGAGCGCGCGCAGGCTCTGCTGGACGGCTGATATCTCCATTCATAAACAGGCCGGTGACAAAGGATCCCGAACAACGTAACTTATAACTCATAAAAATAGGACGGCTGCGGTATATTCGCAGCCGTCTTTATTGTTCACATATATGCGTCAGCCCCGCCGTCAGCATGTTTCCGGGTCTGTTTTGAAGCGGAGCTTTTTATCGTATGTTCCATATCGGGTTTCCGACCGCGATGCGCAGGCCGCGCGTCTCGTCAAACACCTCCGCCCGGTAGAAAGCGCAGTCTTCGGTGTCCAGCGAGAACCAGCTGTACGCGCCCGGAGCGACCGGGCCGCTTGACACCACGCCATGTTCGTTAAGTATGTCCGCGCGGAATTCGTGCGCGGGGTCGGAAACACTTTCATGAAAGTCGCCCACGCAGACAGTCAGCCGCTGCCCGCGGAAGGAGCAGCGCCCGCCGGTACAGGTGTCTCCTATCACCATGCGCACGCCCACCGGCCCGCAGGTGAAATCTCCCACCGATAGATGCGAGAGGTATGAATGGGCAGAACGCGACCCCGCATAGATGGTGGTGAGCGCGGTATCGCGCGGCTCGCTGTGCATGTCGCAGCCGGCGCAGGCCCATACCTGCCTGCCTGCAGCCAGCAAATCCACCCAGAGCGCGTAGTCCGCGCGGGTCTCTTCGCTGTCCATTGAGATATAGAAGACTTCAATGCCTGTCCCGTCCCGGAACCAGTAATCGGACGGGTCGTCCGAGCGCATCAGCTGCCGCGGGTGCGGGTGGACGAAAAGGCCGCCCATCGCTTTCACCGCGTCGATCAGTTCGCAGAAGCGCTCACGGGTGAAATCCGGATAGCTGAAATGTCCCTCTATGCCGCCGCTGAACCGGTATTCCGGAAACCTGTCCAGCAGAGTTCCCAGCTGGTCACGGCACGGCAGCAGGATGTTATAGTGCATGGCCTTTTCCTCGGCGGGGCTGTCCGTGATGTGCGTGCCCGGTTCGGTGCCGGGTATGAACAGGCCGTCCTCCCACACCGGCTGGTACATGTGCCGGACCTGGCGATGGTCTAGTATGGCAGCAAAGTCCATATGCAGCGCCCACAGTTTTTCCGGCCACTCGGCGAGCGGGCATTTGCCGTCGCTGGTGCCGCCGCTGTTTGAGTGGTCGTGCAGTTCGCCGTGGTATGCTTTTCGCCCTGCGTACAGGCGTTCCAGGCATGACATATCCTGTTTGCTTATCATATGCTTCGCTCCTGACTCGTATTCATCCGGCTGAGGTGCGCTTCGTACGCACTGGTAAGAAAGTCAACGGTGCCGCTTTGGTCCTTTTCACAGGCAGTACCTGCGCAGGTGCTATTTAAGCACGTCGTACAGCGCGCCCAGCAGTGTGCCGGTGTCGTCACACCTGTGTTCCCAGTAGAACACTCCGCCGTAATCCTGGTCGAGCACGTACTGCGCCTTCAGGCGCATCGATTCGGGATCGTCGTAGGAAATGAACGTGCTGCCGTTGAACAGCCACGGCGCCTTGGCCTCGTCATCCCAGTAACGCACATAGCCGTTTTTGTTGATATACTCTCTTGCCAGCGCCGAATAATCGGGACCGTACCCGATCGGCTTGCGGCAGATCTGGAAAAGGCCGTGGTTCCTGTCCTCGAGCCCTTCCGCCTTCCTGGAATACATGGCCGCGCCCAGCAGAAGCTTTTCTTTCGGCACGCCGTAAGCATGGAAAAGGCGCAGGGCCTGGTCGCAGCTGTTCCTGAAATAGTCCCCGGTAGAGGAATAAAGCGCGGTGTGATGCCCCGCCAGCGCGTGGAAACCGCACTTAAGGTCGTAGGTCATAAGGTTTATATAGTCCAGGTACTCAGAAATCTTATCCAGTTCCGTGCACTCGGCGTAATACAGGTCGGCGCCGGCGGCGATAGTCAGCAGATGATGCTCGCCCGTCGCGTCAAGATGTTCCCTGAGCGTCTTTATCAATTCGGTAAAGCGGTACTTGTCTTCGGGGCAGGTGTCCTGTCCGTTGGAAGGCACGCATGGATATTCCCAGTCCAGGTCTATGCCGTCGTACGGGGTCGTGTTGACGATCCTGACGGCTTCCTCGCCCATCCTGTGCATGTAATCCTTGTTGGCACAGACCGACGTGAAGGAATTGGACTGGGTCTGCACAAGGGACAGCACGAATTTCAGGTCCGGATTCCAGCTTTTGTATTTCTCGATATCGTCTCCCGCCAGAGTCTTTTCACGTATGGTCCCGTCCGGCTCAAGCTTGCCGAACGCCACGTTGACGTGGGTCAGCCTGTTTGCGTCTTCCCGTGTAAGGCAGCCGCTGCCGAGATACGCGATCAGTTTCTTCTTCATCGATAAACCACCTTTCGATTATTTGTTTTCCTAAAAATATCACAAACCCGCCGCTTTGTCAAACGGCGAGATCAGTACATATCCAACCATTCTGCCGCGCCGCCGAAAAGGGCGCGGATCTGTGCCTGGCAAACGGAAATCGGCACTGGTATATGCCTTGTCTTTATGGTATAATCAGCGTACAGGATATAGCCGCAGAGAAGACTGATCCGGCGTTTTTCAGGACGCGCCGCTTACCGAACCGAAGGAATGGAGAAAACTGATATGGCTGAGATCACAACAAGCGTACATATCGTGCTGCCGCAGCACTGCAACGGATATAAAAAGCCCCGCCTTTTCGGCGGCCAGCTGATGGCGTGGATAGACATTACCGGCGCTGTGGCGGCCCGCCGGTATACGCAGAAAGCTGTGACTACCGTGTGCATAGACAACCTGAACTTCCTGAATCCCGCGTACCTGAACGATACTGTGGTGCTCGAAGCCAGGGTGACGTGGACGGGCCGTACCTCGCTGGAGGTACGGGTAGACAGTTATGTGGAGCAGCTCGACGGGGTCAGGAAATGCGTGAACCGGGCATATCTGGTGTTCGTCGCGCTGGACGATGACGACAGGCCTTCCGAGGTGCCGCCCTTCACGCCCGAGACGGACGAGGAAAAACAGGAATACGCCCGGGCGCTCAGGCGCAGAGAGATACGCATGAAAAGACAGTAAAACAATACTTTCCGATACACAAGGGGAACCTGCATGAGCACGAGATATTTCGGCAAAGCCGGGGAAGCGCACGCCAATCCCTTCATGGGGTTTACGAGTTTTCAGCATTTTTCCGATGAAGCCCTGTACAGCGATGTAGTGGTGCGGCCCGAAAACCACATGTGTGAGACGGAGAACCTCGAATGCTGGCCGATACCGGACGACGTGCCGCAGGAGGGCCGGTCACAGGGTTTCTATCCTGAAGCGAAGATAGCGTATTTCCGCGTACTGTGGAAGGAATTCGAGCCCGTTCAGGGGCAGTATAATTACGCTTTGATACAAAAGCTCGTGGACACCGCGAAGGAAAAAGGGCAGACGCTCACATTCCGCCTGATCGCGCACAGCACGCGCGCCTGCGATGACGTTCCCGACTGGCTTAAAAAGCTTATCCCCTGCCCCGAGCGTCCCGAAGGGAAACGCGTCAAGGATTCGCCTACAGACCCCCTGTTTTTGAAGCTGTTCGGCAGGGCGATAGAAAAGCTTGCCGAGCGCTTCGACGACGAGCCCGTATTCCATACCGTGGACATATGCCTGCCCGGCGCGTGGGGCGAAGGATATAAACTGGAATCGTATTCCGACGAGGACCTGCGGGAGCTTATCGACACCTTCCTCTATTCCTTCAAACACACGAATCTGGTGGCGCAGATAGGACTGCCGTGGCTGGTGAATTACGCCAGCAGCGTGCGCCCGGTGGGCTGGCGCGGCGACGGCTGCGGCGAACCCGGTCACATGCTCAGGCGCTATCCGCAGCTCGCCGCGCAGTTGGGCACCGAGATCTGGAAGAAGGCACCCGTATCGTTTGAATCATACTGGTGGCTCTCCGAGTGGATACGGCAGGGCTGGGATATAGACGGCATCATCGAACAGACCCTGTCATGGCATCTGAGCGCGTTCAACGCCAAATCCGTGGAGATACCGTATGAGCTAAAAGGGAAAGTCGACTACTGGCTGAGCCGGATGGGGTATCATTATTCCCCGCTCAGTTTTACCTGTCCGGATACGGCAAGCTCCGGAGACGAGCTCGCCTGCGAGCTTGTGATCGAAAACACCGGCGTCGCGCCGCTGTACGAAAAGCTTCCGTTCATGCTGCGCCTTGCCGGCACGCGAGCTTTTACGTTCGATACGGGGATAGAACCGATAACACTTCTGCCGGGCACGAGCGTGAAGCGCTTTTCCGTGATAATTTCAAAAGATATACCGACCGGCAGCTACAGTGTGCAGATCGGCATCGAGGGGATCAGCTTCGCGACCGACGCGCCCGCGTTCGGAGATTTTTACGAAGTCGGAAGCATCGATATCACAGATTAAGAGTCATCTGCCGCGCGGCGTCGGTCTCCTGTTTTTCATTGGAAGTAAAACCCAAAGCGCGACTCATGAAGCCCGCGGGCTCTGCCGCTCCTGATCTGTCATGCCTTCATCTGTATCATCCTGATCATCTTCCGCGGTTTCAGGGGCTTCCCCGTTCACAGCCTGCCCGTTGTCAAGTCCGTTTTCGGCAGGATCGGTAATAAACGCATACAGCTCGTCATTATAGCAGATAGGGCACTGGATACGCCCCTCCGCTTTGGCTTTCCCGAGTTCCATTTCCTGCATTGCGTTGCAGCAGCCATAGTGTTTATGGTACCTGCTGCCGTTATTGGCAACGTAGACGATCGTATGCGGGTCATCGTCGTATACCGCTTCATCATCGGATCCCTGGGGAATCGGTTTGTGCTTCCTGTTTTTCCTGTACAGACCGTAACCTACCGCGGAAGCAACCGCGGCGGCGCCGGCTCCCCCGCCGATCCATACCCATTCGTCCAAAGTAGTTTCCGCGGCATCTGTCTTGACGTTCGCCTGCGCTTTCGCCTCATCCCTCGGCTTCGAACCGCGCTGGGCGAGCCATTCCTCATAATCGCCGAACGGGCATACTCCGTTCGGATGCTGGTGCGCTTCATGCCCGTGGTGGTAATGATACTGCCCGGTGGAATGGTCGGTGTGCCCGCCGTATGCGTCCGTTCTGCCCGGGTGCGCGAGCGCCGCTGATGATAACGCCAGCAAAAGAACGGCAAAAACGGTTATGAACACTGCGCGCAGATTCGTTTTCTTCATTGCTCCGGACACCCTTTTCAAAAACAGTATAAGACAATTATATAGAAAACCGGCCATAATTGCAACAGACATATCCGCCTGCCGTATTCCGACAAAAGCTCTTCAAATGAAGAGCTTTGTTCCCGCAAACGGGCATTATTCGCCTTTGATGAACCAAACCGACATTTCGGCCCGGTCATTTCACGGCTTCGGCCATCCTCCCGGCAGCCCGGGTGACCGCCGCGTAGTCTCCTGCTTCCACAGCCTTTTTATCGATCAGCCTGCCGCCTATGCCCAGGGCGCACGCGCCGGCGTTCAGAAACCCGGCGGCGTTGTTTTCGTCTATCCCGCCCACCGCTATCAGCTGTATTCCTGGCAGGGGAGCTTTGACCGCCTTAAAGTAGTCCGGTCCCAGCACGGATGCCGGAAACACTTTTACGAAGTTCGCCCCCGCACGGTATGCGGCGTATATCTCCGTGGGCGTCATCGCCCCGGGAATGGGGAGCATGCCCAGCTTCAGGGTCTCCTCTATCACCGCTTCGTCCACGACGGGAGAGATTATGTATCCCGCGCCGGAATCGCGGGCAGCCCTTACCTGTTCTCTGGTGAGCACCGTGCCCGCTCCCACAAAGACCCTGTCCCCCAGGTTCACGGCGACGTCCCGTATGGACCTGCACACGCCGTCCGTGTCCCCGCCCTGCGGGAACGTCATTTCTATGAACCGTATCCCGCCCGCGTACAGGGCACGGGCGGTGTCCAATATCCTGTCAGGCGGCACTCCGCGAATGATCGCAACTATCTTGCTTTCAGTCAGCGCTCTTTCCATAAATTGCTCCTTTTCGCCGCAGCAGAGCGTCTGTTGCCTTTCCGTCCGCGCAAGGCCCTCTCCCATGACCGCCGCGCCGCAGCATACCGGCAGTATGCTCAACCTATCCTGCTGATGTTCTCTTCGCGCAGATCATGCGCCTCTTTCGTATCGCTCGCGTATCCCAGGGCAATCGCTATAACAAAATCGTATCCGTCCGGGCACTTGAGCTTAGCTTTCAGGGCTTCCGCCTTTTCCCCGCCGAACGCCGGTTTGGGCAGACCCAGTATCACGCTTCCGACCCCAAGCCCCTCGGCAGCTACAGCCATGTTCTCCACGGCTATGCCGCAGTCCACCTGAGCCCATGGATTCTCTTTGTCACCGAATATGAATATGGCTGTGGGCGCGCGGTAGAACATCTGGAAACCGGGATCCGCGAATCTCGGGCTCCCGCCCTTCCCCATCACTTTCGCCGCCTCATCGTGGACTTCCTGCAAGAGCGCGGCGTTCTGCACCACCGAAAAATGCCACGGCTGCCGGTTCCGGGCGCTGGGCGCCTCGAGCCCTGCCCTGAGTATCGAGCACAGCGCCTCTTCCGTAAGCTGTTCACTGCTGTAAGCCCGGTGTGACCTGCGGTTGGATATCGCCTGAAGTACGTCCATCGTATTCACTCCTCCTGATCTGTTATACCCTTATGTATTACTGTTTAGCCGATCTCTTCTTGAAATAAAGCGCCAGAGCCGCGCATACCGCGATGCCCGCAGCAAACGGGACCGCGAGCAGAAACGCCGCAGACGCGGGAGCGCTGTAGCCTTCATATTTGATGCCGCACAGCATCGAGCGGTAGTTCCATGCCACCACCGCGCACATGATATCCGACAGCAGCGCGGCCAGGACCCAAAAGCAGACAGACAGTTTTTTCATACGAAACATCTCCGTTTATCTCAGAATTCTATTTTGATCCCATCGCCTTCAGCGCGCCCAGGCAGTGGATCCTTACAACGCGGTCAGTGTCGGTATCCGCAGTTTTCCGCAGTGGCTCCGCAAAAGGCCTGACGAGCTCCGGCAGGCGTTTGCCAAGCACCCGGAATATCTCCGGCGCTTCCATCCTTACCCTGTCGTCGGCATCGTGAAGGAGCGTTTCAAATACCGGCATACGGTCTTTATAAATGCCGGGCGTGTTCATGGCGATGTTTTCCGACGCCCAGATAAAGCTCAGCCTCACCCCTGCGTCTTCATCCTCGGCAAAGCGGAACAGGCTCATCCAATACGGTTCTATCACCTGAAAACTGCCCCGCCCGATCCTGCCCATGGCGTTTACCGCGCGCCCGCGCAAAAGCGGCACGGGGCTGCCTAAAAACGAAACTATCCCGGGTACCGTGTCCTTTACCGCCAAAGGATACGCAAGGCCCATCTCGCCGAGCAGCCAGAGCGCCTTCGCCCGTATCTTTACAGACTCATGGTCAAGCAGCGCCGAAACATACGGTATGCTTTCTTCCCATCCGCTTTTGTCCTTTGTAAGCGCGCCAAGCGCCTTATATAGCTCCGCTTCGTTCGATACTGTCATTAAAACACATCCCGCAACCGATTTCTTTATCCCGCTGTTCCCCATTAATTACGCATCCATACGCGCAGGATATGCGTGACGGGTGAAACGGGTTCCGCCCTGAAAACGGCCGGCGTTTGCCGCAGCCCTGTTGACCGGCATACCTTGCCTGCGTACAAGGCATTAAAACGCCGCAGAGGGATAATAGAATATTATCTCGCACCTGTCGGACCCGTAAATGATCTGCACATCTGTTCTTTCTGTTTTATCCAGGGATGTGAGAATGCCTGTCAGATCCGCCATACCGCTTTTAAAGTCCAGCCCCGAAAGAGAAAGCCTTTCCAGGCGATTTGCGAAAGCACTGTTTGCCGCTGTCATTACGTCGTCCCAATCCCCGACTTCAATAAACGGATTCTCGGTCCTGGCAAACGGTTCCCTGCTGATCTCCATCGGCAATTCGGCTGACCAAACACACCTTGACGCCATCATATCAGTGCCCACAAGGAAATCCATATAGCATATCGTTCCATCCCTGTCGGCGCTTTCCGCATCCAGCATGTACCATTTTTCGTCCAGCCTGACTGCGTTCCATATATGCGCGTAATCGCCATTTACATATTTCCCGGGAATATAGGCGGCATCTATCCCTTTCAGGCTGCACAAAAGGTAAAACGCGTCAGCGTAGCCGCTGCATACGGCTTCGCCGCCTATCAGCGCGTCTGCAGCGGTAGATACAGCTTCAGGACCTTCCTGATAATGCGACACGGTATCGCAGATATAATCATGTATCTGCCTGACCGTCTCCTCATCTGTGCCTCCAAAGGCCGGGGCGATCTCCAAAGCCCTGTCAAGCAGCTGCTTTTCATCCTCACTCAATATGTCCGTATTGCCGGAAGTGTACGCGTAGGCGCACCTCTTGCCTGGATAATACTCGGGAAAGAACGTGACTTTATGCAGTGCTCCGGAATTCACTGCGGAAAACTGGCACCTGAGTACCCCATTTTGCTGTACCGTTTCGGAGAAGCAATCGAAGTCTTCGTTGATTTTCCTCGTTATGGTGTTATATAAGCTCAGCGTAAATTCTTTCGCGCACACATCCGTATAGTATTTTATCTGTTTCTCGAGTTCTTTCCAGTCTTTGACCCAGCCGCCGCTGGTCTCGACCTTGTCTGCCGCGAAAGCTTCACCGCCCAGAAGCACGGTGATAAGGAGCATCGCCAATACCGCGCATCTCATTTTTCTCATGGTTTTGTCCCCCCATTTGGATCAACCAAGCCTCGATCACGTTTGCTCTTAATTCCGTTCGGAATAATACGGCTCACCGTTTGAGCGCGGCCTTTATGTAATCCCTGTACCAGTACGCGCTCTTCTTCCACGTCCTGCGCATCGTTTCAAAATCCGTGTGCAGAAGGCCGTATTTATAGCCGTGCCCGGCCGTCCACTCGAAGTTGTCCATAAGTGTCCAGAGATAGTATCCTCTTATATCCATCCCCTCGCCGATCATGCGCTCGACCTGGCTGAGCGCGCGCCTGACATAGTCTATGCGGTAGTCGTCGTGGATCATGCCGTCGGCATCCGAGACCGCCTCGTCCCCCTCGTAGCCGTATCCGTTTTCAGTAATGTAGAACGGTATCTCAAGGCGGTACATGTTTTTTATCATATGGATAATGTCGTATATGCCTTCGGGGTTTACGACCTTTCTGTCTTCGGCAAAGTTCCCGCCTCCCGCGTTTTGTACGGCTTCCTTATTCACGCTCACGGGGACCATATTATAATAGTTCAGTCCGTAAAAGTCGATCGGCAGCGCCGTGAGCCTGAAGTCCTCGTCGCACATGTCCATAAGTGTGCCCTCACGGGCAAACTTGTCAAGTATGTAATCGCTGTAGCGGTGCCCCAGCAGCCTGTCGGTATAAAACTTCCAGTTCTCTTCGTCCTCGTCCATCGCCAGAAGTCTGTCCTCGGGCGAATCGGTCATCGGGATGCGCTTCCATACGTCTATCACGACTCCGATCTCCCCTTTTTTGCCCGACTCCCGGAACGCTTCTACCGCCGCGCCGCTGGCGGTCATCACGTTATGGCGCGCCTGGTTGCCCCAGCGCTTGTTATTGTATCCTGGTGCGAACCAGCCCAGCCCGTAGCCCACATATACGGCGATAGGTTCATTTACCGGGACCCATGTGTGCACAAGATCTCCGAACTCCCTGAACATAAGCGCGGCGTAGTCCCTGAAACGGTAAATGCAGTCACGGTTCAGCCAGCCTCCGTTTTTCTCCAGAGCCTGGGGCAGATCCCAGTGATACAGCGTCACGTTGGGTTCTATGCCGTGCTTCAAAAGCTTTTCAAAGCAGCGTTTATAATAGTCGACGCCTGCCTGATTCAGCTTGCCGGACCCTTCGGGCAGCACTCTTCCCCACGCGATTGACATCCTGTAAGCGTTGACGCCCAGATCCGTAAGGTTCCACAGGTCGACATCAAACAGCCTGTAACTGTCGCATGCCCCGTAAGCGGGCTGCGCACCGTCACGTATCGCGCCCGGCTTTCTTGAAAACACATCCCATATGCTCTCTCCACGGCCTCCGTCAAAGCCGCAGCCCTCGTTCTGAGCGGCGCACGACGCCACTCCGAATTTGAAACCGACCGGGTACGCCATATCCTATCCTCCCGCGTTTTTTATGCTTGCGTTCCAGATTCCGCGATCGGGAACCGCCGGTAAAATGATCTGTTCTTTTACGTCTATGCCATCGCACGGATGTCATCGGCGCTTCGTTATCAAGGCATATTTCCCTGCCTGTCTACGCCAGCCCCGGCTTGCACGGTCTGCCTGTGTCTCTGCGCCACTTCTGATAAAGCTCTTCTGTAGCCAAAGCCATTTTTGTCACGGCAAAACTGCAGTCATGCGGATAGATATACCACGTGTCGTCCAGCGTGTTCAGGTCTACACAGTCCCCGAATCTGCCCAGGTATTCATACTCTATGTGACAGGAATAGAGCGATGGCACAGGCTTGATCATTTCAAACGCGTCCCCGTCATCATCTGTCCCATGCACTGAGAACCCATCCATATTGTGCCGCAGGGTACCTTCTCCGAGCAGGATAAAACCCTTGGCGTTTGGCAGTGAGCGTACAGTGACCGGCAGTTCTCCCGAATCGTATGTCCCCGATTCTATCTCCCTGCGGACATTTTCCCGTTCCCATTCGTACCAGTCCGGTATATGAGAGAACTCTGTTTCTCCCTGCTCAGCCTCCAATTCACCAAGCTCTGAGTATTGCCATCTTTTATGGCATGACCTGCAGAAAAGTACGGTCCCTTCAGATGCCATGCCGTATTCCGCTCTGCAGTGCGGGCATTGGTACAGGACCTTCTCCAGTCCTTCAGCCCGCTTGTTATAGGTCACGCGCAGCCCGCGCGCTTTTTGCCAGGCATATTCATCATATCTGAATGCGGAGACCAGCCGTGCATTGATCTCATCGAC
>JAEEGL014937620.1_pt1 | contig 12089 bp, 8 predicted proteins | sample 9134231 | NCBI WGS metagenome assembly JAEEGL01 (sample SAMN16246548, study PRJNA631951) | gut metagenome | biome: gut microbiome; feature: rumen; material: fiber-attached | host: Bos | place: Iran: Karaj | collected 2018-10
CTTTTGTAAACGCACGACCTCTGATTGCGTCTACTTTGGCTTTAACGTGTTTTACTTTGGCCCACTTATTATGACCTGACATTCAAAATTCCTCCAACATCGGAAAGTAAAAATATTATAAACATACTTTTCTTAACTGGCAACAATTTTTTTGTAAAAAATGATTTTTGTTTTTTATTTCTCAATTCTATAAAAATAGACAAAGGTCTTTGGACAAAAGATATTGTTTAATTATAAAACTTTACTGACAACAATAAAAACAATAACAACCAACTACAATGAAAACTTATAATTAATACGCTATTGCTAAACAAGGTTTTACTCTGGTTCGGTCACCCCTCTGGCTTGCTTTGCAAGCCACCTCCCCTCAAGTGGAGGCCTTAGAGCAATCCTCTCGGCTGTCTGCCTCTTCACCCCACACCCTAACCCCTAAGCTCTAATCCAAGCTTTGCTTGGCTAATCAAGCTCCACCACGGTCAGTTGGGTCTTGAGCTAAAACATTGTTAAAACCCAGTTCATCAACTAAATCAAGAACAGGCATATATTCATCAGCGGTTATTTCTCTACCTAAAACTGGGTCGCCATGAACCTTATAGGCAGGGAAATATTGGCACATAATGCTTACATTTATATCTGGTCCAAGTTCTGAACGTAGCCATTTTAGAGAGTCTTTACTACCTGCCAAATCATTAGGCAATATGAGATGACGAACTATCATTCCCTTAACAGCCAATTCTGTATCAGGATTAACTTCCAATAACCCCACCTGTTGAAACATTTTCTTTAAAGTTCTTCTATTTTCTTCAACATAATTACCACAGGAAGAAAGTTGCCCGGCAGGTTTATTATTAGAATACTTAATATCAGGAAGATAGACATCTATTATTCCATCTAGCAAGTCTAAAACTTCGTCTGTTTCATAACCTGAGCAATTATATACCAAAGGCAGTTTCTGGGTTTCCGGCTTAGCATTGAGCCAGGCTTCAAGCAGCATTGGCAAGACATGGGTTGGAGTAACAAAATTTATATTGTGAACACCCTTCTTTGCAATATAATCATATTTTTCAGCTAATTCTTGAGGAGTCATAAAAACACCGTTATCAAGCTGACTGAATGGGAAATTCTGACAAAACTTACAGGCTAATGTGCAGCAGGATGGAAATATTGCTCCAGAGCCATTAACACCAGTAATTGGTGGTTCTTCACCATGATGCTGAGCCCAGGAAGCAATCTTTATTTTATCAGCAGTGCGGCAAAAACCTTTTTCGCCTTTTAAGCGGTTAACCCCGCATTTTCTTGGACAAAGCCGACAGCTTTCCATAAGTTTATAAAAATATGGAAGCCTTTCTTCCACAATTTTTCTTCGTTCGTCAGTAGTAATTATATTTTTCATCTGTAACTCTACATAAAATTCTATAAAATTAATGTGAGTTTATTATAGAAATATTCAACAAATTGTCAATAAAAGCTTAAGTTTGCCTTGAGATTGCCTCAAAAAAATAATGACATTTCTATAGTGTGGTGATATATTATTTTAGTTAGACTTTAATAACGGAGAATTCGATGGGTATTGGCTTTCTAAGGGGTTCATGGGTTGCAATAATTACCCCTTTCAATAAAAACTTAAGAGTTGATTTTGATGCCTGGAATAGACTTCTAGACTTGCATTTAGCAGTGGGAACTGACGGAATAGTTGTTTGCGGAACCACTGGCGAAGGAGCAACTCTTGAATTAGAAGAAAAACGTGAATTAATGAAAATCGCCCGTAAAAAAACAAATGGGCTCATTAATTTAATGTTTGGAGCCGGAAGCAACGACACTACTCAAGCATGTATTCAAGCTTCAGAAGCCGCTTCTATGGGGGCAGACGCTATATTATCTGTAACTCCATATTACAATAAGCCTCCTCAGAATGGCTTAATAACACATTTTAAATCAATTGCTGAAGTAACAGAACTTCCAGTTGTCCTTTATAATGTTCCTTCTAGAACAGGATGTAATTTACTCCCTGAAACAGTTGCAGAACTTGCTGAAGTAAAGAATATCTGCGGCATAAAAGAAGCTTCAGGGAATATGGATCAGGTTCAGCAGATAATTTCACTTGTCCCTGAAGATTTTTCCGTTTTTTCAGGAGAAGATGCATTAAATCTACCAATTATGATATGCGGGGCAGCTGGAACTATTTCAGTAACCGCTAATGTTGCCCCAGACTTAATGAAACATTTTAACGATGCCTGCAAAAGAAATGATTGGGAAAAAGCCAGAAGCATTCACTATAAACTATTGCCTTTGCATAAAGCAATGTTTGTTGAAACAAATCCTTTACCTGCAAAAGCTGCATTAAGTGAAATAGGGCTCATTTCAGAATATACCAGACCGCCTCTGTGTAATGCAGACAGCAAAACGCATAAATTACTTAAAAAAATCATCGGTAGCTTTGGAGAAATGTCTTGAACTCATTGCTTAGCTTTTTAATGGCCATAGTTAGAGATATCGGCTATAAAGATATTGTTGATATTATTCTTGTTAGCTATGCAATTTATCTTGGACTTCGATTTATAGAAGGTTCAAGAGCTTTTAACCTGCTTAAAGGCATTTGTATTATAGTTGTTCTCTTTGCATTATCGCAAAATCTTAATCTAAATACTGCAACCTGGGTATTAGAAAAGCTTTTGCCATCAGGTGTCGTTGCCATTGTTATTATTTTCCAGCCTGAACTGCGTCGTGCATTTGAAGACATTGGTAAAGGTCAGTTTCTTTCTGAAGAAACGATAGACGATAAAAGCATAGAAGAAATGGCTTCAGACATTTCAAAGGCTATTAATACCTGTTCTGAAAAACATGTTGGAGCCCTAGTTATAATAGAACAGCAAATTGGTTTAAAAGAATATATTGATAATGGAGTTCCGCTTCGAGCAGCCATATCTTCAGAACTTTTAGGTTCAATATTCTGGCCTTTTTCTCCCCTTCACGATGGAGCTGCCATCATAAAAAACAATAGGATAGAAGCAGCCGGCTGTTTCCTACCAACAGTAACCAATCATAAAGAGGTTGCAAGAGAATTAGGAAGCCGACATCGAGCTGCCATAAGCACTTCAGAATTAACCGACGCTCTTATTCTGATTGTTAGTGAAGAAACAGGCACTATTTCCAGAGCTAAAAGCGGCGAACTTATTAGAGACATTAGTATTGAAGAAGTTAAAAGATTGATTATCACAGCTCTCAAAAGAGTTAATGACAATAATTCCAGCCGATGGAGGTTTTACAAGAAATGAAAGAACGTTTCTGGTTAAAACCTGTTGCATTCTTGTTAGGCATTTTATCCTGGTTTTATGTGAATATAATTTCGACTACGCCAATTACTCGTGAATACAAAGTAAAAATATCCTATCTGAATAAAGACGATTCAAAAAACTATAAAGTCATTCCGGAATCACCCGAAGTTAAAGTTCGTGTTAAAGGCCCTAGAGGAGTGTTTATTCAGACTAAGGTCGAAGATAACACTTTTGCTAGTGTGGACTTAATCAATTGTCATGGTGGAAAATTGACTCTTCCTGTTAATGTTATCTTCCCATCAAATTCAAATATTCAGCTAGTTTCAAAAGAACCAGCACAACTAGTCATCAATGCTATTAAAATGGCTACAAAAAGAATAAAGGTTAATATTAACAAGAAAGGAAATGTTCCCGAAGGTTACTTAATTAGTGAACCCTCTGTTTTCCCTTCAGAATTATCTGTTACGGCTCCGACAGAATTAATAGATACAATTTTAGAATGCCGCATAGATCTATATCTAGATGATGTCAAACGTTCTATCAGCGAATATAAACAGGCTCAAATTGTTTATACAAACGGCTCCATAGAAAGTGATCCAAAAAGCAAACTTATTACAATCGAAAATAATAATGTTAAATTGGATTTAGCGGTTAGAGAAGGTTACCCAGAGAAACAGGTAACAGTCAGACCTAATCTGATTAATAAACCTCCGGAAGGCAGAAAACTAGATAGCTGTATAGTTACACCAGAAAAAGTCACAATAAGTGGCTCTGCCAAGCTGTTAAATCGCTTAGACGAATTAGTTGTTGAGCAAGTAGATTTGGCTCAAATTCCAAAAAGTACTACCTTCCCGCTGAATGTAATCTGTCCTAAGGGAATAAAATTGGTTGGAATCAGTAATGTATCTCTTTCAATAAAATACACAGATGTACTTGTCAATAAAACATTTTCAAATCTTCCAATTGAATTTACTCATAATGAAGACCAGATTATAGAAACAGATATATCAACATACACATTAGAATTAGAAGGCCTTATAGACGATCTTAATGCTACAAAAGCTTCTGAATTGCATAATATTATTCCTTTAAAAGGATTTGCTTCTGGAACACATTTTGTAACAATTGAATCACCCTATGGTATTTCTGAAAGAATAAAAATCAAATCCATAACCCCAGCCTCTTTTCCAGTAACTATCAGACTCATGGAAAAAGTTGCAGAAGAAAAACCAATAATTAATGACGAAACCATAAGTAATACTCAAGAAGCAGATTCAAATTCCAATGAACAAACTCTAGAAAGTTCTAGTAAGCAACTTCCTACGGCCTCAGACAGTATTAAACCAAATTCTGTCTCTTCTCAAACAAGTTCAGAATCTGTTAATATAGAACAGTCTGAGTCTAATGTCCCGTCTGCAGTTCCTCAAAATGCATCTTCTTCTGAAGCAATCGTAAATTCTGATCAATAAAAGAAACTAATATAATTAAGGAAAGCCAATGGATAATACCTGTCAGCATTATATAAATATATTCCCGTCCTCTTCCAAAGAAAAAAAGCTAGAATTGCTAACTAAAATTGCTACTTATAACGACTTAGACAATTTGCAGTTTCTTATTTCCTGTCTATCAGATGAATATTGGCCTGTAAGAAAGAATGCTGCAGATATTATTCGAAAGTTGGGAGAACCAGTAATACCAGCCTTATCAGCAGCCTTAAATTCATATAATACTGATGTTCAGCACTGGTCTATTCAGATTTTAGGAGACTTCGGAGCAAAAGGTTTTCCAGCAATTTTAAGAGCAACAAAAAATCCTAATTCTGATATCAGATTTTTCGCTTGTGCTGCTATAGGGAACTCGAGAGTTCCACAAGGAGTTACCCCCTTACTTAGAGCATTGGGCGATCCAAAGTGGAGAGTAAGAAAATCAGCCTCAGATGCATTAGTAAAATATGGAGAACCTGTAATTGCACCTCTTCAGCAAGTTTTAAAAATAACCAACGACGAAGATATACGCTTTTGGACCATTAAAACTCTTGGTAAACTTGGCCCCAAAGCTCAGAAATTTTTATTAGAAGCTCTGCGTTCAGGTGATAAGCAGCTTAGATATGTAATCGCTGCCGCATTAGGTGAATCTGGGGACAAAAGAGTTATCAGAGTTTTGATTGAATCTCTTGCCGATACAGATTGGACCATTAGAAAAAGTGCAACAATGGCATTAGCTGAAATTGGCGATAATGCCATAGACATGATGTTTGAATATTTACGAGGACCCAATGAAGAAATCAGAGATGGTTGTCTTAGAGCTCTAGTAAAAGCAGGCAACGAAAGTCTGCAGAGATTATTCGATGAAGTCATAAAAATGGATGATAACCATAGATATCTGGTTAGAAAGTCCTTAGTTAAAATAGGTGCAAGAATTGTTGAACCTTTAATGAGACTTTTTAAAATGAATAATGCTGATATAAAAGCATTTTCAGCATCAACTCTCGGAGAAATAGGAAATCCTAGAGCTGTTCCAGTATTAGTCAGCGGTTTATCAGATGCAGACTGGAATGTCAGAAGAAGTTGTGCCTATGCCCTCACAGAAATAGGTGAAAGAGGTGTAGACAAGATTGCAGAAGCTCTTAAGAGTCCAAATGATGACGTTAGATACTGGGTTACAAGAATACTTGAATCAATAGGCGAACCAGGTGTTCCTTTCCTAGTTAATGCACTTAGAGACAGCAACAAAGAAATTCGCTATTTTGCAGCAAAAGCCTTAGGAAGTTCTTTCGATTCATCCGTAGCCAAAAGTCTTATTCTGTCACTAGCAGATGAAATCTGGAGTGTAAGAAAAGCTGCAGCAGAAAGTCTCTGCAAACTAGATAATCTTCCAATAGAAGAAGTTATGCGCTTCCTTTCTAGCGATAACGAAGACATAAAATATTGGGTCACTTATGTAATCAAAGAAGTTGGCCACAAATATGTCGGAAAAATTGTTGAGGCTATGCGCAGAGGTGATGCAGAATTAAGATTATTCGCATGTCAAGCTGCTGGCCTAATAGAAAATGAACCAGAACTCTTAGACGCACTTATCGTATCGTTAAGAGACGACAGCGAATGGGTAAGAATTTATTCCGCCATTTCTTTAGGCCGTTCAGGTGATGAAAGATCTATAGTTCCTCTAATAAGATGTTTTTCTGACAGAAATACAGAAGTTCACCGCAATGTGGTTCAGTCCTTCAAGAAAATGGGCGAAAAAGTATTCAAAGACCTTATCGAATGCATAGAAAGCGATGATCCTGAATTAAGGAAAAATTCAGCATTAGCCTTTGGAGAAATGCATGATGAAAGAGGACTAGACCATATTATAATGCTTTTAGAAGACCCGGATACCTCTGTAAGAGCTGTAGCTGCAGAATCTTTAAGTGGTTTCCCATGTTCAAAGGCAAGAGCTATTTTACAGCATGCCTTAGGTGATTCTGAAGCAAGAGTCAGACTGGCCGCCATTAAATCTATTGGTAATCTCGGAGCAGAAGAAGATGCTCTTGCACTAATGATTTATTCAGCCAAACAAAAAGAAGGGCAAGAAACAAGAGCAATTCATAGAATACTTGGAGATATGGCAATAAACAATCCGGATCTTTTCATTGAAATGTTTAAAAATGAACAGATGGCAATCAAGAACATGGCCTATGAATCTCTTATCACTGCTGGAATTGAAGCACTTCCAAGATTAACTATAGTAGCTGCTGAATCAAAAGATGAAACTCAGGTTACCTGGTGCAAAAAAGCAATCAAGCAGATAAGAATGCCCAAGGAGTCTATGTTCTATGCCTGATAACAGATTGAACTGGCTTAGGCTGGCTTCAATGAGCAACTGGGTTGGTGCTACTCTAATGGCTGGGTTGATAAAGAAATATCAAAACCCGGCACTAGCATTAAAAGCTACATCCTCAGAATTAATGACAATACAGGGCTGGGATTCGCGCCGTGCAAAAAAATTTGTTGCTGAAGCTCCAAAATCAAAACCAATTTGTTCATTAGAAGAGCTAGAAAACAAAAACATAAGGCTAATCACTTTTACAGATAGCGAATACCCGTCAATATTGCGTGAAATTCCTGATTCGCCATTACTTCTATATGCTAAAGGCCAGGAATTAGGAGAATGCAGTCCTGCTATAGCTGTTGTTGGTGCAAGAAACGCCTCCCAAATGGGCTATGAAGTAGCTCATGATTTTGCATACAAATTAGCAAAAGCTGGTTTTACTATTATAAGCGGCTTAGCTTTGGGAATAGACACTTATGCTCACCGTGGTGCTTTAGAAGCTGGAGGAAAAACTATAGCTGTATTAGCTAACGGTGTCGATATTACATACCCTCGTTCAAATGCTAAAACAAGAGAGAAAATATTAAAAACAGGTGCCGTAGTTTCTGAATATGCACCGGGTGTTGCACCACTTCCATGGTATTTTCCAATAAGAAACAGAATTATATCAGGCATGTGTATAGCAACTCTTGTTATTGAAGCAAGCGCTCGAAGCGGCTCATTAATTACCGCCAGATTAGCTGGCGAGCAGAATCGTGAAATATTCGCAGTTCCAGGGGGTTCTGGGAAAAGTCCTTCTCAAGGAACTATGGATTTAATAAAAGAAGGAGCAAATTTAGTAACTTCTCCTGAAGAAATTATTGACTATTATCAAAATTTGTTACCTGAAGAAAACCTAAAAAACTATGAAAATTTGAAAAAAGAGGAAGAGGAAAATGACAATAATCTAAATGCTGAAGAAAGAAAATTATTAATAAGATTAGCTGAAGAAGCTGATGTAGACAGTCTTTTAAGCGAAGGCTGGAATAATGATAAATTGTTTTCTTTACTTTTACAGCTTGAAATGAGAAATTATATAGTAAGATTATCTGGTGGAAGATACCAGACTAGAAGAGAAATAAAAATAAGGTAGGCTATGAACAATATTAAAAGCCCTTTAACGAATATCATGGAAATCATGAATATCGTTATTAAGCGTATTGAAACAAGTGGTCGAGACGAAAATGGCAGCGACCCAATGGTCAGTCAACTACTTGCTAAGGGTTTTTCCCTCAGTGATATTGACACAGCGATGGGTCTTGTGGCAATGATAACTTCTAAAGTTGATCCAATTGTCAGAGTTAAATCCAGAGAAAAGAACCAGAATGGTCAATACTCTGGAGTAAGACAGCTTCACGCATTAGAAGCGATGAGACTAACTCCTGATGCTCAGCGGTATTTACTCAAATCTCTAGAAGATGGTTTAATAACCCCGCTGCAGTTTGAAAAAACACTTTTGTATCTACAAAAGATGGATCTGCGCGGAGTTAACAAAACAAGGCTTGAAATCATTCTGTTAATGAACAAGCCAATCAGTGAAAACAATATTGAAGAAGAGGATTCTCTCAATACTGCTTTCTATCCGACTATACATTAATACATTCGGTTCTCAAGGGAAAAATAATGTCTAAGAATCTTATAATAGTTGAATCACCAGGGAAAATTAAAACTCTTTCCAAATTTCTAGGAAAAGAATTCATTGTTGAAGCTAGCAAGGGGCATGTCATAGACTTACCCCCATCTAGATTTGGGGTAAGCACAGACAACGGATTTGTTCCTGATTTTCATGTTGTAGAAGACAGAAAAGACGTTATTTTAAATCTTCAAAGAATAGCTAAAACAGTAGATAAAGTATACCTGGCACCCGACCCTGACCGCGAAGGTGAAGCAATAAGCTGGCATTTAGCAAATGTTCTCAACATTGATCCATTATCTAAATGCAGAATAACATTCAACTCTATTACCAAAGAAGACGTTTTAAAATCTCTTGAGTCACCAAGATGCATAGATTGTGATTTAGTCAATGCACAGCAGTCTAGAAGAATATTAGACAGACTAGTTGGTTATAAGCTTTCTCCATTACTTTGGCAGAAAGTTTGTCTAGGCCTTTCAGCCGGTCGAGTCCAGTCTGTAGCTGTAGCTTTAATTTGCCAAAGAGAAAAAGAAATTCTTGCCTTTGTTCCAGAAGAATACTGGACTATAGACGCTGATTTAAAGAATTCTAACCAAAAGAAATTCAGAGTCAGACTAGTAAAGATTTCTGGCAAAAAAGCAGAGGTTCATAATCAGGAAGAAGCAAATAAAATTGCGGAATCTTTGAAAAGCTCTAATCTTAAAGCTTCCTCTGTTACCAAAAGAGAAAAGAAACAGGCTCCACCGCCTCCATTTATCACAAGCACTTTACAGGCAGAAGCTGCTCAGAAATTCGGCTTCGCTCCAAAACGAACCATGTCTATAGCTCAAAAGCTTTACGAAGGTGTTGAATTAGGTGATGAAGGGCAAGTTGGTCTTATAACCTACATGAGAACTGACTCTGTAAGAATTTCTCCTGAAGGTTTAAGAGAACTGAATTCTTTCCTGGAAAAGAATTATTCAAAAGAATACAGACTCGACCAGAATCGTTACTATAAACTGAAAAAAGGTGCACAAGACGCCCATGAAGCTATTAGACCTACTTCTGTTTTCCGAACACCTGAAAAAATAGCTCGTTATCTTAAACCAGAACAGCTTAAATTGTATTCTCTTATATGGAAGAGATATACAGCTTCTCAGATGGCTGATGCTATTTTTGATGTTGTTACAGTAGAAGTTGAAGCCGCTGGCAACACATTCCAGGCTTCTGGCACAACCATGAAATTTGACGGTTTCACTTCTCTCTATTCTTTCTCAAAAGACGAAGAAAATGACGATAACTCAGATTCAAACGAAGAAGGGAAACAGAAACTTCCTGCCATCAAAGAAGGTGAAAGCCTAAGTTTAATAGCCACATTGCCGGAGCAGCATTTTACTTCTGCACCACCAAGATATTCAGAAGCTTCAATTATCAAAACCCTTGAAAAAGAAGGAATCGGCCGACCATCTACTTACGCTACTATTGTAGATACAATTCAACAGCGTAAATATGTTAAAAAGGTTGACGGACACTTTATCCCCTCTGATGCAGCCTTTGTTGTCAGCCATATACTTGAAACATCTTTCTCTAACCTTATCAGCACAGGCTTTACAGCTTCTATGGAAAGCAATCTAGACCTTATAGAAGAAGGTTCTGCTGACTGGGTAAAAGTATTAAACGACTTTTATACCCCATTCTCAGAAGACTTGAAAAAGGCCGAAGAAAAAGTAGAAAAACTTCAGATTGAATCTGATGTTGTATGCCCGGTTTGTGGCAAAAAGATGATGGTCAGAATAGGCAGAACAGGCAAATTTTTGGCTTGCTCATCTTATCCGGAATGCAAATCAACAATAAATATTCCCGACGATATGCTTCTATTTGCTGAAGGAATACCTCAGCCACCGATAAAACTTGCAGAACGTCTGGCAAATATTACAGAAGAAGAACCAGAAGTTGAACTAATCGACGAAAAGTGCGAAAAGTGTGGTGCTCAAATGCAGATCAGAAGCGGCAAATTTGGGAAGTTTGTTGCCTGCAGTAATTACCCTGAATGTAAAAATACACACCCAATTGTCAAAGACATTGGGGTAAAATGTCCATCTTGTGGTGGAAAAATAGTTGAAAAGAAATCAAAACGGGGTAGATTATTCTATGGGTGTAGTAATTACCCCAAATGTACTCTTACTACTTGGAACAAACCTACTGGTGAGTTATGCCCTGAATGCAACGCTCCATTAGTATGGGTTAATACCAAGAAACTTGGAGATTATATAAAATGTTCAGCTAAGGGCTGCAAATACAAACGCATCCCTGAAGATAACGGTGTTGGAAAAAATGGCTAAAAAAGAATTAGAAACTGCCGTAACTGTTATAGGTGCCGGCTTAGCAGGAACTGAAGCAACAGCTCAGCTTATAAGACGTTCAATTCCTGTAAAATTAATAGAAATGCGCCCAAGCAAAACAACTGGGGCACATACAACAGATCAGTTCGCAGAATTAGTCTGCAGCAATTCCGTTGGAAGCAATCTGCCCGACAGAGCTTCCGGTCTCTTAAAAGAAGAACTCAGGTTTCTAAATAGTTATTTTATTGATACCGCTTATAAATACCGCGTTCCAGCCGGAAACGCTTTAGCTGTAGACAGAAACGCATTTTCCAGAGAAATCACCAGATATATAAAAACTCATACTCTGGTAGAATTCAGCAATGAAGAATGTGTTGAAATACCCAAAGACGGAATAGTCATAATTGCAACAGGTCCACTCACCTCCCCTGCCCTTCTTGAATCCATTGCCAAACGCATTGGAAGCAAGCAGCTTGAATTTTATGATGCTGTTGCCCCAATCGTTAAAGCCAGTTCCATAAATATGGAAATCGCTTTCAAATCTGACAGATATGGTGAAAGTGGAAAAGGCGACTACATCAACTGCCCGATGAACAAAGAAGAATACGAAAACTTCGTAAAAGAACTTCTAGCAGCTGAAAGAATCGACCTTTCCGAAATGGAAAAAAATGCCAAGAAGCAGTTTTTCAGCGCCTGTCAGCCAGTTGAAATCATAGCTGAATCAGGTGAAAACTCTTTGCGCTTTGGCCCACTAAAACCAGTAGGTTTAACAGACCCGCGCACTGGTCATAGACCCTGGGCTGCAGTTCAGCTTCGTCAAGACGACCTTCTTGGAAGTCTTTACAATATGGTTGGTTTCCAGACTAATCTGAAACATGGGGAACAAAAGCGTGTATTCAGTATGATTCCTGGTTTGGAAAACGCAGAATTTGTTCGTTTAGGACAAATGCACCGCAATTCTTACATTAATGCTCCTCAAGTATTAAAACCAACTCTGCAGTTAAAAGACGA
>JAEEGL015058746.1_pt1 | contig 12089 bp, 7 predicted proteins | sample 9134231 | NCBI WGS metagenome assembly JAEEGL01 (sample SAMN16246548, study PRJNA631951) | gut metagenome | biome: gut microbiome; feature: rumen; material: fiber-attached | host: Bos | place: Iran: Karaj | collected 2018-10
CCCCCAGGAAAACGGTAAGCGCCGCTGTTACTGTTCCCATGATTCCTGCGAGCCGCACGATCCGATTCCGCTTTTCCCGCTGCCAAAGAGAATCAAAGGAAACGCCCAGAAGCGCCGCCCGGATTCGGGTGATCTCCTTCCGATAGTTTTTCTGATTTATCGTATGGTTGGCCCCCACAATATTGGCGGCCAAAGGTTCCACCTTGGAAAGCAGGTTTCCTTCCTCATCGAAAGTATGCAGAAGAAACGGAGAAAACGACTCCGAAGGCGTTCCGTCTACCAGAACTGCCAGAACATGTTCCCGGTCGTGTGTTTGAATAAAATACCGGATCTCCCGTTCACACCAAAGTGATCGAGGGAGATCCGGCGTGCAGATCACAATCAGAAACTCTGTATTATCCAAAGCGTAGGTGATACTGTCCGACAGATTGGCTGAAAGCGGGAGTTCATCGTTATCGCGAAAAACACGGCCGAGTTTCCTGCCGCCGGCCTTCTGACAAAGCTCCTTCGGTATCGTATAGCTTTCTATGCTTTTCTGAATCTTCTCTGCCGCTTTTCTGTCAAGGGGCAGGTGGCGATAACTGATAAAGGCTTTATAGAGGTAGTCCGACATTCTTGTATAACTCCCGTTTGTTTTGGATTCTTTCCTACAATTCCATACTCATCAGGATCATGACGTCATCATACCATAACGGGTCCGTTATGCAAGCGCAAGAACAGGTTCTGTCTCGGACTGAGAGACAATCACTCCCGTTTTCGAAGTGTTGGGGTGACTAGCCGCCCCCACATTTTTGCGTTAGAATTAAAAATTTTCCGGGTTTGACCGCATCCCGAAGAAGTAGCCTCCTGAAATGATAAAAACTTACTGTGCCGGTTTCTCCAGATATTCCAAAACCGATGGAGCCTGGAAGAATCGTCTGACCTCTTCCACAAACCCTTTGTTCTCCTCTACTTTTTTCGAGTTTCCCAACAATTCCCAAAGAGGAGTGCTGAGTTCACGAAGGGGCATCAGACGGAGTCCCAGGACGGACCAGCGGTCGATTTTTTCTGCCGCTTCAGCGACCTGTCGTTCCCAGTCCGCCTCTTTCAAGGAATAGGCGCAGAAGGCGTCCATACAAAGGGCAAAAAAGGTTCCCTCTACAAATTCTTCTTCAGAAGTGATCTTCCGAAAAGCCTCCCGAGCCTTCTGATACTCTCCTTCCATCACACTCAGCATACCTATTTTGAACTGGGCACCCTTGTCGCCGTATTCTTCTGAAAGACGTTCCAGGACCGGAATCAGCTTCTCCGGATCACGATCGCTCCCGAAAACACAGGACTGGAGCATAAGAAACACCTGTGTTCCACCAGCAGCGCTTCTGGCTTTTTCCCGCAGATACCGTCTGGTATCCTCCGCCCCGGCGTATGTGTGCAGATAGAGCCCTTTATCATCGATATAGAGAGCGTCTTCACCGAATTGGGAAGCCTGTTCAAGCAACAGTTTCCAGGCTTCTTCCTTTTCGCCTTTCAGAAACAGCGCAATAAACCTTGCATGCAGCGGAAGGTACTCATCCGGAGCCGCTTCAGCCCACGATCCTGCAAAAAGCAACGCCGCCTCATAGTTGCCTCTGACCAGAGCCCGGAAACACACGGCGCGGCATTGTTCGGCATTGCCCTCGCACAGCTTCAGAAGATCCGCCAAAGACCGCCTGTTGGTCGATTTGTACTCACCCATCCCGGATTCCTCCTTAGCGGCTGATTTCAGTTAGATTCTTCCACTCGCCTGTTTCCGAATCATATGTTACGTACTGTGTCTTTTTCACATCCATGTTTCCTGCTGCCAGTTCGTCGGCAAGATCCTCCCAGGGTTCGGATATATCCTTCGCCAACCCTGCAGCATCATTCTGATTTAAGAGTTCCTCATACAGGAGCATCTCAGGTGAATCGCCGTCCTTCCATGCTCCATATACATTTTTAGCATACCCCCAATACTTGGATGCCTTGCTGAATCCGCTCTCTTTGTTCGCGGAGATGATCTTTTTGACTACATCCGGGTTTTCCGCAACGTACTTCGTTTTCGGACCGAATCCCCCATCGTCTCCTGTAACGAAATAGTTGATCAGTTGCCGTGCCTTTTCTTCACCGGACAATTTAGGGGCGTTTTGGATCCCGGTGACTGTTTCAGACATTTCTTGAGCGTCTTTCGCTATACCGATGATCTCGCTTCCTGTATCAACGACCTCAGCGGTCACGGAAACTCCTCTCCAGAACTTGCCATAGTCCAGATAATCTTCTTCAGTTTTTTCTCCGGCATCGTCCGCCTGCCTGTCTGCCCATTCCTTGATTCCGTTCACCTTGCGGGCTTTTTTTGCTTCATCAAGCGTTGCTCCCATCATCCGCTCATTTCCGGTCACCTTGGACAAGCCCAAGCCGATCGGGATAACAGCAATGGCGACCAGATCCGCGCCGGTACTGATAACGGCATCGATCAGTTTCCAGCCGTCCACCGCGGCAGAAACCTTTTTTCCGCTGGCAACGTCTTTGATAAAAGATCCGATCGATTTCGGGATCGCCAATACGTCGCCGATCAGCTCCATAGCGCTTGCCTTCAGCTCTCCGCGCACGCTCCGGCTAATTTGTTCGGCATATACCGTCTCCGACTTTGCTTTCGCCCTGTTAAGCGTATCCAGCAAGCTTCCGTTCGCAGCAGTGACTGCAGCGGCGGTAAATCCGGTTCCGGGTGCGATGAGAGCGCTGAGCTGATCCAGATAAGCCCGGTAATCCTGCGTACTGCTGTAAAGCTCCGTCAATTGATCCCTGTAACTGAAATCGACGCCGTCGACATCTGCAAACAGCTGATCCAGCTTCTCCACAGTCGTGTCATGCTGATCCAGCACGGCACGATGATAATCACTTAAACAATCCAGATAATAGTCGATCTTCAGCCAGCCGACCCAGGAACCGAATGTCAGAAGAAGATCATTCAGTTTTTCGGCAAGAGGATGGAGTTCTCTCTCGTCAATTTCTCTGATAGTCCCTACCAACTCCTCATAAACAGCTTCGGTATACTCTCTTACGACTTCCATGATCCACCCGTCCGACCTTCAGTCATTCTTTGAAGCCTCTGCTTTGTCTCTGCGTCAGCTGTTGCCGTATCTGTCATGACCATAGCTTTCCTGGCATACTCCAGCGCATCGATCGTATTCTTGATCAGTCTGAGCATGCTCTCCTGCACTGCACGCAGTTCCTCATATTCTTTTCTGAGCTGGTCGTATGTCAGGCTGTTATCCGCTCCTTCTGGCAGAGCCGGGGTAATGGCTATGTCGGAATGCAGCGTTTCCAGTTTTTGCAGGCAGTCTGCCAGTTTTTCAGGATCCACATCTATTTTGGACATAGCGTGCTCTCCTTTCGCTCCGATCAGTACAAGTACTTGTCGGCGTCATCGATATCAGACAGAAAGCCGGAGCACGCTCGCGAGGCAGTCTCACCTACCAGGTCAAACTGATTCCGTAGCTTTTCCGCATAAGTAGTGATCGCTTTGATCGCTTCTGAAGTTCGTCCGTTCATTATGGCCGATTCCGTGACCTCTTTCATGATATCGCAGTATCTATAGATCGCATCATTCAAAGTCTCCCCCATCTGCTGAAGGATCCTTCCCGTCTCCCTGATATTGGCGTCATCCACGACCCTGTCTCGGTATGCAAATCTCATGTCTGCTGCGCCTCCTCAAGAAGTTGTCTCAACGCGATGTTGCACCTGTTCATTTCATTGTAGTAATAGCTGATCCTTCCCCGGCATTGGCGGATCTCTTCATCGTTTGCAGAGATCTTCCGAAGGACCGTTTTATAAGCGTCACTGATTCCCTGCACAGCCCGGGAATAGGCCGTTCCATGCAGTATGGAAGTGGTCTCCTGTACAAAGAACTGGGTTACAGCTGCCTTGAGTCGGGCGATCGTTCCTTGTGCGGTATCCGGGAAACTGTTTAGGCCATTCGTAAGTGAAGACAATTTAGTCCCCAGCTGATCCAGTTCCGAATTATCTTTCTGGAGTGATGCGATCCTCTGCTCGTTCTGTCCGATCATCTTCCGGCAATAACTCAGATGATCATAGATCTCCTGTTCTGTCATGCTTTCGCTCCTTCCCGGCCAAAACTCACACCACGCAGGGCCGCTGCTTCTGGCGGCCCTGCGCTTAGGATGCTTTACCACTGCTTTGCTGCAGCGTTGTCGGCGTCTTCCATGTTCCGGGCAGTGTCTTTCAGATCGACTGCGATCTCTTCGATCAGTTCCATTTCTGCGCTGCAGTGATGTCAGCCTCTTCCATTCTCTGGGCGGTGTCTTTCAGTTCGCCTGCGATCTCCTCGATCAGTTCCATGGCCTTCTGAAAGCCGGGTTTGAGTTCTTCAAAGCGCGCAGCATATGCTTTGGCCGACTCGCCCTCCCAAACCTCCTGCAACTGGACCAGCAGGGAATTCATTGTTCCGTTGACTCCGTCAACCACCTGGGCCTGCTGAGAGTACTGATCTGCTAAATTTCTGACCTCATTCGGTTCGATCCTGATGCTCATGATATTCCTCCTCGTCAGTGCGGTTCCCCCGCTGTTCTTATTCTATCGGCAATTTGATCCTTGCGCAATCGAAATCTTTGACCATATACCCGTCTCCCTCCTTATAAGGCTTCCTGTAATCCCGCATAACGGAGGGTGGAAGCGACCACAGCTTGTAATTCTGCAGATCTCCCAGCCAAAGGATCTGTTTTTTCTCCAGAGCTGTTTTGTAAAACTCAGGAGAGGAATACCCCAACACGGCGTTAGGGATCTGGCTCACCAACACACAAACGTTCATATCCCGGTACCGACCGGTCAGCATCTTCATGGATTCCATGACCGTTCTGTTAGAACTGAGATAGGTGCAGGCATCCGGGTTATTGATGATCAGAAGAAGAAGCGGCGATGTCTCCAGCATGGCGGTATCACCCGCCGCGAGCGCCTCGTACCTGCTCTTCAGTTCTCCTTCGATCTCCGCGAGATACACGCCTCCTGCGTCCGCGAGGAAAGAGTATCCCTTCACCCCGGGCATTTCTGCCATGTCCTTAAGCGTCTGATCGATGCTGTCAAGAATATAAAGTCCGAGTCTGCCCGCGAAGACCTTTTCCAGCATCCGGACCAGACTGCGAAGGAACGATTCCTGACTCTGTTTGCTCTTTCCTCCGATACCCAGCACTGACACCCGCTTCATATCAACGATAGTTGGTGCGACCGTCCCGTAATCGATTCCCAGCGGGATCCTGAAGGGTGTGACTGCCAGGTCCGTGCAATTGTCCAAAAGCACTTCCGGAGTGAGTGTATCCGGGACCGTCGGGATCTTCCGGGCCCTGCGGCCGTTATGTTTCCGGTTCTGTACGTCTATAAAGCGGTCAATTGTCTCGCTGTAATCTGAATCCCGGCTAAACGCAGAAAACAGCTGACAGTAGTATAACTGCCCCTCTTCCTTTACCAGGCAGCGCCCGGGGAGGTTCGGCAAAACGCTCCGACAGTGGTCAAACAGAGAAATGTACTCTGTCTGGTTAGTGTTGTACAAAGCAATCCGGAATTCGAACGTCGGAAGAAGTCTGTAGAATCCGGAGGTTTGCGCATTGGCCGCAATGACCGTTATTCCGACAGACAAACCGTCACGCAGCAGCTTCAGAAGATCCGTATCGTCCTGGAAATACATATCCCTGAGCATGGTCAGATTGTCGATCAGCAGAACAATGCGCGGAAGATCCGCATGATTCTTTTTGTATTCCTCGAAAGACCCGGTCCCGGCGGCGAACAGTTTCTGCCTGCGCTCGATGATCTCGTTCAGAAGCATACGGAAAAGATTCCTAATCCTCTCCTCTTCGTAACATGTCACGACTCCCCCCACATGTCCGAGTGTTTCGTATTTTTTCAGTTCCATTGAGGCAAAATCCACGATGTAAATGGACACCTCTCCGGGAGAGAACGACGAGGCCAGCACGTGGATCACGCTGTGGAGAAAACCCGTTTTTCCTGTCTGAGGAGATCCGATGATCAGTGTATTGGCATTACAGAGCGGCAGACTGTAACACTCCTGACTCAGCCGGTCCGGATCATCTACTATGCCAATCGGAACCAGTGGCTCATCTCTGTCAACGACAAGGCCGTCCGGAAGTGTGATATGTTCCGGGAGCGGGGGCAGAAGAATACTGGGGATCTTCTTGATCTGATTATTCCTGCAGTATTCCGTGATCCTCCGCTTCAGGGCTGCGAACTGATCCAGACCTTTCTCCCCGGGGCTGGAACACTCAGCACCGCTGTAGGCAGACTGAAACTCCTCATAAACCTCCTCCCCGACCCGCAGGAAGGCGCGGCCCAGTCCGTCATTCCGGATGTGCGCGGCGTCCGCAGTTTTCAGCAGATCCTTGCTGTCCTGATCAGCCTCAACTTTCAGACAGATCCGGAATTTCGAGTTACTGGATATCTGGGAGTCGATGATCCCTCCGGGTTTCTGTGTTGCCAGGATCAGATGGATGCCCTGGCTCCGTCCCAATCGCGCCGTACTGACCAGGTCTTTGATCAGTTCCGGCTGCTCAGCCTTCATCTCGGCGAACTCGTCCACAACGATGACCAGATGCGGCATCGCTTCCCGGATCACTCCTCTTCGGAAAAGCTTCTGGTATTGATCGATGTGCGTGATCTTATCTTCATGGGCCGCACTGTACTGGTCGAACACCAACCTTCTGCGTTTGTCTTCCGCTTTGATCATTCGGAGCTGCCGGGCGATCTCGGAATAATCGCTTCCAACATTTTTGATCACACCGAGGATATGCGGCAGACCTTCCAGCCTGCTGGCCAGACCGCCCTTAAAATCGACGATCAGGAATCCGACTTCGCTCGGAGAAAAGCTAAGCGCCAGCGAAAGGACGATGCTCTGGAGCAGCTCGCTTTTTCCGTAACCGGTCATACCGGCCACAAGGCCGTGCGCCCCGTGTCCGTTCTTTCCATCATGCAGATCCAGGAAGATTTTTCGGCCGTTTTCCACCTCTCCGATCGGGACTGACAGGCTTCTCGTACAGTCTGAAGACTTCCACCTCTCTCCGACATCGATCTGATCGGAAGAACTGATCCCCAGCATTTCATAAAAGGAGCAGCTTTTCGGGATCGTTGCGACCGTTACCCCCTCTTTGCTGATGAGCGGGGAAAGTGCGGTTCCAAATGCCTCCAGATCCTGCGGTTCAAGGCTGTCAAGACGGAATGCCGTCCTTGTCGATGCGGCATTTCTGTCATAGACCCAGGACTCACTGCGCGAAACAGCGATGATACGGCTGCATTCTTTCGGGAGCTGCAGGACACTCCTGGCCATGATAACCGTTCCGCACCCCAGATTCTCTGTCCGGAACAGGAACTCGTTGATTGGATGGCTTATTGGCAGGAAACCCGGCTGAGCGATCAGAAAGACATAAAACGGCAGCGGATACTCCTGCGATCCGTATGTCCTTTTGAGACGCTCTTCTGCGGAACGTTTTTTCAAAACTTCTGCAAACGCATCAAACAGTTCCAAAGCTCTTTGTCTGTCGGCTGCCATACAGATCTCTCCCGCCTCCGTTTCGGCGTGGGGCAGTTTACGGAGCCACTTAAGCTGTTCCTCCTGCTTCTTATCGCATATACATACGAGCCTCACTTCCGTATAACAGTGAAGCGCCGCTATTTCAACCGCCAGATTCTGCATCAGGCGCAGAGCATCTTCCTGATCGCCGACCACGCCCCACACCTGATCTTCAGGCAGATCACAGAGGATCGGCATGTCCGCGACCAAACGATACTTGTCATAGATCTGCTGCGGTCTGGCCTGCAGTTCATTCTGTTCTTCCAGTTCGTTTCTTTTCGGGATCACGATCTGAACGCCGGACGGAACATCTCCCCGTCCAAGGCGGATTTCCAAAAAATCCGAATCCTCCGGTGTTCTCTCCCACAGTCTGGACTCACGATTGGCCGCAATCGCCACACAATCCTTTGCCTCCGGGTCCGCCCAAAGCATGGCGCGTCTCTGCCTGCTCTGCTGCTCTTCAATATCTTTGATTTTGTCGTTCAGGTAATTGGTGTAGCGTTCCGTCGTTATTTCAGTTTGTTCTTCATATTTCTTGGTCTGTTTTTTATAGTTGTAGATCGTAACGATCAGACCGGAGATGGTCATCGGCAAGGTATAGGCCATCATCATAGCGTTAGACATTACTGCCGCCATGACGACCGCCAGAAGAAGAGTCGCGCCCAACGGCAGGAGCGTTGAGAACCAGTTGATCTCCGGCTTCTCTCCCTGGGGCGGAAGCGCCGTGATCTCTATCTTGTCGCACGGTACTTCCAGACGCATCCGGGGCGAGCGTTCGAAGACCACTTCTGCAGTGCCGGCGGCGGTTTCTTCCTGTCTGTTCACGAAGAAGTGCTCTCCGATGTTGTAGAAATGCAATTTATCATCTTTGAGCAGGATCCGGATCGTCAAAATATTGATGACATCGCCTTCCCGAGCCCTGATCTCTTCAGCCCCCTTGAGCTTTTTGCCGTCCAGATACAGTCCGTTGGTACTCCCCATATCCGAGATATACGTTTCGCCGTTTGTCCTTCTGACCCGGAAATGAAAGCCGGAAACGAACGGCATTTCCAAAACAGCGTCATTGGTGATGCCATCCTTCGAGGCTTTTCTGCTGCGTCCGAAATAGTATACTCCGTCATAATCCAGCCCGAAGCTTCCGTTTTCACCGGTTTCTTCCGAAAAAAACAGGGCAATCCTACGATCACGATCAATGACCGTCGATTTGTACAGGGGAGAGACTACGGTATCTGTCTTATCCCCTTGTGCGATCTCCGTGTGAAAAAGGTCCCGGTTACGTGTGATCGTCAGCGACATGCCAATATCGGGAATCACTACGTCAGAAGTCTCGTCTTCACCGACCGTAAGCAGCGGTTTCGTATTCGGGAAAATCTGATAATACAGCTTTTCCTTGATCAGGATCGATACTGCGAACGACATAACAGCCCCCTCTATTCTTCCTTTTTCCGGTTATTCCGTCCGTATTTCACTTACTTTCTCTCCCTATCATCTGCTGGTACCCTTTGCGCCCTGGTCACTGGTAGAAAGCCACGCCGTCTTTTTCGACATATCCTACAAGCCCGAGGAAATCTACGATCACATGATATGAATAGCTGTCTTCGTCGTATCCGATAACACGTACTGTCATTCCGTTCGAAAGCAGTGCGAGCGCTTTATCGTAAATATCCGGACTAAGAACCAGTGTAAGAAAATCATCACTAACGCGCGCCTTGCGGTTCCATTCTGTTCGGCGAACATCCACAAAGGCATCCCGTCCATCTTTTTCCTGATTCATAATGAGTGTAATGATATATGTTCCGTCTGCTTTGCACCTAAAATTATCCCCGGAATTGAATCCATTTGTTCTCCAAGTATAATCCCACGAGTTATTTCCCCGCACAACGAATTCATCTCCCGCCTTCAGATCAACAACGCCTGTCCATTGATTTACGGTATTTGTCGCCATCATTATGTCCGGGCCTTCTGTTCCCCACCCGCAACCATCGAAACTTCCAATGATCCCAAATGTTTGAGGCGCCTCGGGCTCTCTATAAGCAAGGCCTGCCCTCGGTTCCTTCAGGATCAAAGCCATGCCATAGCCTGGCTGCCCAGCCGAGGAAGCGTTCTTGTATTTAGCAACGATCAGGGTATACAGGCCGGCACCGCCGATCACCACAGGGGTACTATACTCATCGGCCGTCATCGGCCAAGTCGGAACGTACAAGGTGCTCGGAGTCAAAGACTCAACATTTGCGGTTGTTCGATCAGGGATCCACTGATCCACTAAATACACCTTGTCGCTTCCGCTTATCTCTAAGGCACAAGCTCCAACACTTACTACATAAGATCCATTTACTACGATCTTTTTTCTTTCCATCACAACAGACGCTTCCCAGCCGGCATCACTCGTCCCGAATATCAGGTCAATCGAATAGAGATACTGTATGTCTTTATTCAACAGCTTCTTGCACAAAGCGCTGTCTGTCTCCCAAAGATCTGACATTGAAATCGGTGTGAGAGCAGATTTTTCGAACATGGCGGCCGGCTTATCAGCCCAGCCATTAACCGTACCATCAGCAAGCCTGTGATTACCAAGAGCGGACCAGAGTGCGTGGGTCTCATCTTTCAAGGGCTCTTTCCATTCATTCAGAACGGCTGAATCCAACACTTTGATTCCATCGATCAGAAGATCGAAATACGGAGCTGACCTAAAACTCTCGTCGGATTCAAGAAAAGCTCCGTTGACGATAACATTCGTATCTCCGACAAAATCCCCATTCAAATCGGCCAAATAATTCGTAAGGTGCTGCCCCCCGACGGTCCAGGTCGATGTGTCGAACACCTCCCGGCTGCCATCAATGAACTGGTTTCGTACTTCGTTGAGCCTGTCCCAGACACCTTCAGGAGCGTCATTTGGGCTGTATGTGATGTTAATTGCCCCCGTGTCGAAGGATCCCGAATAATCTGCCGAAGACACGACGCCTGATGCCACCTGTCTGACGACCCTTTCAATATAGGATTCCCACGAGATACTCGTGGAGCAAAGATTCGTATCCCCGAAGATATCATAGGATACACACGGTGCTCCATATTCTTTGCACGCACTGGATACAGCGTATGAGCCGTTGAACTGCCCGATCAACACACAGCCTCTTTCCAAAAGCGTGACAGCCGTTTTCCGCTGCAGGTCATTATCCGCAAAAGTCATCGGATGAAGCACTTCCATGGTCACCGTAGGGCAAACCGACCGTACCCCCAGATAAAACGCGGTATATGCCGAGATCACCTCCGCGTAGGGAAAAGCGCCTACGAAACCTATCTTTGCCTGTTCAGTGGAGATCGCTCCTTCCACTATCATTTCATTTAGCTTCATTCCTGCAACCAGACCGGTCAAATACCGGCCCTCATGGATCGCCGCAAACCCGTTCTGATAGTTTCCAAGTTTTTCTGTGTGCGACCCAATTCCTGAAAGGTGGCAAAATTGTACCCCGGGGCATTCTTTTGCCGCCCGGATCAGGTAGGATTCGTGTCCGAATCCATTGGCAAAGATAAGATTACAGCCGTTATTGACCAGATCCATCGCGGTGCGGTAACAATCGTCAGATTCTGCGACGTTTGTTTTCACACACACCTGCGTGTCGGAAAGGCGAAGAGTCTTTTGCACTATCAGCACCGCCGAATACAAATTGTAATCCGACGGGGAAGTGATCGGGTCACCCAGGAAAATGAATCCCATTTTGATGTTGCTCAAAGACGCGTTTTCTTCGTTTGTTTCGCTTGCTTTTTTAGTTTCCCTCGAAGGAGCTGCTTTTTCCGTTTCACTTTCCCGCCCCAACAGTCTGGGCAGCAGAAAAGCCCCCAGAACGACACAAACCAGTGCGGCAACGATTCCGATGATCATCCCCGTTTTCTTTTTCTTCTCTCCGGACGCGGGAATAATGCTTTGCCCCTGCGGAACTGTATCCGCAGGTCTGCTCACGGCTGGTTCAGGACGTAAGACCGACACTGCTTCCGGCTGATTCGAGGTCTTCGGCGGTACAGCGGCCGCCTGCTTTCTGTCCGGTTTTGTCCATATACCTGCCGTGGCTTCCTCTTCCGCCTCGGGCTCGCTGAAGGTTGGAGCTGCCGCCATGGTCTTTTCTGTCTCTTCCGCCTCTGCCGGCTCCTCATCGGTTCGGACCGTTGCAGCAGCCACTCCCGGGATACTTAGCGCATTCAACGCCTCCAGCATTTCTTCAGCACTCTGATACCGATTCTTTGATTCGAACGCACAAGCCTTAAGTACGAGTTTTTTGAGTCCCGAACTACCATGAGCCGGCTCCGGAAGCGGCTCCCCTGCAAAACGGCGCGTCTTGGCCAGTTCTTTCTCTGATGCGGTCGGCAGCGCCGGAGGCTGTTTCAGAAAGGGGAGCCGCCGCTCATTGAGCAGCCAGTACAGGACCATTCCCAGCGAATAGATATCCGCCGTATTCTTATACGGCTGGCCGTGATAGACTTCCGGCGCCATGTATTCGTAGGTGCCGGC
>JAEEGL015989911.1_pt1 | contig 12089 bp, 12 predicted proteins | sample 9134231 | NCBI WGS metagenome assembly JAEEGL01 (sample SAMN16246548, study PRJNA631951) | gut metagenome | biome: gut microbiome; feature: rumen; material: fiber-attached | host: Bos | place: Iran: Karaj | collected 2018-10
CTCCAACACCTTTAAGTTTTGGATATATTGACAAGATATAATCTTCAGCCTCAGCTACTTCCTGAAAAAATGTTAGAGCTTTTTTTCCCATTTTTTCATCTTCACCATTATCATATAAATAATTCATTAGATCATATATATCCTTTGGCTCAGTAAATAATTTCATTGTAGTTATGTTTAGTATTTGTCCTAAACTGAATATTCTTCCTTCTTTTTCCATAATTACCCCCAAAATAAATGGTGCTCCTGATCGGAATCGAACCGATACTTCTTTCGAAATTGGATTTTGAGTCCAACGCGTCTACCAGTTCCGCCACAGGAGCACGTAAGACAATTATAGCATAGTTTTTTTCTTTTATAAATATTATAATATATATAGGAGTGATTTTATGAAAACTATTAAAATAGATAATAAACCAAGTATTCAAAATATTAAAGAAGTTAATAGAGTTATCATAGATATTTATTTTCCTATTCAAGATAATATGACTGATGCTCCTAAAAGAAATATTCTTATTAGACTTCTATCTAATTATCAAGATAAATATAAAGACAATTATAGTTTTTATAATAAGATGGATTCTTTATATATATTAAAATATAGTATTAGACCTTTATTATTTAAAGAAATTAATTATTTAAGATTTTCTTTAATACTTCCTAAAGAGAATATTATAGATGAGTTTAACCTAGAAGATGCTTTAAAGTTTTTTAAAGATTCTATATATAAACCATATATAGTTAATAATGAATTTAGTAAAGATATATTTGATATAGAAAAAGATTACTTAGTAGATAACGGAAGTAAGTATCCTAATAATATATATGATTATGTTACTGAAAATTATTGGAATTTTATAGATAAAGAAGAAGAGATAGGCCTTCATCATAAACATTATATGAAACTTCTTAAAGATACTACTTCTAAAGATGTATATGATTATTATGTAAATAATATACTTAATAATAAAAATTATTTTATTTATATATATGGTAATGTTAAAGATAAGAAGAGTTATTTAGATAGGTTTAATAAAGTATTTAAATTAGATAATAATAAGAAAAATTATAAAGTTAATTTCTGTAAGTTTAGAGATAACTTTAAGTATACTCATAAAGAAGAAATTACTAAATATAATCAGAGTGTTCTTTGTTTTAATTATGCGATTAAAGGTATGTTAGAAAAAGAATTAATCTTATTTGATATGTTTTTTGATATATTGGATTCTAAAGAAAATGCTTTAATATTTAATGAACTTAGAACTAAGAATAACTTAATTTATTCATGTAAGCTTAATCAAAAAAGGCATTATGGATTCTTTAACATATTTGTTTATTATAATGATATCGATTATAAAGATATTATTAATTATGTAGATATTGCAATTAAGAGTTTATATAAAAAAGAAGTATTTAATGAATGTAAAGATAGACTTGTTAAGTCTTTAAAATATACATTGTTATATAAAGAAGATGATCCTTTTGATAAGGTATATTCAAATATTGAAACTAAGATATGTAATGGAATTAGTTTTCATAAAAGAATTAATATAGTAGAGAATACTACTTATGAAGAGTTTATTAAATTTTTAGATAAACTTACACTTGTTAAAACATATCTATTTATTGGTGGTGATAATAATGCATAAGTTTAAAAAAGTAATACTTGATAATGGTCTTAATGTGGTATTTGTCGAAGATAAGAAAAAGAATAATACTTGTGCTTATTTATCTGTTAATACTGGTGGAGTAGTTAAAGATTTCTATTTAGATGGTAAAGAGTATCACTTAAATTATGGAATAGCTCATTTCTTAGAACATTATTTGATTGAATCGTCAATATATGGGAATTCTCTTAAGATGTTTAGTGATGATTATATTGATTCGAATGGATTAACTGCACTTAATAGAACTATCTTTTATATAGCAACTGTACATGATTTTGAAGAGAATTTAGTTAAGCTATTAAATATAGTTAATAATCCTAAATTTGATAAAGATAGTTTTGAAAAAGTTAAAGTACCAATACTTAGAGAAATAGAAAAGTGTTTAGATAATCCTCATAGGAAAGCTAATGAAGATATATTTAAAAGTATATTTCATAAGATACCTTATGATCCTACACTTGGTAGTAAAGAAGATATTATTAATTTAGATATTAATGATTTAAAAATATTTCATAAAGCATTTTATAACTCTAAAAATGAAACTTTAGTAGTAGCAGGTAATATAGATATAGATAAGATTATTAAATTAATTGAGAAGACTTATAAAGAATTTAATAATAATTCAGTATGTGAAAAGATAAAGGATAAAGAAATAGATGAAGTTGTTAATAGTCTATGTAATACTACTGATACAGATAACTCTTTAAGAATAACTTATAAGATTAATATAAGTAAGTTTAAACCTAAAGAAAAAGATAAACTTAGTTATTATATGTCTTTTATGTTAAATAATAATTTTAGTGATAAGACTAGTTTTTTTAAATACATTATTGAAAATAAAATAAGTAATTATTCAATAGGTAAGAACTTTGACTTTGGAGTAGATAAAGATTATTTAGTACTTTCATTAATTATGTATACTGATAAGTTTAATATTGCTAAAGAGTTATTACTTGATAAGATGAATAATTTAGAGTTTACAGAAGATGATTTTATTAAATGGAAGAATAAAGAGATTATAAGTAAGATTAATGGACTAGAAAACTATAATGAAATAGTTAGAGATTATATGGATAATGTTTACTTATATGATTATTATAATTATGATGATATTAAGTTTATTAAAAAACTAAATTTAGATGAATGTATTAAATATATAGATAAATTAGATTTAAGTAATAGAGTAATATCTATTAGTAAAAGAGTATGATATAATTATATAGACTAGAGGTGAATATATGTTAATTAATATTATTTTATTAGTAGTTGGATTTGTTATATTAATTAAGGGTGCTGACGTATTTGTTGATGGCGCTAAAAGTATTGCAGGTAACTTTAAAGTAAGTAAAATGTTAATAGGTCTTACAATAGTCGCTTTCGGTACTAGTGCTCCTGAGTTTGCAGTCAGTGTTAAATCTATTATTTCTGGAAGTGGAGATATAGTTTTAGGTAACGTAGTAGGTAGTAATATATTAAATATATTATTGATACTAGGTTGTAGTGCACTTTTTCACAGTTTAATTGTTAAAAGCAGTACAGTAAAAAAAGAAATGCCATTTATAATTCTTATAACTTGTGCATTTTCAGCTTTAATGTTAGATGGATTATTTGATAATGTTCCAGAAAATACTTTCTTAAGAGGAGATGGAATAGTACTTCTGCTTTTCTTCACTGTATTCGTTTATTACTTAGTTAGTATGGCTCAAAAGAAAGTAGAAGGCGATGAAGATGAAAAATATTTACCTATGTGGAAAGCAGTTTTGTTTACAGTAGGTGGTATTATTGCAATAGTACTTGGATCTAACTTTGTTGTTGATTCAGCTGTATTCATTGCTAAGAATTTAGGTGTTAGTGAAAAGATGATTTCACTTACAATAATCGCTCTTGGAACAAGTTTGCCAGAACTTGTAACAAGCGTTACTGCAACTAGAAAAGGAGAGTATGACATAGCAATAGGAAACGTTGTAGGAAGTAACATATTTAATATAGGTATGGTTATTGGTGTTCCTGTAAGTATATTTGGTGCTATTGGAACAGTTACATTTAACTATATAGATATTATTGTAATGATACTTGCAGCAGTCTTATTATTTATATTCTCTGTTAAAGATCGTAAGATAGATAAAAAAGAAGGAATATTATTCTTATTAATATTCGTAATTTATTATAGTTATGTAATAATGACTGGTATTAAATAATTGTTGTGTTATAATTATAATAGTACATAATAGGAAAGGGGACCAATTTATGCTAGAGATAAGAGGAGTTACTAAAACATATCATACTGGTGAATTTACACAAAAAGCACTTGATGATGTTTCAATTAATTTTAGAACATGTGAATTTGCTGCAATACTTGGACCAAGTGGTAGTGGTAAGACAACACTTTTGAACATTATTGGTGGTTTGGATAGATATGATAGTGGTGATTTAGTAATTAATGAAACTAGTACCAAGATGTATAAAGATAGAGATTGGGATTCTTATAGAAATCATAGAGTTGGTTTCGTATTCCAAAACTATAATTTGATATCACATCAAAGTGTACTTAGAAATGTTGAACTAGCTTTAACTTTATCAGGTGTTAGTAAAGCTGAAAGAAAAGAAAGAGCAAAAAGCGCACTTGAAAAAGTTGGACTTATTGACCATATATATAAAAGACCAAATCAGTTATCTGGTGGACAAATGCAAAGAGTTGCTATTGCAAGAGCACTTGTTAATGATCCAGAGATACTTTTAGCAGATGAACCAACTGGAGCACTTGATACAAACACTAGTACACAGATAATGGATATATTATCAGAAGTTGCTAAAGATAGACTTGTTATTATGGTTACACATAATCCAGATTTAGCAGAGAATTATTCAACGAGAATAATTAAACTATTAGATGGTAAGATTATTAGTGATACTAATCCATATGATGGAAGTATGGATACTAAGATGGATTTAGAATTATCTAAGAAAAAGACTAAGAAAACATCAATGAGTTTCTTTACTGCACTTGGTTTATCACTTAATAATTTGATGACTAAAAAAGGAAGAACTATATTAACTGCTTTTGCAGGGTCTATAGGTATTATAGGTATTGCGTTAATACTTTCTTTATCTAGTGGTGTTAATGAATATATTACTAATATTCAAAAAGAGACAATGCTTAGTTATCCAATATCTATTTCTTATAAAGAGATGGATTTATCTGGATTCTTACAACAAGGAAGAGATGCTAGTGAAGGAAAGAATAAAGTAGATCATGAAAAGAATGCTGTATATAGTGATGGAACACTGTTTGATATGGCTAAGTCTATGACTAATAATATTTATGATAATAATTTAAAGAAATTTAAAAAGTATTTAGATGATAAAGATAGTGAAGTACATAAATATGTCGGTGAAGGTGGAATAGTATATTCTTATACTACACCATTTAAAGTATATAGCTATGATGCTGATGGAGTTTTAGTTAACAGTGACGGTTCTACCTTTGAAAATGCTGTTCAAAACGATTATGCAAGTATAAGTAATTATATGAATAGTTCAATCGTAGATAATATGTTCTCAGAACTACTTCCTAAAAAAGATGGTACTGGAATAAATGATGCTGTTAAAAAAGAATATGAACTTATTAAAGGAGATTGGCCTGTTAAATACAATGAAGTAGTATTAATTCTTGATAAGAACAATGAAATAAGTGCTACTAATTTATATTATTTAGGACTTCTTCCAAGTAAAAAATATAAAGAATTATTAAAAGAAGTTTATGATAATAAAGACTTTAAATATGATATAGAAAAGATTGAATATGAAGATATATTAAAGAAAGAATTTAAACTTGTTTTAGAGTCTCAGTTATATAGTAAGAAAGATAATGGACTATATACAAGTTTTGCTGATGATAAAGGTAAAGTAGAAGAGTATGTTAAAAATAATTCTTTAACTTTAAAAGTTGTCGGTATTATAAGAAGAACTGAAGAGTCTAAGAATTCTTTAGTTAGATCTACTGTCGGATATAACACACTTCTTACTGAGTGGATGATTAAAACTGCTGAAGAAAGTGATGTTGTTAAAGCACAACTTGATTCAAAAGAAAGAAGTGTACTTACTGGATTAAAGTTTAAAATAGCAACTGATAAAGAAAAAGCTGAAGAAGCTAAAGTATATTTAAAGAATTTAAGTGTTAGTGATAAAGCAAAAATGGCTTCACTTATGATTCAACAAACTAATAATCCTATGGCAGCACAAATATTAAAAAGTGATGAAGCAACACTTGCTAGAATAGTTGATCAAAGTATTCCTATGATGAAAGAGCAAGATTTGATTGAAATATATAATAACTATATTACACAAGCTACTTATGATAATGTTCTTAATACAATTGGTTACGTTGATAAAGATAGTCCATCAACTATAAACATTTATGTTGATAGTTTTGAAGCTAAAGATGGGGCAACTACTGCAATAGATAATTATAATAAAGATCAAAAAGAAGAAGATAAGATTAAATATAATGATTTGGTTGGACTATTAATGAGTGAGATAACAGTTATTATTAATGCAATTACTTATGTATTGATAGCATTCGTATCTATATCTTTAGTAGTATCTAGTATAATGATTGCAATAATCACTTATATAAGTGTACTTGAAAGAATTAAAGAAATTGGTATTTTAAGATCAATTGGTGCATCTAAAAAGGATGTTACAAGAGTATTTAAAGCAGAAACGTTTATTGAGGGATTAGTTGCTGGATTATTTGGAGTACTTGTTACAGTAATACTTTGTATTCCAATTAATATAATTATTAAAGCAGTTGCAGATGTAGATTTATATGCAGCTCTTCCAATACCAGGAGCAATTGTATTAATCTTAATTAGCATTGGATTAACAGTACTTGCTGGACTAGTTCCATCTAAGATAGCTGCTAAAAAAGATCCAGTTGAAGCTTTAAGAAGTGAATAATTAATAAAACAGTAATAACAATTACTGTTTTTTGTTATAATATTAATAAGAAGGTGATACTTTTTGAAAATTAATATAAAGAAAGATGAAAGTGATAAAAACTTTTATAAAGAATTGTTATATGTTTCAAATAAATATAATGATGTTATTAAGAAACCAAATTTAAAAACTCATAGTGTATTTTTACAATATGGATTATATTTTGTTTCATCAATAATTATGATATTAATATTAACTAATTTATATTTACAAGATCATAGATTATTCTTATTGGTAACTTTAATATTTGTTGTGTTACTTACTTTATTAACAGTATTCTACTGTTTATTCTCTATAAGATTTGTTCACAGTGAGCTTAAATCAACTGATAAAAGGACGCTTACTATTAGTAAAGAATTAGTAGAACTAACAAAAGGAAAAAATTACGATTATAAAATTGAATGGAATGATATAAAGTTTATTTTAATTAATAAACATTCAATTGCTTTTATTCCTAATAAAAGATCATTTTTAATAATAGGTATTAATAGTATTTATAAAGATGATGTTATAAAAGCAGTTAAAGAAGTAAAGAAAACAGATTTAATTATAGACAATACAAAGTAGGGGGATAATATGGAAAAAAAGGAAGTTAAATTAATTAGTCATGAAGTAGTATCTTCAGATACATTTAGAATTAGTTATGCTAAGTTTTCAGAAGGAAATAATAAGAAAGATAATATTAGATGGAGTCTTAATTCATTCTTTTACCCAGTTGAAATATCTAAAGAAGATTCTTATAAATTATTATCGTTTATTATAGATGAAACTAGAAGACAAGCTAAAGAAGGAGAAAGTGTTGTTGACTCTTTAATTAAAGTAGATAAACTACTTCCTGATTTTGGGTTTGCTAAAGTTCCTTTTGGTTCTTTTTCAAGACCAAATGAATTATTTATTGTCGAAGGAAATAAAAACAGTTTTACTCATAGTAAAGATTATAAAAAATATTTTGATTGGTATAAAGAAAATATATCTAGTGAAGAAGCAAGTGATATATTTACAAAAATGAAATTTAAAGAATCATATCAAGTAAAGAAATTAATGCGTAAATAGAAGGACTTATGAAAACAAAAAGAATAATAATAAATAATAAAGAAGATTTAATTAAATTTTACGATCATATTAAATATTATCGTTCTTTTTTTTATAGATTTATTTACTTTGAAAGTGATAATAAAGATATTGAATTAATAATAAATGCTTTAAATATTAAAAATAGATATAAGAGAATAACTTACATATATGATGAGTCTTGTAATTATATAGATAACTATTATAAAGGAAAGAATTTATGTGGTTTTAATAAAAAAGGAATATGCAGGACAAATACTTTGAATGGTTGTTGTAGAAAATGCTTCCAGTGGAAAGAGGGCGGATGCTCAACAAGAAATCTTACTTGTAAACTTTTTTACTGCACCAAAGTTTGCGATAAATATAAAGTATTAAAGTTTAGTGATGTTAAGTTAATTAAATGTTTATCTTTTAGAAATCAGATAATTGTTAAGCATAATTATTTTACTAAAAGAGAAGATTATATAATGGATTTATATATTGGAAGTATATTAATTTTATTTATAAGATATTTTTATAGATTTATAAAAAATAAATTGAAAAAGGCTAAATAATTAGTCTTTTTTATATGCTATAATAGTAAATGTTAAGGACAGTTGACAAATTTCCAAGTCAACTATATAGAACGCAACTAACATTTTTAATAAAATGGAATGCGAAAGAGGTGATTAGTATGACAGTCGGAGAAAGATTGTTAAATCTAAGAAAAGAAAAAAGATTATCGCAAGAAGAACTTGCAAATATACTAGATGTATCTAGACAAACAATATCTAAATGGGAGACAGATCAGTCAACTCCTGATTTTGATAAGATAGTTCCATTATGTAATTATTTTGGAATAACAACTGATGAATTATTAACAGGAAGAGAAAATATTAAAGAAGCTAATAAGGATGATAGAAAGAAAAGATTTGCTAAGAATATAGCAATATCTGTTGGTATGTATATATTATCAGTTATATCTATAATATTATGTACAATATTATTTAATGCTCCTGAAATAGGTGTCTGTGTATTCTTTGTTATTATTGCACTTGCTACTGCACTTATTATCTATAATGGTATAGTTAATGGTGATAATGGTAAAGAAGAAACAAATGAAACTAAAGAAGATAAAGATGAAAAACTTGTTAAAGAAATAGTTTCTATCATTGGAACAATTATTTACTTCTTAGTAAGTTTCCTTACTATGGCTTGGCATTTAACATGGATTATATTCTTAATAATTGGTCTTGTTAATACAATTGTTAGTTTACTATTTAGTATTAAGAATAGTAAGAAAGAGAGTGATATAAATGGGTAATGGATTAAAGATTACTCTAGTAGTATTACTATCTATCATTACAATTGGATTAATTGGTTTATTATCAGTTATGTTAGTTAGAGGAGAAAAGTTTGAATTTGTATTTACTACTTCTGCTAAATTAATTGAAGAAAAAACTATTGAAGATATAAAAGACATTAACATAAATGTTAATTATGTAGATATAGAAATCAATGAATCTGATGATGAAGTTATTAATGTTAAAATATATTCAGATAATGCATCAAGTCATAGCATCAAAGATGGTGAGACATTAGATGTTGAATTAAAAGAGAAAAGTAAATTTATAAGTTTATTTTCTAGAGGGCCTAAAATAGTTATTACTGTTCCTAAATACTACGATAAAAAAGTTAATGTTAAAGGAGACGTTTTAGATGTTAGAGGTACTGGTTGTGAAAATTTAATTTTATATACTGATTTTTCAACTGGAGACGTTAAAGTAGAAGAGATGAATATTGCAAATATTAAATTATCTACTGGAGATGTTAAACTTGAAAAAGTAAATGATTTAGTCGTATCACATAGTACTGGAGATATTAAAGTTCGTGAAGTAAATAAATCAATTAATATTAAGTCTAATGTTGGTGATATTAAAATTGAAAATTTAAATATAGAAGAAGATGGATTAATTAAACTTTCAACTGGAGATGTTAAAATTAGTAAAGTTAACAGTATTTATGTGGATGCTAAAACTGACGTAGGAGATATTAGAATACAAGGAACTGATAGAAAAAGTGATATAGTTTTAACAATAACTAATCATATTGGAGATGTTAAAGTAGGGTAATACCTACTTTTTTTGTGTTATAATTTTTATTGGAGGGTATTATGGATTTACTTAAATATTTTGTGTTTGGAAAAGAAGAAAAACCAGTTAAAAAGAAAAAAGTTGTAGAAAATAAAATAGAAGAAAAAACTATATATAATAGAAGATTTAATGTAGCAGGTATTTCTAAATATTATGATGTATTAAATGAGATAATTGCTAAGGGTGAAGAAAGAGGAATATATACTAAATTTAAAGGGTACTCTATAAAAGATTTTAAGAATACTACTGAAAGTATAGGCGAGATTGCAGACGTTGAGACTAACACTATCATACTTGAAAAGTATGAATATAAAGGTAAGCCTGCAATTAGAGTTCTTCTTGAGGGAGAACATGGTAAGTTTCATACAGTTGGTAGTATCCCTAAAAAAGAACTTGATAATATACTTCCTTATGTAGGAACTAAAAAACTTAAAGTAAAAGGATTCTTTGTTGGAGGTACTTTCCGAAAGTATGATAAAGAACATAATGAACTTATAGATACTATTTATGATTTAGGAATAGAACTAGCTATTACTATTAAAGAATAATTGATTAATATATTTTGTTATGTTATTATAACTTACTGAATTGAGGTATTATTATGAAAAAACTTACAAATAAAGAAATCTTAGATTTATATTCAGGGGCAACTGATGAAGAGTTTAAAAACATTTTGCGTATAAGCATACCTAGTTATTTATCACTTGTTAATAGTGAAAAAGAAGCTGCTGAGTTTTTAGAAAGACATGGTAGAAAATTCTTTTATTCATTTCCTGAAAGAAAAGAAAATGGTGAAAGATTACTTAGATGTGCAGCATTAAGAAAAATAAAAGTAGATTTAGATTGTCTTGATTTTGAGGTTACTGATGCTGAAGTACTTGAAAGAATGGATGAAAACATGGCTGTTGAACTTCAAAAAATGTTAAATAATTATAATAATACTAGTATACTTCATTCATATGAGTACAGTTCTAAGATAGCATCCTTCACAAGAGATGTTATTGATCAGTATAGAACTATTGAAGATGATTACGTAAAAGAAAAAATGGAACAAAAAAGAAAAGTTAAAGCAAAATTAGACTATTAAATTAGTCTTTTTTTTTGTATAATTTTATTGTGATGTTATATGAAAATAAATAGCCCAAAAGTTAAAAATGCTATTGATAAAAAATATGATGAAATAACTGATAGTTATAATGAAAGCATATTTTGTGGTAATCCAGATAATAAAATATGTTTGGAAGACGTTATGCTTGATACAGTTATATTTAATAAAACTGATTTTAATAATATAGATTTAAAAAACGTATCTTTTAATGATTGTATATTTGATTCATGTGATTTATCTAATAAAGTATTTGATAATCAGTTTATTAATAGAGTTGTTTTTAAGAACTGTAAACTAACTGGTACTAGTTTTATTAAAGCTAATTTAAAAGATGTTATTTTTGAAAACTGTACTTGTAAGTACGTTAACTTTAGTGATACTAAAATAACTAATGTGTTATTTAAAGAAAGCGATTTAACTGAAAGTTATTTTGTAGAATCTGAAATTAAAAATATTGAGTTTGATCATACTAAACTAGAGAAAGTTGAATTCTTTAAAGTTGACTTAAAAGATGTAGATTTATCTACATGTGATATTTCTTATATAGTAAGTGATTTAAAATCACTTAAGGGTGTCATTGTCGACAGGTTTCAAGCTAGTGATATAGCTAGACTCTTAGGTGTTAAATATAAAGAATAGGAGATTGTTATGGAATTTGAAAAGTTATTAGATGAAAGGTATACTGTTAGAAGTTTTAGTGGTAAGAGAGTCGAGGATGCACTTGTAAACAAGATTCTTGAAGCAGGAAGAAAAGCTCCTAGTGCTATGAATAAACAACCATATAAGTTATATGTTTGTACTGGAAGAGAAGCACTTAACAATATCGACTTAGTTACTCCTTGTAGATATGGGGCACCACTTGCAATAATAGTTGCTGGATCAGAAGAAGACGCATGGAGCAAAGAAGGTTATTCGAGTTATGATACTGACGCATCAATATGTACTACTTACATGATGCTTGAAGCAGCAAATATTGGACTTGGTTCAGTATGGGTAGGATTATTCGATACTAATAAAGTTAAAGAAATATTTAATATTAGTTATACTCCAGTTGCAATACTTATGATTGGTTATAAAGCTGATGGAGTAGGGCCTTTAGCTAGTCATAGTAAC
>JAEEGL016929621.1_pt1 | contig 12089 bp, 11 predicted proteins | sample 9134231 | NCBI WGS metagenome assembly JAEEGL01 (sample SAMN16246548, study PRJNA631951) | gut metagenome | biome: gut microbiome; feature: rumen; material: fiber-attached | host: Bos | place: Iran: Karaj | collected 2018-10
GGAGAGATTGACATCATGGAATATTACATCAAGGATGGTCAGCCGTCGATCCTTGCCAATGCCTGCTGGGGTTCGACGGAGAAATGGAAAGCCATTTGGGATTCTGCTGTCATTCCCTTCACGCACTTTACTGAGAAAGATCCCTATTGGGCAGATAAGTTCCACATCTGGCGCATGGATTGGGACAAGGAGTTTATCCGCATCTATCTCGATGATGAGCTCCTGAACGAAATCGAGCTCTCGAAGACTCAGAATCAAGGCTACGATGGCAACACTGAGAATCCCTTCGCCAACAATGTCGTAGGTTTCAAGCACTATCTCCTACTAAATCTCGCCATCGGCTCCAATGGCGGCGAACCAGATGACAGTCAGTTTCCACTCAGATACTATATTGATTACGTGAGGGTGTATCAGTAGATGCCTTCTTATCGTATTTGACTCCAAAAAGGTAATGCCCCAAGAAAGGACTCAAGCGAATGATGTAACTTGCAAACAGGCACAATATCAATATATTAAGTGAAACTGCAAGTATCACTAGGAACTCAACGAACTGACTATCAAAGGCTTTCAATTGGTCAGTATATGCCATTAGGAAACGAGGCAGGAAGAAGAAATGCAGCAGATAAATATCAAGCGTTCGAGTTCCGACATATTGGAGAGGTTCTGAAATATGGAACTTCCTTAGCCACGAATCGGAAAGGCGGAAACATGTAAACACCATCCACATACCAGTGACGCCTCCTGCATAGTACCTAAACATTTCAAACCACATGTTATCTCTGTGCGAAGTCGAGGCTATCAAGAAAAAGGCGATGGTAATGAGCAGAATAATAGCCGGCTTATTCGTCCAACGGATAAAAGCATCGAAGTGTCGATGCATCCAGGCCCCGATATAGAAAAACAGGAAAAGTCGCCAAGTAGTAATACTCAAGAAACCCGAGAAATCTATTGCATACAACTGCCATCCCACAGCCGAAGAACGGATACTATCGTAATATCTGGCGTAGATAAAAGTACCCAGAGTGATTGCCAATGCCATCAGAAAAGACCATTTCCGACTAATGCGGACGATGACCATATAGAGGATAAAATATTCAAAAAGCGCAAATGTGAACCAATAGCCGCCTTTTAAGGTTCCCAACTGATGGAAAAACTCTGGTGGTGGAGCTAATAACAACAGGAATATAAACGTTGGTAACAGCTGAACCATCGCTTTATGACGCGCAACAGTCTTGAAGGAGTTCTGCGCTATCGGCTCAAAAAGCCATCCACTAATCATGAAGAAGCAAGGCAAACGGAAAAGGATAAACACAGCATTATATCCCACCCTGGAATCCCCAAGGCAAAAATGACAGACATGCGCAAACACCACGAGAATCATCGTGAACCCTCGCATCGCATCGATGTATTCAATCCTCTGTTTAGCCATTTCGCGCACAAAAATATCTCTTTTTTTTGAAAACTGATGTTCTTTAACTCCCTTTAACTCCCTTTACTCCCTTTACTCCTTCATTTTTTGTATTTTTGCATCATGAAAGAGCGAATCAACTGGATAGACTGGGCGAAGGCACTGGCAGTGACTACTGTCGTATTCTGCCATTTGCCCCAATCGCAGGAGTGGTTCTATTATCGATATTTGCAGGCATGTATCATCACCATCTTTTTCTTTTTATCTGGCTATTTGAAAAAAGACAGAGGTAGCGACAAAGAGAATTGGAAGAAATATTTACACGGACTGATTATACCTTATATATTATATAATATAATTGTATACCCTTATTGGATTCTGAAATATTACTTAAATAACGGTGCCCTACCCGATTATTTCCATGCGATGAAACCACTTTTAGGTGCACTCCTATTCGAACATGAGAACTCATTTTGCGAACCGCTAAACGGCCCTTTGTGGTATCTACCAGCTATTCTCATTATGCACGTTACCATTGATTTGTGCAGAAAAATGAAGTATCAACATGTAATCATGATTTCACTGTGCGTGATTTCATTCGTGCTTTATGCCGCCAATAAATATTGGCACTTCGCCCCGAATCTCACCCCCATGGGCCTGATACGGAATCTACCTTACTATTATATAGGCTATCTCTTTGGGCAATATCATTTGTTCAGAAACTGTAATTGGAGACGTGACCTTATCTGCAGCATCCTCTGCCTTTCTGCCAGCATCCTTTTATTTGCCTGGCATTTGGACGCTTTCTTCTCAGATCAGTACATGCTGCATATTATTCTTTTCTATCCTGTCAATATTGGTTTCCTCTTTGGAGTCCTTTATGGCTGCAAAGTTCTCAATGGCATTAGGAATCCTATCGTAACGAACATATCCATTGGCACACTCGTTATCGTTGGACTCCATATCGTAGCCGTCACCATTGTCAATTTCGCCCTCTCTCACTTTTCACTTTTCACTTATCACTTTTCACCTCAATTCGGCTATCAATGGTATGAAGCCCTACTTATCGCACTCATCATAGTCGCACTCCTCTACCCTATTATTATGATAGGAAGGAAACATTTTCCTATCATTATCGGGAAAAATCATCTATATTATTTGCATAATTCAAAATAAGATAGTATTTTTGCAAAAAAGTAGATATTATGACTAAACTATCCATCATTGTTCCGGTATACAACGTTGAGAAGTATATCCGTCCTTGTTTTGAAAGCATTTTCAAACAAGGCTTAGACGACAATGAGTATGAAATCATCATCGTCAACGATGGCACCAAAGACAAAAGCATGGAGATAATTACTGATATTATCAGCAAACATAAGAATGTCACAGTCATAAACCAAGAAAATCAAGGATTATCTGTTGCTCGTAATAATGGAATTGCTATTGCAAAAGGAGAATACATCCTGATGCCAGACTCGGATGACATGTTAATTGAAAACAGTCTCAAACCATTACTCGAAAAGGCACTTGAATTTCAGGCAGATTTAGTTGTGGTCGATTTTCTTAAAATGACAGATGAGGAGATTAAAAACATCAAGAACATTTCACAAAAGGACTTTTATATCAAGGAGAAGAAGGGGGAACAATTATTTTTAGAAGATCTCAATCCCTGTGAATGTTTTGTATGGCGTACACTATATAGAAGAAGTTTCCTCCTAAAAGAAAATATAACATTCTATCCAGGAATAAGATACCAGGATATCCCTTTTACCCATGAATGCTATTTAAAGGCAGGGAATTGTATTAGAATATCCTGGTTATTAAACATCTATAGGAAATGGCCAGGTGCCTCGACTTTAACATTCAACGAAACAAAAGCCAAAGATTTCTGTATGGCTTTATCTGTGACGTGGAATTTAACTCATCTCCAAGGACTTAGCCCTGCTCTTGATTCCAAACTTCGAGAAGACATATGGACATCGTTCTTCGAGATGACCCGATTGACATGTCGTCACATCAAGAATGCAAAAGAAAGAAAAGGAATCATTGATTTTATGCACAATAAGGTTCCAGATCTTAGTTTCCAAAATGGGGGAAAGCAAAAGATAGCAACTTTACTATACAAAAATAAACCTCGTACACTAATGTGGCTATGCTACATTTATGTCGCTCTCATAGAAAACAAATTATTACCCTTTTATTACCACAGACTAAAACCGATTGTTTCATGAAAAAAAAAGTCGCATATATTATCCAGAGTTTATCTTTCAAGGGAGGGACAGAAAGAATCATCACTGAAAAAGCGAATTATCTTGCGGAACACTGCGGATATGACATATATATCATCACTTGTACACAACCCTCTACCGAACTAAACTACTATCATTTGTCTAACAAAATCAGTCAGATAAATTTGGACATCCGTTATTATTCCGTCTATAAATACAAATACCCAAAAAGACTGTGGAAGAAATGGGCCATGAATATTTATTTCAAAAAGAGGCTCAGAGAAACAGTCGACCAGATTAATCCCGATATCATCATTGGCGTAGGTCATTATAAAGCGGATATCATTAGTGGTTTTTACAAAAAATCAAAGATTATCATTGAATGTCATGACGGTCGATTGATAACATCGCTCTTAAGCAAGAAAACAAAGAGAAGTATTATATCAAAACTATATATGCCATATTACAGATGGAGATATTTTAGAGCGATAGAACGCCATGCGGACATCGTTGTCACACTAACAGAAGGAGCTAAGGAAAAATGGCATAAAGCCAAACATGTGATTGTTTTACCAAACATATCCACGATGTCTGTTTTGCATTACTCTAATTGTGAATCAAAACGTATTATCGCCGTTGGTCGTCTTAGATGGGAGAAGGGGTTTGAAAGGCTAATAGATATTTGGAAATCTGTGTCTCTCAAATATCCGTGTTGGCAGTTGGATATTTATGGAGAGGGGGAATTGAAAGACGAGCTAACTCAAAAGATCATTTCGGAAAATGTACAAAACATTTTTCTTCATGAGCCAACACAAGATATCAGCAACGAGTACGCCAATAGTTCCATTTGTTTAGTCACTTCATATTTTGAAGGATTCTCATTAGTGATTCTTGAAGCAATGAAACATGGACTTCCATGTATTGCGTTTGATTGTCCTTATGGTCCAAGAAGCATTATTGAAAACGGCATAAGCGGCTATCTTATTCAAGAAGACAACAAGACCGACTATATAAAAAATCTCTGTTCTTTAATGGATAACGCACCGTTACGTAAACAAATATCCCTGGCCGCCATTGAACGTTCAAGGCATTTCGATACGGAAATAATCATGGGACAATGGAAATCGTTATTCGAATCAACAATCAACACCTAACTATCAAATAACAAAGATTATATTATTATGGAAATAAATATTGATTTCGTAGTGACATGGTTGGACTCTAATGATCCAAAATGGCAAAAAGATTTTTCAACCTATAGTCCTCATGCTACATTTGGAAAAGCCAATGCCCGTTTCCGAGACCACAATCTTTTTCAATACTGGTTCCGGGCTGTTGAGATGTATGCTCCATGGGTCCACAAAGTATTCCTAATTACCAACGGAAAATTCCCCGATTGGATTAACAAGGAAAATCCCAAATTAGAACTTGTTAAACATGAGGATTATATGCCAAAAGAGTGTTTACCGACTTTCAACTCTTGTGCCATCGAGCTTCACATGCATAAAATAAAAGGTCTTTCAGAGCATTTTGTCTATTTCAATGACGATATGTTTCTTAATGCTCCCGTAAGTCCTAAACACTATTTCAAGAATGGACTCCCATGTGACATGAACAAGGAAACATGCTTCAATGTCCCCATTTACACAAAGGCTGACAGGTATGGAATCTATATGCAAATGCTTGCTGATATAGGTCTCATTAATGGTCATTTTAAGAGGAAGGACACTGTCCGACAATCTCCCCTACGATGGTTTGGGCCACACCTAGGCATAAGAGGTATTGTAATGAGTTTCTTGTTATTCCAGCGAAAATTGTTTATTGGTTTCTCCAATTCCCATGTCGAACAAGCATATTTAAAATCTGTATTTGATGAGGTTTGGGAAGCGGCACCTGAATTTATGAGCGCAAGTTGTACCAAATTTAGAGAAGACACTAATTCACTACCATATATTTTCCGTTATTGGCAATTTGCGAAGAACCTCTTCTATCCATCAAGAAAAAAAGGCGAATTCTTCAATTTAATTAAATCTGACGTTTTGGATAAAATAGAAAAAGTATTACATGACGAGAAATGTACTTCCGTTTGTCTGAACGATAGTGCATTATGTACAGACGAAGAGTTTGCACATATAAAAAGAGGATTACAAGAATTATTCGAAACAAAGTTTCCACATAAATCATCCTTCGAATTATAACAATCTATTATTAAACATTTTATTATCATCATGAAAGAACTACAAATTGATTTCGTTGTAACTTGGTTAGATTCTTCTGATCCAGAATGGCAGGAGTCATTAGCACAATATAGTCCAAGCGCCAAAGGACATAAAGAAAATGCCCGATTCCGCAGCACAGATTTCTTCATGTATTGGTTTAGGGCAGTAGAAAGGTATGCGCCATGGGTACACAAAGTGTATTTAGTCACCAATGGAAAATTCCCTGATTGGATTAATAAAGACTGTCTGAAACTGGTGCTTGTCAAACACGCAGATTTTATTCCAGCAGAGTACCTTCCGACTTTTAATTGCCGTACTATCGAGCTTCATTTACATAAGATAAAAGGCCTGTCGGAACATTTCGTCTATTTCAACGATGATATGCTCCTGAACGCACCCGTCAAACCAAATTATTACTTCAGGAACGGTCTTCCGTGCGACATTAATAATGAAACTTTTCTAAATGTACCTATTTACACAAAAAAAGACCGATTCGGGAACTATATTTCCATGCTTGCAGACATCGGTGTTATTAACAAGCATTTCAACAGAAGGGAAACATTCCGCCATTCTCTTAAGCGGTGGTTAGGTCCACATCTAGGAATAAAAGGGATTATTGTGAGTTGTATCTTATTGGATAAAAGATTGTTTATCGGTTTTTCAAATTATCATACAGAACAGACATACCTTAAATCTGTTTTTGAAGAATTGTGGGAGAAAGAAAATGATGTATTAAAGGCGGCTTGTACAAGGTTCCGGGAAGACAACACGGTCAACAATTACATTTTCAGGTATTGGCAACTGGCAAAGAACCTCTTTTACCCTATGAGGAGAAATAGTGCATTCTTTTTCCTCATAGAAAAGGATGTTGTTAATGACATCGAGAAAACGCTTCAACAAGAGAGGAAAAAGTCTGTCTGTCTTAACGATACTGGACTTTGTACTGAAGAGAACTTTATATACATCAACAAAAGGTTACAACAATTATTTGAAAAGAAATTCCCTAAAAAATCTTCTTTCGAATTGTAGTATTCGCTGATTATCTAAATCTCCAAGGCATTAATAGCTTTTCTGCTTTTCGGACGAATGGCAGTCCAAAGACTTTAACCAAGAATGCTCGTAACCGATAATAGGCTTTAGCCTTCGGCGAAAACCACGAGTTCTGATAATGATGGATTGCACAAGTATATGGAGTTATTTCGACTTCACGAGAATCAAAGACTTTTGGAGAGAAAAAAACATCATTAAACTCCAAAACCTCGCTTTGCAAATCCAACTTTCGAATATCTAAACTATCTTCCAAAGATAATACCCTCACTGGTTTAAGTTTTTGGATTTGTTCTAGCATGATCTCTGGCAGTTTCTTTATATCTAGACTCCCATCTTCTTTTACAAATGAACGATCCTGATAGTAATCCAAACACTGTTTAATCCAATCGCAACCTTTTTCTGCACCTATAATAGCTGCTTCTGGTGTCTGGGCCTTCTCTGCCCCCACGAAATAAGGAAGATCGAGGAATTCATCAAAACTCTTGAGTACCTCTACATCAGAATCCAGATAGATACCACCCATGTGATAAAGTGCATAGAAACGGATATAATCGGCAGCAAAAGCATACTTCTTATTCTCAAAAGCCTGTTTTACCCAGACAGAAGAGTCTAAATCAAATCGTTTTGTATCCCAAAGAATTATTTCATAATCTGTGAGATACTTTTCCCATGACTTCAAGCACTTGGCAATCTTTGGAGGATATGGATTGCCACTCAACCAACAGAGGTGTATAATTTTGGGAATCATATAACTAAATACTATTAATTATTCTGTACACAATTGTTCAAACAATTCTTTCCACTGCGGCATAATAATATTAACCTCAAATTTACGGGAGGACAAAACACCAGCCTGACCTATCTTATGTCTCAGTTCCTCATTCTCTATAAGTAGACATACTTTATCAACATAATCTTGAATATTCCGATTTTTAATCAAAAATCCATCTACCCCGTCAGATATAATGTCTGCTGGACCATAGGGGCAATCAAACGAGACAACAGGCAATCCGCAACTCATGGCTTCAGGAAGAACCAATCCAAAAGGTTCGTAAAGAGAAGTCATCAACAACATAGAACTATTTAGATATTCTTCATGAATTGATGTTGTTGGTTGATGTATAACAATATTTGTCTCTTGTTGGTTAATAACTGAAAGAAGACGGTCTTTCTGCCCACCATATCCCCCAAAAATATGGAGTTGCCAATCAGGATATCGTTGATTAACTAAATCCCATATTTTCAGAAGTGATGGATAATCTTTCTGATAGGAGTATCGTCCTACAAAAATGGCAGATTTAGAACAACAATCACTAAAGCGACCAGTATCATTTAGATGTACGACATTGGGGATAACTTGTACATGTGGATTAATTTTTTTCCATTCTAATGCATCTCCTTGTGATAAAGCAACTATCATCTGCGCCTTTTTCAACGCATGATGCCAAAACTTGATCTGAAGTCTCTGATGCCAGTTATTAGTGTCGTATTTGTAATCCATGCAGGAATTATGAGACTCATAGATAACAGGGATAGAGCCACAAACCTTCATCACATCACAAATAAAATTCAGCCTCGTACAAATAATAACATCTGGTGAGAACGCCAAGATATGAGCAGTCAATCTCTGCCTAAACAATCTTTGAAGTTGAAAAAGAAGGCGATAACGTTTCCATCCCGAATAGCGATACACCTGATGGAACATGATTCTCAAATCATGACATTCCACTTTAGGACTTAAGGGAAAAACAATGGAATGATTCCCCTGATTGGCTAACAACAGACATACTTCATAGCCTCCATATTCGGCAAGCCAATTTAACTTATCTGTTAAGACTCGCTCCATACCGCCATGAATAGCTAGTGAATTTTCAACATATAACAACTTCATCACCCTACTAATATTTGACTAAATTATCCTCACTATCCTCATAGTGATCTTTCTTGAAGAAGATTCGAGTGATATTCTTACTCTGGATCTTCACGTGCTGTAGAAAACTCTGCCACATGGATTGATTACCGATGGTTCCATAGCCTGTAATTGCTCTGCAACGGCTGTCATGCACAAACTTAATTCTACCATATTTTTTCAGAGACAAAGCCATAGAGCCATCCTCGCCTCGAATGATATCCACACGATACTCTTCCTTGCGACCAAAGTCTGCATTGTAGGCAAAAACCAGACCACGAACACTCAATTCCGGACGGTTGAAATGCTGAATCCATAAAAACAAATCACGGCACATCTCAAAGAGTCTTAAGCCCAACTTACTATGATTGGCATCAGGGAAATAACTCCAAGTTGCAGAAACCGCAACTACACCTGGTTTCATCAACTGTTCCAACATCAATTCATAATACATTGGGGGATAGATGGTATCACTATCCACATCAAAATAATACTTCCCACGTGAATGTTGTAAACCACAACGGCGGGCATAGCCACAGGAATGCTGATATTCGGTATAGTATGGAATACCCGATTTCTCGTATATCTCAGCAGTTCGATCCTTAGAATCATTATCAACACCAATAATTTCTACAGGATATTTGCATTTGATTTCGCTAATAGCCCAAAGACATGCCTGCAAATGAGTCTCTTCATTATAGCCTATCACAACAATAGATGCTATTGGATTATCACTCTGCAAAGCAGCAAGTCGTTCACGAGTTCCCTCAATAATTTCTTGAGGAACTTCACTAAACGGTTTACCGTAAATCGAGAGATATTTGTCGTACCAGTTTGCCATGAATTCGATGATGATATCTATAAACTGTGGCAAATATAGCAATTATATCGGACATATCCAAATATTAAAGCAACTTTTTTGCTTTTCCTAGAATCCAGATGGCGGCAACACATAGTGAAGAAGGGAGTTTACCCAATAGATAGAGAAGTAAATTCTGAAGTCGAGACTGATTGAAAGAACATATCTGACGGAAAGTGGCAGGATGAGTCATCATACACTTAATCTCACTATTCGAGATAGGAGGAACAATAGACTTTTGTCGTTTTATGATGTTGCAAGCAATATAAAAATCCGTCAAGACAATATTGAGACAACGGTTAGGGAAATAAGCCTTATTTAGAAACAAAGAAGAAGTTTTCTTTAGATGATCAATAGTATGAGCATTACGGAGGATTTCTTCTCTCTCAATGGAATTCCGCTCCTGATAATGAGAAAGAGAGTTACTCCTACATATATAATAATAGGTAGTATCGGGTAACAGGACGGCACGGGATACATAAGTCACCAAATCAAACGTAAACACCAGATCTTCCCAATAATCCGAATCAATAAAACGTAGATGATTATTACGGAGAAGGGAGGTCTTCACCAGAAAATTACAAGCTGAGGCTTGAATGCCTGCATATTTCCGATAAGCAAAGTTAGCCAATGCATCTTGACCAAATAAATGCAGGGAGTCATACTGATAGACTGTTTGTCTCCCATCCACTTCAATTCTTTCATAAGATCCAAAGACTATCTCAGCATCATAATCAGAAATATTCTTCATCATTAAAGCTATTGCATTCTCTGACACCAAGTCGTCTGCATCCAAAAAATAAAGATAATCACCCCATGCTTCATCAATAATATGATTGCGGGATGCTGAAACTCCTTGATTCGTAGTATGATAAATTATCCGAATATCACCTCCACGAGGATGAGATGATATTAAATCTTTGATGATATTGATGGATTCATCACCTCCACCATCATCAATAATCAGAAACTCAATGGAGGGGTATGTTTGTGACAAGACAGATTCCATTGTCTTACGAATATAAGGTTCTGCCCTATATACAGGAATACCTATGGTCACATCGTATTTCATCCCATCAAATCATCAAACAATTTTACCCATTGTTGGGCTATCTTACTTATATGATATTGTTGGGATTTCAAGAGCCCACACTCTCCCATTCTGACTCTAAGCTGTTCATCATTAATCAATTGGATAAGACGTTCAGAAAACAAATCTACATCATAGGCAGGAATAAGGAATCCATTTTCTCCGTCTGTAATCAGAGACCGTGGGCCGTTTTCACAATCAAATGAAACGACAGGCAAGCCACATGCCATAGCCTCAACTAATACGAGACCAAAACCTTCTGTTCGAGAGGGTTGGACCAAGATGGAGCTCCTTATGTATTCGCTTTCAACATCCACCAGGCTGCTATTTAGATGACATCTGCGCTTATCAATAGAAAGTTCATCCATCAGTTTAACGTATGGCGTAGGATCTCCCATTGCATAAACATTCAATTGCCAATCTGGACATCTCTTCTCAACAATTGACCAGATTTTTAACAGATAGTCGTATCCTTTTTCATAAGAATACCTTCCTATCGTAACAATCCGTTTTGACTTTAAATCACTTTTTGCATGCAAACTCAATGATAAAGGATCTGGAATCATCGTCAGATTATGCAACTCTGGCCACTCCAATACTGCGTTCTCATTAAGAACCACGAATTTATCAAGTCGCTGGAGGCTTGAAATAACATCTCTTTTCCAGCACTTAGAAAATATCTTTTTTATGATATTCGACTCACGATCGTCAACCCCCCGATAATTTATCCTACTTAAGTGTAATTCTCCTATCTTACGACTACCATCTCTTATATCATTAATAAAATTAATTTCCCTGCGTAAAGTAGTGATGACAATATCGGGGCGGATTTTCAGCAATTCTTGGGATAGAAGTTTTTTGTATTTTCGTTGTTTCTTTATATACAAAAATATCTTCTTCAGAAAAGGTTTATTCCATAAGTCTTCAAATCCCAGCCCCAGATTGATAACCTTAACTCTCTCGGAAAGAGGGAAAAAAGAATTACCTCTATTCCCTTCCGTCACAATAATCGTCACATCATACCCCAAATATTCTGCAAAATAGTTTGCCTTGACAGATATCACGCGTTCAGTTCCACCAGCTGAATATAAGGCTGGTGTACAATAGACGATCTTATATTTTTTATCCTTCATGGAAGAATTCTGCATCTTATAGAATGCAAAAATACAAATTTAATTTGAAAAATGCAAAAAAACATCTATAAATTTGGCAGATTCTGAATTTATCACTAACTTAGCACACAATTTAGATATATAATTCGATGAGAAAACTTCTCTTCCTTATATTCCACGGATTTGATCCTAACAATGGGATTAGCAAAAA
>JAEEGL011253179.1_pt1 | contig 12088 bp, 8 predicted proteins | sample 9134231 | NCBI WGS metagenome assembly JAEEGL01 (sample SAMN16246548, study PRJNA631951) | gut metagenome | biome: gut microbiome; feature: rumen; material: fiber-attached | host: Bos | place: Iran: Karaj | collected 2018-10
AAATTTAAAAGAGGAAGAAAATTAGAACAAGCAACAATAGGATTTATAGTAAATCAATTAATATCAAAAGAAGAAAGAAAAGAATTAGTAAAACAATTTCAAGAATGGGATACAAATGGAGATGGAGTTTTAAGTAGAGATGAAATAATTGAAGGTTATAGAAAAACTTATGGTGCTGTTGATGAAAATGAAATAGATAATATGATGATGAGTATTGATTTAGATGGAAATGGTGTTATTGATTATAATGAATTCTTAAGTTGTGCTTTTAACAGAGATAAAATTATGAGTAAAGATAATTTAGAATTAACTTTTAAAGCTTTTGATTCTGATGGAAGCGGAAAAATTTCTGCGGATGAATTAATGACTATTTTCACTAAAGGAGATAAAAATCATGCCAACAGAGAAATCTTTGAAAAAATGGTTAAAGAAGCAGATGAAAATGGAGATGGCGAAATTTCTTTTCAAGAATTTAAAACTATTATGGCTAAGTTCTTTAGCTAAAATTATTTTTTATATTTTTAATCAATTTTTGGTAATTTTTGAATTTTATACTAGATTCAATTTCAAATAAAAATTTTTATTTTTTTTTTTTTTTTTTCTCTTATTGTTTAAATGAAAGTCAATATAATAATCTTTCTTTCATTCAATTATTTATTAATATTTTTTATTTTTTTATTAATCTTTTCAATATATTTAAAAACCATTATTTTGAAAAATTCAAATAAATAATAACTTAAAAAATAAGGAAAAAAGTTTAAAAAAATTAAAATATTAAATAAAAAATTAATTATCATTTTCATTATCATTAATAGATTTAGTCAATTTATAAGCATTCTTAACTTTATTAAATATTATTGAAAGTTTATCATTAGGAGCATAACATTTATTAACTTTTAAAATTGATTTAGGTTTTTTTTCACTTTCAATAGTAAAATTTTTTATAGTTTCTTCATCATGAATTTGTTCTTTAAAAGAAAAAGGAGAATTTTTAAAATTACCAGTATCAAATTTGTCTCTATTAAAGTAATTACTTTGATAAATTTGAGTTTGTGTATTTAAAGGAGAAAAAGATTCTATTATTTGAGGATTATTTACTCTTTGAAATATTTCTTCTATTTTATTATTTGAATAATTATAATTTTTATTATTAAATGAATTATTATAATCATTATAATCACCATCATTAGAAGATATTTCTGATGAAGAATCAACATTTAATTTTGATATTTTTAATATTTTTAAATTATTTTTTGTTTTTAATTCTTCATTTTCGTTTTCTTCATTGTTATTATTATTATTTTCATTCATTTTATTTTCATTAATATTATAATAATTATTATTTAATTTTCCGCCTATTTCATTTTCATTTTCATTTTTAATATTTTTATTCTTAAATGCATTTTGCTCATTAATATTATTGTTTAAATCATCATAATTTATTTTTTTAATTATATTTTGATTTATTAAATCTTTATTTTTCTCTTGATTATCATTAAATCCTGTATTTTTATATAAATCTTTTTCATCACTCATATCAATTTCCAATTCGTTTATTTTTTCTTTTTCATTTTCTTCATTAATATCAATATTATGTTTGTTTCCATTGAAAAAATGAGAATAAAATTTTTTTAATTTTTGAGAATAACAATGAGGACAAAATTCTTTTTTTGTATTTTTAAACACTTTTCTTCTTTTTTTCATTTCTTCTGAAAATAAAATATTTTCCCTTTCTAACCATTTATCAATTAATTCATCATTATCTTTTTTTCTTTTTTTATTATTATAAAAAAATTCATTCATCTTTCCAAAGAATGAACTCATTTATCTATAAATAATCAATATTATGATTATAAATAAATAAAATTATATTATTTTTTAAAATTTTAAAAATTTTAAAATGATTAACGACTTTTTTTTTATTTTATTATATAATATTTCATTTAAAAAAAAAATATTCTAAAATTATAATATAATCATAAATTTTAATTAAGATTCTTAAATAAAGGTTCACCTTAAAAATAAAAGTGCTTTAGTGACAAAAACTTTTGTATTAATTTAAAAAAAAATTTTATAATTAATTCGTGTTTTATAAAATTTTGTTTTTTTATTTTCATAAAATAGATGATTTTTAAATATGTATAATATCAATAATCAAAGGAAAATTTTTTTTTATCAACAATTTAATGTTTTCAAATATTTGATTTTAAAAAATTTTAATCAAAATAAACAAAAAATAAACAATTCAATAATATACGCTAATTATCATAACATTAAAATTAAAATATCTAATCAATCAATTTATGAAGATTTATTATTAAATGATACACATATTGAAGAAATTTTTTGTGAATTAATAAATGATAACATAAATAATTATAAAGAAAAAGTAGAGATAATTAAAAAAATAAATAATTGAAAAAATAAAATGGTAAAAATAAAAGAAGAAATTATATTTTATAAAGACAAATTAAATGAAAATATGTAAAAATATACTTTATTAACAAATAAAGTTGAAAATTATAAGTAAATCAAATGAAGAAATTAATCTTTTCAAAACAAAATTATATATAAATATAAAAATAGTATAAAATACCATATGAAGAAAATTGAGAAAAAGTTTTCAAAAAAACATTTTAAATGAAGAAAAGACTTTAACATGTAATATAATATATGATAATCCAATAATAAAAAATGTATAGAAATTCAAGGTAAAATAACAATAAAAAAGACAATAAAAATAGAAAATAACTGAAATATGAATATTCCAAATTCTAGTTTAATTAATTAGATGTGATAAAAATCTAAATTTTTTTATAATAGACACAACCATTAATAATGGAATATATTCCACCATGAAAAATTATAGAAGTTACTTCATTAATTTTCTTTTTGAATATTAAAATTTGATTAAGAACACTTACAATTTTTTTATTTGATTCTGGAACTGGTATTATTGGAAATAAAAAAGAAATTTTAAATAATATTCAAGATAGTTAAAAGAAGAAAGAAAAAACAGTATATACTATAATATTATAAATAATTCTAATAAAGATTATATATGTAAAAATCCTAATTTATAACATATAAAATATTTTCAATAAATTTTTATAAATTATTTTATTAATAAAAAAAATTTAATTTATTTTATATTAGAATTTAAAAAATTTAACATATGCCTAAAACAAACAGCATTACTTTCTTCCTTATCAATATATCTTTCATATTTTTTATTTTCATTATCACAATTTTGTATTTTCAATTTAATTTCATTAATTTTATCATTCATTTTTTTAATCTCATTTTCTTTATGTTTAATTTTATCGCATAAATCTTTGAATTGATTTTCTAATCTATTTACATAAGGTTTTTTTGCAAAATTAAATTCATATTCAAAACCATCTTTTTTCATAGGAGAAATAGGATATTTATACAAAGAAGAACAATCCATAAATGATTGATTATCTCCAAAATCATTTTTACTAAAAACAGAAATTGAACAAGAATCATTAATATTATTATTTATCATATTTTTTGGTATTTTAATTACATATGATGATATTATTGATCTTGTATCATTTAATTCACTTTTTTTATCTCTAATAAATTCTTCATCTATATCATTATCATTTATTTGAGAATTGTTATTTTTTTCTGTTGGTAATGTATTTGGAATATTCTCATTGTGAATTGTGTTTATTTCAGATTTTTCTTCTTTTAAATCATTTATATAAATTAATTGTGGCTTTTCTTCTTTTTCTTTCTCATTTTCTATATTATTCATTTCTTTCTTTTCACTTTTTAATTTATTTGATTCTTTTTCTTCTTCTTTCTTTTCTATTATCTTTGTTTCCAAATTTTCTAATTCTTTCTTCTCTTCTTTAATATTTATTTCCTTTTTTTCTTCTATTATTCTTGTTTCTTCTTCTAAATTTAATGTTGACATATAATTTACACTTTTGCTAAGTCTTTTATTATTATTAATATCCTCCAAATCTTTTTTAATTTCATTTAAAGATTTTTTATCCTTAATTTCCCTTTTTTCTTCTTCCTTTTTAATTTTTTTAATATCCTTATTCATATTTTCTTTTATTGATATTCTTTTTCTTTTTGGTGATTGATAACAACAATAAATTCCTGTTTTTTCTTTATTTTTTTGAATTTTTGAATTTCCATCATTATTTATTTGATTTCCCATTTTACTGTTGATAAAATTATTTAAAAAAAAATATTAGTAAAAACTTGGAAATATTTATAAATTATATAAGAATATATATCTTATTTAAATTTAATTAGATATAATAAAAAAAATTAAGTATCAATTATTACAACTTTTCTCATTTTTTTATACCTTAAATTTATAGGTTTATTAAAATTATCAGAATTAATATAATCATAATAATTTGTATAATATTTTGTATAATTTGGATTTTTTTGATTATTTCTTTCAGTGTCTGTATTTTCAATATATTTATCTAAAGCTAACATATCAAATTTATGTAATTTTTTTCTATTATCAGAACAAATATTATCTTTTTCAGAAATTAACTTATTTATTATATTATTATATAATTTTAATCTTGGAACTACTTTTTTACCAACATTATAATTTCCAAAAGTTAAATTTGGATAATATTTATAATCATTTATATTATTTATTTTATTTTCATATTGAGAAGAAAAATATTTATTTGGTGAATTTTTTAATGTATTTTTTTTATTATTTGATAAAGAATTTGATTTTATATCAAAAATATTTTCTGAAGATGATTTAATTGAATTTCTTCCATTTTTTTTAGTCATTTTTTTTTTTGGAAATAAGTGATTTCTCATATAATTAAAAGATGTTTTTACATTTGGAATTTTTCTTTCACTTAAATTTATATCATCATTTATATAAGTTAAGCTTGTTTTAAAATTATTTTTTGAAAGGCTTCTTTCTTCTTCTTTTAAATCCAAAAAAAAATCTTCATTAACTAAAGAATAAAAATGATAAAGAGAATTTTCCTTTATTTCAATTAATCTTTCATACATTAATTTTTTTTTAATTTTAATCCAATGATCATAATTACTTTTAATTAAAAGATCTTGTTTAATTTTATTAAAAATATCTAAATCAATAGAAAAATATTCTCCATTTTTAGAAAAGCATTTAACAGAACAAAATAATTTATTAGTATTAAGAATTAAATAATCATCCATTCCTAAAACATCACCTCTTTTAACGAAAAAAACAGAAAAAACTCTTTTATCTTTATTAAAAGTTTTCATTCTATTATTTAATTTAATTTTAACTTCTAAATCTCTATTATAAGAATCACCTCCAAAAGATTCAATAATATTATTTAAATCTTCACAGGAACAAAAAAGTTCAACTTTAAATTCTCCAGATTTAATAAAAAAAATTTCGGTTCTTTCTTCGTTTTGTTTAAATAAATATTTTCCTCTTACAATAGATAATCCTTTAAAATTATTAAAAATATAAATCTTAAATAATTCTTTACTATAACCTTCAAATAATTTAGTATTTAAAATAGTTTCTATATTAAATCTTCTAATTCTATCTAAAGTATCTTTAATACAAGTTTGATAAATATCTTTTTTTATTATACCAAAATAACAATCTTCATTAGTAATTATTGTTGCAGTTCTCTTAGAAAAATTATCTTTTAAAGCAACATCACCAAAAGATTTTCCTTCTTCTAAATCAATAACTTTAATATATTTCCATAAAGTAAATTCCATACATTCATTTATATTTGAAGTTTCTTTTGGAATTAATCTATCAATATAATCGTTCATGTTGATTTCCTCACTTTTATAATTAGATAAATTTGTAATATTTTGACAATTTTTTTCCATTTCTAATATTTGTTTTTTAAAAGAAGAATCTAAAATTTTTCTATTGGAATTAATAGATTTATGAATTAAATCATATTCTTTTAAATCATATAAATTAATTAAATAACCCATAAATTCTTCAGGAGTCATTTTTTTAGTATAAGAATTAGGAATTAACACACCAACACTTCCAGAAAAAATTAAATAAAATTTATCTCCTAATTGTCCATTTAAACAAACAATAGTATCTTTCTTAATAAATTCACATTGAATAAAAACTGAGATTTTTTGCATTATTTCTTGAGGATCATTAAAATCTTCTGATATATTTAAAGTTGTTATGAATCCTGGAAAATTTGTTAAATAATATCTTATTATTAAAATATCATTTTGATTTCTAATTGGCTTTTTTAATACAAATAATACTAAATCTCTTAATTCTTTTGATGGATTAAATGTAATTTCATTCATTGAATGTCCTTGATATAATTTCTTATTTAAATTTTCTGATAAAGCGATCACTTCTTCATCCATTGATCTTCGCTTTTGTTTCACATTTATTATTGTCTTCTTTTTTATTGATTTTCGACGAAATACTTTCATTCAGTTTTTTTATTTTTTTTTTTTAATTTTTTTTTTTATTCTCTTTAAATAATATATTAATGTATATTTGATTTAATTATATTTTATATGTTTATTATTAGAATTTATTAAATTTTTTTTTTCATAATTAATATTTTTAAATGGAACACATATATCATGTTGTCGTTTTAAACGGGGAAAATAAATCTTTGGTTGAATTTAGAAATTATAATGAATTTAAAAGTTATTGTCAAGATAAATTAAATGTTGATTTTAATAAATTTTTCTTATATTATAAAGACAAAGAAGGAGATAATCAAATAGTTTCTTCTCAATTTGATTTCGACAATTTTATTTATTTTTTGAATAATAGAAATGAAAAAGAATATATTCAAATGTTTATAAAAGAAAAAATAGGGATTTTAAACAACAATAATTACAATAACAATGATTATAATAACAGTGATAATAATAATAATGATAATAATAATAATGATGACAATAATAATAACAGCGATAATAATAATAATGATAATAATAATAATGATGATAATAACAATGATGATAATAATAATAATACTAATAATCAAATTATTGATAATATAATTGATTCCTTCAATAATAATGATAATAATAATAAGGATAATAATGAAGAAAATAATGATTATAATAATAATAATAGTGAAAATAAAAACAATGGTTTTCCAGATATAGAAAATGACTTTTTAGAATTAAAAAAAATAAAAATGACAGAGAAAACAAATTTTATGAATAATCCAAATAAAGATTCAATAAATGATTTAGCATTAAAGCCAACAAATTCAGTTTCTACTTTAGCAGATTTATTAAATTTAATGAATGAGAAACATCCAAATATGAATGAATTTATAAAAATCTTGAATTTATTATTCAAAAGAAGAATTTTTAATATTTTAAAAACATTAAAAAAAAAAATGAGTTTAACAGAAGAAATATATAATTCCTTAAATAAAAACTTATTAAAAGAAAAACCAATAAATGACAAATTTTTTGATAGTTCATTAAATTTATTAAATAAAACAATTGATGAAAAAATTCAATTTGAATCATCAATAATAAAAAATACTTTTTTAAAATCAATGTATAAAACAATTACATTAGATATTCATAGAGATATAAAATGTGATAATTGCCAAATAAAACCAATTTTAGGAATTAGATTTAAATGTTTAGAGTGTGAAAATTATAATTTATGTAATAATTGTATGTTATTAAATGATGAAAATAATTTTCATCCTCATGATTCTTTTAAAAAAATAAGGAGAGAAGTAATTCAAAATGAAAATTTATATTCTTATGTTTGTGAAAATAATGATTTAACTTTTAATTATAATAAAAAGAAAATTCAAAAAACAAATGGAAGTTTGATAATTGATAATATATATATTAGAAATAATGGAATAAAAAATTGGCCTCAAGAAAGTTTTTTTAAATATGATAAAATAAAATCTACAATTAAATGTAATGATGTTAGTTTACCTTCTTTAAAAGTTAATACTACTAAAATAATTAAATTTGAATTCACAAATATTGACTTAGTTCCTATTGGAGAATATGAATGTTACATTAATTTTATTTGTGAACGAAAAATATATAATGAGCCTTTAATAATTAAAATAATAATAAAATAAATAATAAAATTTGTTCAAATTATTTTTTGAAAGATATAAATAAATATTATTAAATATTATTAAATATTATTATATTTTATTATTTCTATAATAAATAAATAAATTAATAGTTAAATGAATAGGATTGTATTTTATTTAATGTTTGATTCCCTGAATAAATGTTATATTTTTTTTTTAAATAATCTATTCCAAATGAATTTAAATTATAATTATTAATATTAGAATTAGTATTAATATTAGTATTAGTATTATTATTATTTAAATTAAAAGTATTGAAATTATTTTTTAAATTTTCATTAATAATCCCTTTTAAATAAATTTCTCTTGCACTTGTAATATAATTGTCGTAATTATTTAATTTATAATTTGAATAATAATTAATATTATCATAATTTAAAGAAAAATCAGAATATTTTTTATATAATTCATTTAAATAGTCAATTTTTTCTTTTTGATAATTATTAACTGATTTAGAATCAATAATTGAATTACTAATATTAGAAATTCTTCTTTTATTATTTTTACTTTTTTCAAAATTAAAATTATTTCTTCCTTCATTATCTTGATTTAAATATTTATAATATAAATAACTTGCATCATTTTTATTTTCTATATTATTTTTTTTATAATTAATATTTTCTTTTCTATAATTTGGAGTTAAATTTTGTTTTTTTTTATTTTCTTCATAAGAAAATAAATGAGGTTTTTCATTTATATTATTATTTTTATTCATTCTATCACTATTTAATAAATTAGGGGTATTTTTAATATAATTATTATATGTAGGTTCAATTTTTCTATTATTTGGAGTTAAATTTTCTTTTAATATATTTAATTGATATACCTTATTTATTGATGGAGATTTTACTTTTTGATTTTTTTCTTCTTCTTTTTTTTCTAATTTTTTCTGAGTTTTAAATTTAATTTCTTTTATATCTTTTAAATTATTTATTTCATTTGATTCTTTTTCATTATTATTACTAAAATTTATTATTTTATCTTTTATCTTCTTTTCATTATTATTTAATAATAAATTAAGATTAAATTGATAATTTTCAACATTTTTAATTTCATTAGTTTTTTCATTCTTGAATTCAATAATATTATTATAATTTTTCTTACTATCATTTTTACTTTTTTTTTCCTCTAAATTATTTTCCAAAATTAAATCATTTTCTTTTTTAAATTTATCACATTTTTGAATAATATCTAAACTAGGATTTTCAATTAAATAAACAGCATATTTCATTCCATTAAAAGGAAAAGAATTTTTTAAAAGAGGAGGAGGTAAAATAATTAAACAAGGAGTTTTTTCATTTCCAAAACCTTCAATTGACTGAAATTCTTTTTTATTATAATAATAATAATTTATTGTTCTTTTTTCATATGGTAAAATATTAAAAGTTAGAAGTGGATCATGTAATAACATATGTAAACATAAATCAAATAAACTTTTTAATAATATATTAAATTGTTTATCATTAATTGATTCTTTTAAATCATTTTTATCAAAATTAAAAGTATATAAATTACTTATATTAATTAATTTATTTTTTATATTTTCAATATTTTCATTTTTTAATTTGAAAATATCAAAAAAATGTTCTTGGAAAAGAGGAATAAATTTTGAAAAAATTAATTGTTTTTCTTCATCAGAATTGATTTTAATATCTAAGCAAAATAATAAAGAATTAAATTTTTTATCAATAATATTTTTAGTTTCAAAATAAGTTAAATTAGTTAAATCTTGACAAATATGAGAAATGAAAATATAATTATCAATAAAATTATCAAAAGGAGCTAATAATTCAGTTTCAGTTAAATTTTCCCATAATTTTTTAAATTCTGAAGGAAGAAAAAATTGAACTGAAGTATTATTTCCTCCTCTTTTATTTTCATTCATTAATTTTTGTAATTTTTTATTCGAATTTTCTAATATTTTTATTCTTGTTTCATATTGAAGAATATTTTTCTTCAATTCATTAAAATTTTTCTTATAATATTCTAATTCTTCTTCTTTATTTTCAAATATATTATTCTCTGATAATGATTTTTCCGATTCGATGCTATTATTATCCATTATTTTTAAGGGATTGATTTTATATATTTTTTATTTATTCTAAATTACTTTTAATTTATTTATTTGTTTATATTAAAATTATTTAAAACTTTTTTAATTTCATTTTTTTTTGACCATTTATTTTTTGTATTTTTATCAGACAAAATTCACCATATTTTTTTTAGTCAGCATTTTTTTCTAAGGTGATAAAGTAATTTGTCATCATTTATTATTTGAAATTTTATTTTAAATTTATTATTATTTATATCAAATTATTTTTTTATGGTATATTTACTTTCAAATAATAAATTAAAAACTATTAAAAACAAGGTAATTATTTTTTTTCTTTACCATTAAAAAATTATTTAATAAAGGTTATATTTTTTATTTATCTTTTTTTAATTATAATAACATCAAGTCTTTCTTAAAAATTTAATGCTATAGTTTTTGAGGACAAAATGATGTTAAATAAAATAGACTTTTGTGAATATTAATTCTTAATATATTGAATTAATAATTTTAAGATTTCAAACATTTTTTTTAATTAAAAAAAGATTTTTTATTAAAGATAATATAATTATTTACATTCATTATTTTTTTTATTTGAGTTTATTCTTCTATTTTTAAATTAAATATTATTTCTTTTTTGATATTTATTATTTTATAAATCCTATAATATTTTTTATAAATGGAAGAAGAAAATCCAATTATAACAGAAAATTTAATTAAAAAACCATTATTTTACTATGATTATTTATCAGATGAATCATGTGATAATATAAAAAAAATATTAGATAATAATTTTTTCTCAAATAAAATAAATGAATCTTTAATTCATTATAAACCAATAAGATTTCAAACTAAAAATTTTATAGAATTACCTCCTTTAAAAAATTTAAAGCAAAAAATAATGAATGAGAAAAAATCAAATAAAAAAATAAGTAAAAATCATTTAAATTCAAAAAGTTTAAATGATATAGGTTCAAATGAATTTATAAATTTAATCCTAAATAGTAAATTACAAAATAGAAAAATTCAATTACCAAAATTAAAAAAAAATCCTCCTAAAGATAAATTTCCAATTAAATATAAATCAAATTATATAGATCAAGTTGAAAAAAAATTTATAAAACCTTATTTAAATAAAGATAATATAATTTATGATGATTTTTTAGAAAATAAAAGATCACGAATTCCCTTTAATTTCATAATCAATAAATAATATTTTAAGATATATAATATTATTTTAAAAATAAGAAAAAAAAAAAAATAAAAAAAAGAAAAAATAAAATTATTAATTTTGAAAATGGGAGTTTGTTGCATTCATAATAATTTAGTAGAACCTCAAAATATAGTTGATATACCAAATATAAGAAAAATGACAATCCAATCAAATAAAAGTAATAGAGAAAAAAAATTAGAAAAAAATATATTAGAAAATGAGAAAAAAAAAGATGATGAGAATAAAAATATTGAAAATAAAAAAATAAATGATAAAAATATAAATGAAGAAAAAAAAGATAATTCTTCATATATACAATATAAAAATATAAGTTCAAATTCTCAAATAAATGCAGGAAAAGAAACAAATAGAAATTCACATATTTCAGATAATAGAAAACAAAATAATAATATTAGTAATAAAGAAATAAAAATAATAAAAAAAGATAAAATATTAGAAAAGAAAAAAAATAAAAAAGAAATAAATTTAGTAATAGTAGGTGAAAAAAATATAGGAAAATCATGTTTTGTAATAAAATTTGTAGAAAATATTTTTGAAAAAATATACATTCCAACAATAGGATTAGAATTAAAAAAAAAAATAGTATCATATAATACACATCAATATCAATTAAATTTTATAGTAACATCAGGAAATGATTATAAAGAAGATTATATAAATTATTATAATGAAGCAGATTTTTTTTTAGTTTTC
>JAEEGL011330802.1_pt1 | contig 12088 bp, 13 predicted proteins | sample 9134231 | NCBI WGS metagenome assembly JAEEGL01 (sample SAMN16246548, study PRJNA631951) | gut metagenome | biome: gut microbiome; feature: rumen; material: fiber-attached | host: Bos | place: Iran: Karaj | collected 2018-10
CTCGTGAAAGCCGTGAACTCCAGCGATGCCGGCAACGTGGAGGACGGTGAAGACGAGAACACTGGCAACGGCACCGACAATCAGGGTGGCACCGACAACGGTGGTACAGAGAATCAAGGTGGAAACACCGAGACTCCAGGCGGTAACGATAACCCAGATGGTGGTATCGGCTAATCCACACCTCCCCCTATTAAAAATCCCTCCCCTTTTGGGGGAGGGCAGGGAGAGGGCTATTCATCTCATTTCAATTTATTTCAATTATTTGTAAACACACATTAACTTAAACCTTAACTACTATGAAGAACAAACGAGAACTTTTGAAGTATGGCATCCAGCTACTTATAGCTATCTTAACTGCCATTGGCACCTCAATAGGCGTATCCTCTTGCATGAGCATGCTGTGAGAAGAAAACCTTAGTGGAAACCTAACAAGAAAAGCCCAGTGCAGCATTAAAACGCAGCATTGGGCTTTTAAAATTACTATAATTTGTTTTGTATAGATCTATATAGTTTATTAATTTTGTATTGACGTTAACCTATTTCCTTCAAAATACAAATAACTATTTCCGTATACCCACTGTTCGTGTGTTCCCCAAGAACCAATAGACTTATTTATATCATAGGGATGCCCCCATGACTCTTCACACATTTCTTTAGTCATGCCTATTCTAACTATGCCCTCAATGATTAGATTTGCATTTGCTGCTCCATATTTTTTAGTTAGTTCTGCTTTTCTTTTTGCTAAGTTTTCTGCTGTTATAGCTTTTACATTATCGTAATAGGACTTTAATTGAAACCTCCCACATACAAGCGGCATAGTTTCGTTAAGATATGATTTATAAGGACCGCCCATTTGACTTTCAAGATAGCAATAACTTTTACCGAAAGTAGGATTGTCAAAAATGAGTACAATTGGGCTTCTATAATCAGAAATCATTGATAAGTCATCCTTGTCTCTTGGCTTGACTTGTACACCTACACAAGTCCAAACTGACTCTTTGGGTATATTTCTTATTATAGTATCAGTTTCCATATTAATGAGCCAATTAGCCTTATTATTGGAGTATTCAATTCCAAGTCCATCTGTTCCAACATAAACAAACTCTTTATTTATATATAATGATTTCATCTTTTCATAATGACCAACTACAACCCATTTAAAGTTATATTCTCTATAATTTAAGTCACCTTCCTCTTGTTGTTGGCCGGTCTTTAAATTAGTTAGAACTAATCTATCGTATAACCCCTTACCTGTATCATCAGGTAAAATAGAATCAACCTTATAATAGGCCCCCTTTTCAAATGGTTCTTCTTTTCTTAAAGTAGAATAACTTCTTGTGCCACCACAATACATTAATGTCTGGCCAATTAAATGATGTAGGGTTAATTTATAATTATCGCCAGTTCCATACTTTTGACGGGAGATATTGGTTAAACTATCATAAGGGAGGGCTTCAATTACAATATCCTTTTTGACACTCTCATCAAACATTTCAATTTGAGCCATAGTATTAAATGCAATCAAACTTAGCATTAAAAAAGATACCGTTCTTTTTTTCAATATTGTAATCATGGTTTAATATAAATAGATTAATAACTACACTTTATGCAAAGCAATCATTTTTATAAAAGTATCTTTTAATTAATAAAAGTGCGTCAATATAATATTACAAAAATTTAATTCTGCCCTATGAATTTAACGGCTTCTGTGTATCCTGAAACATTTAATTTAAATAGATATGTGTCAGGTGTAGAATATGCATTTCTTTCTCTTACAGATACAGTAATTATTCCACCTTTGGTCAATATTTCTTCCAATTTTGACATATCACTAGGCAGCCATACATTCATCTGACCACTCGTTTCGCTATTAAAAAGAGTCATCTCATAGACATCACCTGTAGAGTCTTTTATACGATATTGATAAGAATCATCAGACTTAACAACATGTGAATTATACTCAACTAATTTAAACCCGTAACCGCCTTCTTGTGCATAGAAAAATGCTGTCATATTTGAATTCGTTGTTGCAGAGTTACTAAAAACTCCTTTACCCCTTAATAAAAGATATTTCTCAGATCCCTCTTCTCCAAATTCATCTTTAAAAGCCTTTAATTCCCATGAACCTGTACCTGTTGGGACTGGTATGGTAAAATCTTCTCCATCACTTACACCTGCTTCTCTACCACCACTATTTACTTCTATAGCTGCAAGATATCTTAGGCCATCTTCATATGAAAGTGTTTCATATATTGTTCCCTTTTTATCTTTTTCATATTTTTCTGGAGTAACATATATACCATCATCACTATTATTTATTTCTGAATATGATTCATAATTTTTCCCGTTACTGCTAACGAATATGTATTCGCATTTATCTTTTACATCAATTCCAAATCCATTTTTAGCAGAAAAGTCTAAATGAAAAATACAAAGGGAATCATCACTATAAACCGTCTCTATATTTGATAAGACAACACTGGATGGGTCTTTTGCCATTTCTGTGAATGTTGATGTTAAATGCTCTTTGGCAACTTTCTCTAGTTTAGCTCTTTCAGATGAACACGAAGATAATAATAATATCATCGCAACAATTACATGTAAACCTATAGTCTTCACTTGTTTCATAATCTGTTATATTAATAAGTTTATAATCTTTTGCAAATGTAACAAACAATTTATAAAAAACAAACAACATGCCATCATTTCATATTAATATAAAAAATATCTATAAGGTAGAATTAAAACTAAAAGATAGAAGTTTAATTATGAATAGTATTTATATAAGAGATATTATAATTCTCAATTTATTTAAAGAGTACATACTTATATTAACAAATATAGAGATTTTTTCTTTTATTTCAATTATTTTTAAAAATTAGTACACACACATTAACCTTAAACCTTAACTACTATGAAGAACAAACGAGAACTTTTGAAGTATTGCATTCAGCTACTGATAGCTATTCTCACTGCCATTGGCACCTCAATAGGCGTATCCTCTTGCATGAGCATGCTGTGAGAAGAACAGCTTAGTGAAGGCCTAGATAAAGAACTCCCGCTACAAGATTAAAAATCGTGTAGCGGGAGGCTTTGTTATAAGGATAACTATCTTGAGATTCTGTTGTGAAGAGATGGGATGCAATGCTATTATTGTAACTCATTCTTTTTTTTATAAATATGAGCTGCTTCCGTGATAGTAGCAAGCGCTTTTACAAAAGCTCTTACTATGCAATTTAGAAGAATACATATAGCACCAATTCCTAAGAATGCTAGAAACGTTAATACTTTTTCTGCTCCATCTCCATATGAATCAAAAGCAAAACCTAATCCAAGACATATGGCCAAGAAACCATACACATAATTCAAACCTGTCAAAATACCCGCAATAATCCGCAGACCTTTTGCACCACTTCCAGTATAATCAGTTTCCATAATTATAATTTATTTAATTATTAATAATCTACATTGCGTACATTTCAGCTACTTCTTTTGGTGTGTTGTATTGCATCATTTGAGCTAGGCTTTCGTCACTATATCCTTCAAACTTATCAAAAAACGATTTGTCAAATGAAGGATTGCCATTGCTATCTTTCATGTTTCGTAGCTCTTCTATGAATTCTTCTCGAAACTTACTAATCTGTTCTATTGTGAATCCGTAATAATTCATTTCTTTAAAAGTCTATCTTTTCAATATAAACTGAGCATAGAGCGATAAGCAATACCAACTTATGAGGAGCCTTGTAGCCCTTTAAGGAATTGCGATTGATGCGACTAAACGCTTCAATGTATTTCTTTAGTGATTCTTCCATCTGACTATTGAAATAAAAGGTGGTATCCCATCAAGCAACACCCCAACCATAGCCTTGCACTGCCATATCGATGAAGTGATTCATCAGCAAATTAGTTTTATCAGTGAAAGCCACCCTGTCATAACTATTAGGGAGATCATTGTTCAATGATATTTGAATGAGGTTATACACCTTTTTCTTTGGTTGCTCATCCTTATACCAATCCACCACCATCACTTTATCTTTCTCAGCCATCAGTTTCTTATAGAGGTTCTTGGAAGCCAAAATAACCTTTTGTTCTTCTGCCTTGGTCAGCTTCCTGCCTTGAACCAGCAGGTCATATATTTCCAGTTCTTCCTCTTCGAGTCCCATGTCTGTAGAGCGAGCCTGCTCTTTCTTCAGTTCATCTATCAGGCGAAGCAACTCCTCATAATAGGTTTCATTTTCGCTGCCTCCTGCATTATACTTATCGATGATATTCTTATAGCGCTGTGAGAACAACACGCGCGTACAATTCTTGTCTATCATCTGCTGCAGAACTTCTTCGATGAACTGGCGAAGGTCTTCTACCTCCAGAGCTTTGTATGGTGCATCATTCAGCTCCTTGCGAATACCATCGATATCGAGTTTGCTCAAATCTATCACCTTGCCTTGATAGACTATACTATCAGCTCCCACACCCTTCTGAGCCAATACGCTTTCATCCAGTTTCTTCGCCATAGCGTTTTTGGCTCTTCTGAGTTTTTCGTCATCTATCTGGTTGCAGAAGAGGCCATATAGATAACTGATAGGTGCAAACTTATCATTATGCCATGCACGCTCGAAGATTTCGGGTTTGCTGGCATCATAGAGATTCATCATCAGATTGCTGAGAACCTTGAAACGCTCTTTCCATTCATCTTTTTCCAGAATACGGTCATAAGCCTTTCTCAGCAGATCCAGTTTGTCGAGCGTATTCTCTTCTTCGATGATGCTGTCTAAGTCAATGCCCAGTCCCTTTAAGAAGATATCACACTCCAGAATGGCTGTATGGATGTTTTCTACTAACTGGTCAATGTTCTTGGCAGGATAATTCTTGCCCTCGCCATTCGACGCATAGTCACTGAGGGCCTGCTGCATGTATTTGAATACATTGACATAGTCCACCACTATGCCACAAGACTTGCCAGGATACACTCTGTTGGCTCGTGCGATGGCTTGCATCAGCGTATGTCCCTTCATTGGTTTGTCAAGGTAGAGCGTTGACAGAGAAGGCACGTCAAAACCAGTCAGCCACATGGCACAGACAAACACAAGGCTTAGTTCGTCTAATGGGTTCTTGAAATGGTCTTCAATGTCGAGTCCAGAAGGGGAGATGTGATTCATCTTCTGGCGATGCGGAGTGATGTCAAGCCCTTTGGCTGCAAACTTCTCCGTTTCATCAGCTTCTTCGCTGACCACCACAGCCATTTCAACCTTATTCATGTATTTCAGCATATCACTCAGGCGTGTACGCTCTTCTTCTGTGGCAGCATGGTTGCGCTGCTTTGTTATTTCTTTCTTTTCTTCAGCCCAATAGTATTGCACCTTATTATACATCTTCACAGCAGTGTACTTATCTACGCACACCACCATACCCTTACCCAAGAAACCTCTTCTGGGGAAGTGGTGGGCAATGTCTTTGGCAATCTTCTCCAAGCGATCATCGCGCTTGATGACCTCTATGATGCGCGACGAACTGTTTTCGAGCAGTTCCTGCTCCCTTTCATTGAGGTTTTCATCTTCCACGATATCTGCCACATCCGAATCCAGCCAGTCATTGGTCAATCCCACTTCTGGCACTCTGCGACTATAGTATAGAGGCACTGTAGCGCCATCATCTATGGCTTGTGCGAAGTTATATTCAGACACATAGTCACCAAACCACTGGTTGGTCAGTCGCTTGCTGCCAAGCAGCGGAGTGCCTGTGAAGGCTATGTAGTTGGCATTAGGCAAGCCTGTGTGCATGTTTTCTGCCAACTGCTTATATTGGGTGCGATGGGCTTCGTCCACCAGCACAAAGATGTCGTTTCTATCAGAGAGTAGGGGATACTTCTTCTGCTTGTCGTACTGGAATTTATGTATCAGCGTGAACAGCATAGACTTATTGGTTGTCAGGTATTCACGCAACTGAGAAGAATTCTTTGGTTGGCATTCTTCATTCTCGCCAATCACCTCTGCGCGCACAAAAGTCTTATGAATCTGGTTATCCAAATCCTCACGATCTGTCACAATCAGGAAAGTAAAGTTGCCATGCAGTTTGCGCTTCACTTTGCGCACAAACATCACCATGGAATAGCTCTTACCAGATCCTTGCGTATGCCAGAACACACCAAGCTTTCCGTTCAGTTCTTCTCTGCGCATCGCATTCTTCATCAGATTGTTAACGCCCAGATATTGGTGATTCTTGGCAATGATCTTCGTACGCTTGTTGTCAAAGAAAACGAAGTTCTCTATGTAGTCTATCAGTCGTTCTTTCTTGAACAGGCCATCTATGAGAATCTGGATAGAGAGTCCATGCTCTGCTATCTGCTCTCTGTCGAGTTTCTCCTTTTCATCATCTGCACGTAGCCATTCAAAGAAATGCTCAAAGCCAGCTTTCCAGGCACCCAGTTTGGTTTGCAGGCCATTAGAAAGCACACAGATTTGATTGAAAGCAAATACATTGGGGATATCTTCCCTGTATGAAACCAGATTCTTGTTGTAGGCTTCTCCAACTTTCACTGTGGAGTTTTTCAGCTCTATAAACACCACTGGCAGGCCATTCACAAACAGCAGCACATCAGGGCGACGATAGCGATAATGCCCCTTTATCCACATCTGATTCACGCAGTGGAAGTCATTGTTCTCTGCATTGTCATAGTCTATCAGTTTGACGATTTCGAAGTCATCTTTGTTATTCTTTCGTGTTTCTACCTTAATGCCATTGCGCAGCTGATTATAGAGCCTATAGTTGGTATCCACCATGTCAGTGCCAGTATAGTCTTGTCTATACTCACTCACTATCCTGTCTATGATAGCGATGTCCACATGCGGATTTAGGCGTATTAAGGCCTTGCGAAGAACGTCTGGCAAGATGCATTCTTTCACGCTACTGCGTCCAGTAGCGCCCACTTCATCTTGCTTTTCTACGCTTGGATCGCATTCAATGCGTTTCCAACCATATTCTGGCTGTGATAAGCGATTGCATATCGCCCGTTCAATATCGTCTTCACTGATAAATGACTTCATAATCGTAATAATTGAAGTATTAAACCATTATTATGTAGAATCATTCATTCGCCACAATAGCTTTGAATTCATCACTTATAGCCTGTTCTTCTTGCAACGATGCGAAGAATCCAAAATCAATAGCATTCTTTGCAGTCATGATGTCATTAAACTGCTGTGTAGTTGTAGTTACTGGTATAGTCCCAGACAATGCCTGTATCGCAGTAGGATTAGGAATATTACGTGTCACCACAAGTCGATAACTCGTTATTCCGTTGCCTATAATCTTGTCCAAAGTCACGCTTTCTTTGCCTTTTTTCGCATACAGCATTCGTTCTTCTTGCTCAACGTCTGAAACATTACTTATAAGATTTGCTTTGTAGAATGAAACCAAACGTTTGCAAACTTCATCCCTTCTGTTTTCAATATCACCAGGCAACCAATCATCCGAAGTATGATTGGAAACAAGGTCTTTCACTTCTTTAATATTAGATGTGACATAGCTTCTTTTCTTTTCGCCAAAATAGCCATTACCTGCTCTGATATTTAGACGCTTCTCAAAAGGAATTTTATTGCCAATACTTTCTAGGTGGTCTTCTGCACTCTCCCTTGTCCATCCGTAATAATTTGCTTGCTTCCATCGCTTTGGCAAAATATGCTCTATCTCTAACTTGCCAGTGTATAGATCGCTCTCTGCGTCATATAGATATGAGTGAAGAAGAATAACACTCTTAACCACTTTTGAACTGGTACGTGATGATTGCTCTATCAGTCCAGTAAAGTCTTTTGGCATAATATTTTGGAAAACAGTGTCTCCGTTATGATAAATGTCGATACAGAATTTGTAGGTTGGTTGTTTAATAGCATTAACTTGTGGCTTAGTGATAAATTGAACCTGCATAAAGGACAGCAAACCACGCAAAAACCTCTCCATGTGTTCTTTAAATCCGTCTTCACCTATATTTTTTATATAAAACACGCTTACTACGCAACGCCAATAGTCATTAGGAAAGTTGACTAAACAATGAATGAACTTGATGGCTTCTTTTGTATAATAAATGTTTTCTTTATCGAACTTTTTGACGTTTTCGTAGGTATTAACCCAGAACTTTGCTAGAGATTGGATGTTCTCAAAGAAATTCTCTTTATGCAATTCTTCGTACTTGTAGTTGTCTCCTGCATAGAACTTCCGCAATCCCATTTCGTTATCTGTCACATTGTCTCTAGCGCGTATGACATGCATGTAGAAACGAAAAAGATCATTTATAGTAAGCCCAGTATCATCAACAAGTTCCTCAATGTTTTTCCATTCATCAGTAAATACAGATTTTTCTTCCTTAGTTTTTAACTTCTTATATAGTTCAGCCTTGAATATGTCAGAATCAGATAGTGGCAAACCACGATTGTTTAATGTGCTGAAAATAGTTAATGCAGAGTTTAGATCTTCACATTCAATGGGGAATACTATGCAGTCATTAAGAATTGTCAGGCATAGTTCTTTCCACATCATAGAGTTTTCTGCTGCAAATTTTTCGCACTCATCGTAAAAATAAGTGTAATTCTTTGCGTAAGCAGATTTGCTATCACGCTTATCGCCATTGCATAGTATGTTCTTGAAATCATCATTGTCATCGTCTAAAGCAACACGACTATCAATTTTCAGTTGTGTTTTATCCTCAACTTCAAGCGACATTTTATCGATCTTCCAAATACAAGGCTCAATTTGTTTCATTAAACCTTTTATATTCTTATCATCAGGGTAATCATTTGCCATCCGTTCCAATTTAGAATAAAAAGCGCGAAGAAGTAGAAGTAGTGACGTCATGCGTTGTTGACCATCTATGACATTTACTTCATTCTTCTTTCCCTCATCTTTACAGGTTACTATTGTTCCAATAAAGTATTCTTTAGGGGCATCTTCATTTTTCTTTTTATCTATAAAGAAATTTTTAATGTCAGTCCAGAGAGTATCGCATTCATTTAGCCCCCATCTGTATGGGCGCTGATATTCTGGAATCACGTATAGTTTTTCCACGTTGGAGTCATCTGCCAGACTCAACAATGAAGAGATTTTCTTTTTACTAACCTGTAATTCTGCCATATAATTTTCAATTTTTATTATTCAACTTTTACTTCAAGTTTACCTGACATCAAGCGAGGAAGGAGTAGGTCACGCTGACGAGAGAGAAGAGTAGATTGTTTTTCCAACTTAAATATCTCTTTATGTATAAGTGCAAATTGTTTATTTGCCTTATCCATTATATTATTATCTGGAATAATCAGTTTTATTCTATTAATATCTTTAGGATAAACATGTGGCTGCGCGGCTCCTCTTTGAAAATTAGTAATGACGGTGCGCATGTTATTCAGCAATTCATAGACATAAAAGATGTTTGGAGTAGTATGTTCCTCTAAATATGAACAATCTGCAGCCCAAATATCAGAATAGTGTATACTGATATACCCAGCATTTGCTCCAGAAGAACTCATTGTTATTGAAACACCTTTAACATTTGGTTCATTATGATAACCAGAAACATCCACTCCTGCAGATATTACAGGAATTGTACCTTCACACATTTCTTCTGAAGTTATATTCTTTCCTCTTTTGAATTCACAAATTGTTGATAATGGAGAATTAGTCCATCCTTTAGGCAAGCCATTTTCAAACTCAGCCTTTTCATGGCCTGGGAAGCGGAAACGGACAAACCACTCTTTATAGAGATTCTCTGCCATTTGCTCCAATAGGCGAATTCTACGATTGTTGTTCTCTATCAGATTGTCATAGGCAGAAAGAATAGAGGCTATAGTTCTTTGTTTATCAATAGAGAAATCGGGAATCGTGATATTATCTAAAATAGGTTTTGTTAGAAATTTTGTTGCCGTTCCTGATGCATTCTTTTGCATCAAAGATAATTTCTCTCCTATTGCATAATAAAGATATCTTGTTGAATGCTTTTCTTTATCTATGGGCTGTATCAAATAGGTTCTTTGATATGCCTCAAATTTGCCATTATAATAAAATATTGGGAAATCTCCTGTAGCATTATTACCACCAAGTAAGACATACTCCCCATCGTAGGCATAACTATCAATTTTAAATATTTCATGTGAGCATGTAAAGAAAGGATATAATCCGTTTTCACATGCGGCATTAGAATTTAATTTACCTGTGGGATAATTAGCCACTTTTTTTAACTTGACATATTCCATACTCTACTCCTCCCCAAATAGTTCTTTCATATTTTTATCTATCTCTGCCTGAAGAGCAAGAGCCTCTTTGTTGAGTTCAGAGAATTCTGAATGCAGACCCTTCATGGTATCGCGGAACTCATATGCAGTCATACCATCATCTTCGATGACCACACCCACATAACGACCAGCATTCAGCGAATAGTCTTGATCTTTGATGCCATCCTCACCCTCGAGTTTGGCTACCTTGCAGAGACCGATCACATCTTTATACTTTCCTTCTGGCCAACGCTCCAAGAGCCAATCTGCCTGATCTTGCTTGCCAGCAGCCTTGTATTCTTCTACCAATGCCCAGAAGCTATCAGAATCGCCTTCATAGAGCCTGCTGATGATGCCCAGATTCTTAATTTGCTCCTCAGAGAACTTGCGATGGGCACGATCTACCTGCGTAAAAATGTTGCGTGCATCTATGAAGAGTATCTCGTCTTTATTGGTGCGCTGCTTATTGAAAAACCAAAGCGTGGCAGGCAGTGTAACGGTAGAGAACATATTGCTCGGAAGTGTCACCATCTGGCTGATGATGCCATCTTCTATCATCTTCTTTCGAATCTCCAGTTCTGAGCCTCCAGCATCGCTGGCAGAATTGGCCATGACAAGCGCAGCCTTGCCATTCTCATTGAGCGCTGTGGCAAAATAGCCTATCCACAAGTAATTGGCATTGGGCACTGTCTCTTTCTTGTCGCTGGCTTTCTTGGCAGATTTCGTCTTATTACGAGGCACGCCATAGGTATTGAAGCGCTTGTCTTCAATCACTCTATCAAGCACCACCTCATCTACATTGAAAGGTGGATTGGCCATCACATAGTCGAAAGCCTCAAATGCATTGTAGGGGTCGCTATAGAATGAGTTGGCTTCTGTAATCTCGCCACGCACATTGTTAAGCAGAAGATTCATCTTAGCCAGTTTCACTGTGTCTGGCTCTTTCTCTACACCATAGCAGCGGAAACGCATCATGTCTTCGCTACTGGCATTGTGGCGATGCATATAGCGTGCTGCCTGCACAAACATACCACCAGATCCACAAGCAGGATCAAGGAACTTCTTGTCGCCTGTAGTGGGCTGCAAGACTTCCACCATGTATTGCACTACGCTGGCAGGGGTGTAGAAAGCGCCACCTCCTTGACCTTCTGCTAAAGCGAAGTTTCCAAGAAAGTATTCGTAGATTTGACCAAACAGGTCGATATTGATATCTTCTGGAATATCCTTGAACACACGAACTATACGACTCAGCAGTTCAGGCTCTTCTTCTGGCACTAATTGCCCATAAACCTCTTTGGGCAATACGCCTTGCATCTTAGGATTCTCCTGCTCGATAGCCTCCATAGCATTCTTTACAAGCACAGCCTTTTCTGCATTATCAGGCGCATTGTTAAGGGCATCGAAATAGGCACATTCTGGTAAGAAGAAGCCACACTTCTCTATCGCTACATCCTTATAATCCCTTTCCATGCGAGTACCTTTATATTGCTCGAACTCTGCATCAATTTCCTCTTTGTGCTGCTTGAAAAGGATGTCAGCATAGCGTAGAAAAATCAAACCCAAAATAGGTTGACCATATTTATTTGCTGCTAAATGAGCACCTGCACGAAGCATATCTGCAGAGTGCCACAAATTATCTTTACGAGTCTTTAGTTCTAAATCTGTCATCTCTAGTGTGTTTCAAACAATTTCTGCAAATATAAGAAAAAATGAAAACTAATCGCATTTTTGATTAACAAGTTCTGCGAAAATGGCATATGAAGTTTGTTTTCTATGATAATCCATTTCATTTCAATTTATTTCAAAAATACGCGAACACACATTAACAATAAACCTTA
>JAEEGL011855652.1_pt1 | contig 12088 bp, 11 predicted proteins | sample 9134231 | NCBI WGS metagenome assembly JAEEGL01 (sample SAMN16246548, study PRJNA631951) | gut metagenome | biome: gut microbiome; feature: rumen; material: fiber-attached | host: Bos | place: Iran: Karaj | collected 2018-10
AGTAATTATCCCCCGCCCGAGGATTCTCGAGACGGGGGTAATTACTGTCAAAAAAGATTTCAGTCAGCAAATCAGTTAGCACCTCCGGATGGCAGCGGACGTTTCATCTCCTGAAATTTACTAAGGCCTGTGGAAGTTTGCTGAAAAAAGCCCGAAAAACGATCTGCCGACGCTAGATCAAACAAAAAATCAGGGGATCTCTCCCCTGATTTTCTGGTCTGAGTGACTGGACTTGAACCAGCGGCCTCTACCACCCCAAGGTAGCGCGCTACCAACTGCGCCACACCCAGATGCGTTCTCCACGCAGGTAAATATTATACCACTTACCGGACGCCGTGTCAAGTACTAAATTGAGGCAGGGCAAAAAAAGTGGAACTGTCCGGACGTCGCGGCAGAGTTCCGGCCGGCGGGGAACTGCGAGGCGTTCCGGGGAGGGCATCCCCGGCGCCCTGTCCCCGCCGGCCGGCGGGAGCCGGCTCACTTGACGAGGCGGACCGCTATCCTCTCCTCGGGATCGTCGATGCCGTTGTCGGCGAGCGCCCTGCTGCAGTTTTCTATCAGGTCGAAATAGACCGTCCAGTAATTCGGTGTGTCGCACCACGCCCTTACGGTGAAGATATAGGTATCGTCGTCGACTTCTGTCAGCCTGGCGAACGGTTCAGGATCCGACAGGACTCCGGCGGTGTTCTTTGCGGCTTCAAGCAGGACTTCTTTTACTCTGTCCTGTTCGATGTCGTTCGTGATCTTGAAGCTCTGGTCGATCCTTCTCCTGTCTTCGGCCGTGTAGTTTACCACATTCGCGTTCATGAGGTCTCCGTTAGGGACAAGGATCAGCTTGTTGTCGAGCGTCACGAGCTTCGTGTAGAAGATGCTTATGTCCCTGACCACCCCCTCGGCACCGGTGGATTCGATATAGTCGCCGATCCTGAAAGGCTTGAATATCAGGATCATGAATCCTCCCGCGAAGTTGCTGAGCGCGCCCTGAAGGGCAAGCCCGACAGCCAGGCCGCCCGAGGCGATGAGCGCGGCCACGCTGGTCATGGGTACTCCGAGGATCTCGATGACCCCGACGGCGAGGACCAGGTACAGCAGACCCTTTACCACCTTGCGGATAACGACCTTGGCAGTATCGGCCAGCTTCGATTTTTTGAGAGACTTGTCTATCGCCTTCCCGATGAGCTTTATCACTATCAGGCCGACCGCGACCGCCGCTATCGCCAGCAGTATCTTTCCGCCGTACGTGCTGCCGATATCTATCACTTTCTTTACAAATTCATCCATCGTTCTGTCCTTCCTTCTGCGCTTTTTTCTTCATGAGCGAGGCCGCGGACCGCATCCGTTACGGAGCGGTCCGCGCAAAGATCTGTGTCACCTGAAGTCAGTCAAGACCGTCCATGGATTTGGAGAAGTTCTTGATCAGCGCGTTCACGGTGTTCTTTATCGGTTTGAGCGTTCCTTCGAGATCGACCGTGTTCTTTCTCGCCATATCGCCGATGAGGTTCTTGCAGGAGCCCCAGTTGAATACGACGGCGAGGTCGGGGGCGCTTACGGTGTCGAGGATGATCCCCAGCATCTCGAGAGATCCGAAATCGTTGATATATCTGTTCGACAGGACGATATCGAAGAAGGCTGGCGTCAGCGTGTCGACCGATTCGCGCCCGAGGGCGGAGAGTATCAGAGAAGATCTCTCAAGGTCTGCGTTCGCGGGGACCGACACGACGACCGCGTCGTTCATCACACAGATGTAGTCGGGCTGGTCGGTGTTGTAGAGCGGCATGGGAAGCAGCCAGTAGTCCTCCATGCCGAGCGGGACGAGCCGCTCCGCCGTGATCAGTTCGGCGACGAAGAAGAGGACCTGGCCGCCAATGAACTTCTTGTTGTCGTCGGCGGCGTTGTCGTTCGACGAATCGTAGGCTATATGTCCGTTGTTGAAGAAGTTGATTATAGCTTCGACCTTGTCCTGGGAGTTGTCGGCCGTCATCACCCATTCGGGATCCCCGGCATCGTTGAGCGAACTGAAATGCCCTCCGAATCCGGAGAAGAGAGCCCTGAGGGCCGAATTGTACACTAAGACTCCGTAGTTGTCGTTGCCGTCCCATACGTCGTCGGAAGAGCTCGGAAGATCCTTCGAGAGCTCTATGAGCTTCTCAAAAGTCCATTTGCGGTCTTTTACCGTGCCGAAGAGGTCATCGGGGAGCTTGTGCGTCGTGTAGACGTCGCTGTTGACCATGACGGTCATGGGATAGAAGTTGTCGCTGAAGATGATATCCCCGGAGCCGAAGAACCGGTGTCCGCGCAGGGCGAATTCATCCATGACGCCGTGGTTCCACCAGGGCATGTCCTCCGAATAGTACGGCATGCCTTTGTAGTCCGCGCAAACTCCCGAGGCGCCGTAGTTTACCACCATGGCGATGGGAGCGCAGAAGGCGTCGTAGTTGTTGTCGCCGGCCTTGATGTCGGACTCGACTTTGCCAGAGATGTTGCTGCACCACATGAGCTGCTGCACGATCTTGATGTCGTACGCGGTCTCGACGGCTACGTTGCGTTTGTATACGGCGCTGTCTATGACGTCGCCGTTTTCCTCGGCGACGGCGATCTCGTTGTGCATGAAGTGTCCGTCGGGATGCGGTTCCGGCCAGAGGACGGTGAATTCCTCGCCGCCGTATTTTTTCACGTCAAGCGGGGGAAGAGCCGTCTCTGTCTTTGCGGGAGCCTCCGAGGATCCGGGAGCCGCGGACGAAGTTCCGGTATCCGCGGGAACTTCGGGTTTGTCAGAGCAGGCGGCGAAAAGAGCCGCGAGCGCGGTGAAGGCGAGAAACAGGGCAATGAATTTCTTCATGTTCTTTTCCTACTTTCAGATAAATAAAGAGAAAAAATGCGGCCGGTACCGGTAATACGGTACCGGCCGCCCTTTGGATAAGGGGCAGCGCGGTCCTTTTACTTGGAAGCGGCTACGGAGGTCACCTGGACCTGGGGAGCGTTGTACCAGTAAAGGAATCCGCCTATGTCGATCTTATCGCCGATCTTGAGAGCTTCGACGGCCTTGTAGATCTCGGAGTCTTTTCCGAAGAAGTCGGATTCGACGACGAACGTGTAGTCCTTGCCGCCGACGGTGACGTTGAAGTAGATGTCATCGCCCTGCGCGCCCGAACCGTCGTGCTTGTAGAGGAAAGCGTATTCCTTGGCGTCGTCCTTGATCTTGGAAGCCGCGACGACGGCGCCCTTGATGACGACGGCCTTGTTGTTGTCGGCCGCGACGGCGTCGCTGCCGATGGTGGCGGTCACGTCGACCGGATCGGCGATCCACTTATCGGTCCCGACGACCTCAAGCTTGGTGACGTCCTTGACCTCGGTCTCGCCCGACCACTGGTCCTTGGTACCGGTGATCCGGAGCTTCGCGCCGACCTCGAGCTTCGCGTAATCCTCGGGGGTGGTGGCGTAGCGGTATACGAAATACGCGCCGTCGCCGTCAGCGAGGTAGAGGCTCGTGTTCTTGTAGGCTTCCGAATATTCGTACTTGGCCTGGAGGAAGCCCTCTATGACGACATCCTTGCCGTTTTCGGTGGCGATGTACTGTTCGTAGGTGAGGACGCCTTCGGACTTGGTCTTGGTGTCGACTTCAGCCTGTCCGGCGGTGGTGTCGGCGGCGGGAGCTTCTGTCTTGACGTCGGCAGCCTTGGTGGTGTCGGCGGGGGTTTCGCCGCCCTTGCAGGCCGCGAAGGCGAAGAGCACTGTCGCGACGACAAGAAGGGAAGCGATGATCTTGCTGAGTTTCATTTTTTCAGGTCTCCTTTTGAACGAGTTTCTTTCTTCTTTGTGCCTTCCGCGACGCGTCGGCCGCGGCTTTGCGAAACGAAAGGCATCCGAACAAAAATACGGTGATATTATACCGCAAATCTGTCCGGATGTCAATACTTATTTTGTTATATACCTTACCGGCGGCGGGGAGGCGTCAGTCCTGCGTGCTCCCTCCGGAGAGGCGCCTCCTGCGCCTTGCCGAAAGGAAGGATATTCCGAAGTACGCGCCGATGCCTGCCCAGACGGACGCAAGACCGCACAGGAGCGCGACCGATGTCGCCGGGAGCGGTCCCAGGTTGGCCCTGCCCTCGGCCGAGACTCCCCGTTCGTTCAGGCGGTAGAGGGCGGCGACATCGGTATAGAGCTTGTCTATGAAGGCGTCGTCGACTTCGTATCCGCGCCTTATCTGCCGGGCTGTCTCCTCGATCAGCTGGCCGGCGGCGTCGCGGAGCGACGCCGAGCCGTTGTATACCGGGGTGATGAAGGTGTTGTCTATGTTGTCGAGTATGAGCTTCGAGGCGTCGGTCTTGACCTTGTAGTGGAGGTCGCCGTCGGGAGGGGCGTCGAGGTATTCGCGGTATTCGGCCGAGTTCTGCGCGCTGTATGTGACCGGAACGTAGCCCTCGGTCATGCTGTAGGCCGTCTGTACTCCGTCGGAGAGCAGATACTGGGCGAAGAGCCATGACGCCAGGACCTCGCCCGGGTCGTCCTTGTTGAAGATGCAGAGCGACGGCCCCTGCGAGATCATCTTCGGGTGTTCGGGGTCGAACTGCGGGACGGCGGTCACGACAGTCTCGAAGTCGTTCACCTTCATCGATTCGTGGATGTCGGAGAGCGGGGCTCCGCAGCCCATCCAGGTGGCGCCGGCGGTCGAATCGACGGCCAGGATGCACTGTCCGGCGTTGAAATGGTTGCCGGGATAGCTCGAGATCTTGAAGGTCGAGAACGATTTGTCGGCGATGTGCTCCGCGACGGTATAGAGTATCTCGCGCGTCGGGTCGTTGAAGAGGAGCGCCTTTCCGTAGTCGGTGGTGTAGCCCGTTCCCCGCTGTTCGGTCATCTGTATCATCATGTTGTCGGTCGACTTGTAGATGAAGGGGATCATCGCCTTCTGACCGTTGCAGACGTAGTTGCCGTCGGCGTCCCTGCGGGTGGCCGCCACCGCGACCTCCCACACCCAGTCCCAGGTCACTGTCTCCGGGATCGTGAAGCCCATACGTTCGACGTATGTCCTGTTGATGTAGAGCGCCTCGGACGAGCGCATGAATGGCAGGGCGTACTGTACCCCGCCGATCTTTCCCTCGTCGAGGAATTTTCCGATCACTCCGTCGCTGCCGGCGCCGTCGAAGGCGAGGCCGCTGCCGCCGAACCCGAAGACGGGGTCGGAGATGAGCGCGTCGAGCGGGACGACCACGTTCTCGCCGGTGAGGTAGGTCGCTATATGGTCCGGGTATGAGATGCAGACGTTGGGCGTCGTGTTCGTCGGTATGTTGGTTATGACGTCGTTGTAGATGTTTCCGTAGTCGGTGAATGAGCGTATCACGACGCTTATGTTCGGGTATATCGCGTGGAAATCCAGGGCGGCCTTCTCGTAGATCCGCTTCTGGGTGATGTTGGTGTCGTTCTTGGCCCAGAATGTGATCTCGTACTTTTTTCCGGTGTCGAAGGACTCCGGCACCTCGAAGACCGCGCGCTCTCTCGAACCGTGGCAGCCCGCGGCGAGCGGGAGGAGGAGCAGCAGCGCGACGGCCGCCGCGAGCGCCCTGACGGCGCTGTTTCTTTTTCCGCAAGCCGGTCTTCTCATCCCTTTGAGCCTCCTCTCGAGACGCCCGCCATGATCTTTCGTCTGAAGATCAGGAAGAGCAGGATGAGCGGCACCGAGATGACGACCACGGCCGCCATCATCGCCGGGATGTTCTCTCTGCCGAATCCGTTCTCGCGGATCTCCTGTATGCCGTTGGATACGAGGAAGTAGTTCTGGTCGTCGGTGATGAGCCTCGGCCAGACGTACGAGTTCCAGCATTCGATGATCTTGAGGATCGTCACAGTGACGACCGTCGGGCGGCAGATCGGGATGAGCACGCGGACAAGGTAGCCGAAGTCGGAGGATCCGTCGATCCTGGCGGCGCGGTAAAGGTCGTCGGGGACCTGCTCGAAGTTCTCTTTCAGCAGGTATATGTAGAATACCGAAGTGACCGACGGGAGTATGAGTCCCGTGAACGTGTTCCGCAGCTCGAGGTTCGTGATCGTCTGGAAGTTCGTTATGATCATGAGCTCCGACGGTATCATCATGAGCGACAGGAAAAGCGGGAACACGATGTCCTTGCCCCTGAAGTCGAGCCTGGCGAAGGCGAAGGCCGCCAGCAGCGACACGGCGAGCATGAGGGCGGTCGTCACCAGAGTGAAGACCAGCGTGTTGACGAAATACCGTGCGAGAGGCACCGCGGTGAAGGCGCTGCGGTAGTTCTCGAACGTCGGCGAGGGGGTGAAGAACCTCGGGATGAACTCGGCGGCGTATTCGCCGTAGCTCTTGACCGAAGTCAGGATCATCCAGTAGAAGGGGAAGAGGACGGCGGCTGCCCACACCGTGAGCATCAGGTAGACGAATGCCTTCCTGATCACGGCGAAGGTCCTCGTTCGCTTTTCGAGCGCCTCGCGGCTCTTTCCGCTGTTTTTTTCAGAGTATGCCGAGGTCATGACGTCAGTACCTCCTTACGGCGGTCTTGCGGCTCACGATGAGGTTAACCGCGGTGATCGTCATCACTATCGCGAAGAGTATGAGCGCGGCGGCCGACGCGTAGGACGGGTATCCTCCGCTGTCGCCGTAGAGCATGTCGTAAACGTATCCGACGATCGTGTTCATCCCCGCGGCGTTGAGGTCGGTCCCGAAGAGCGCTACCGAGTCGGAGTAGGCCTTGAAGGCGCCGATGAACCCTGTGATCACGAGGTAGAAGATCATCGGCGAGATCATCGGGAGAGTGATGCGGGTGAACATGCGGAAGCGCGACGTCCCGTCGAGCTTCGCGGCGCTGTAGTAGGTCTTGTCGACCGAGGCCAGCGCGCTCGTCAGTATCAGGATCTTGAAGGGCAGGACGATCCAGACGGTGTAGAAGCAGAGCACGAACATCTTCGCGGCGTACGGGCCTTCGATGAAGTCGACCGACTGTCCGCCGAGCGAGGTGACGAGCAGGTTGACCAGCCCCTCGGAGTAGTCTGTCTTCCGGAAGAGTATCATGAATACGAGGCCGACGGCCAGCGTGTTCGTCACGTAGGGCAGGAAGAACACCGTCTGATAGAGCTCGCGCAGCTTTTCGATCGACGAAAGTCCGAGCGAGATCAGCAGCGCGAGGCCGGTCGACAGCGGCACCGTGATGATGACCAGGATAAAGGTGTTTTTCACCGCCTGCAGGAAGTATGGATCGTGGAGCACGAAGGAATAATTGTAGCCGCCGTAGCCGAAAAAGCTCTGCGACGCCGAATTGTAGCCCTCTTCCGCCGAGTAGATCAGAACGTCTATCAGCGGATATACCATGAACGTCCCTATGAAGAGGAGCGCCGGAAGCAGGTACAGCCAGGCCTTCAGGTTTTTCTTTTCCATCTTTCTTTTCCGATAGCCGGATAATTCCTTTCCCTTTCCGGCGCCGCGGCAGCGCGCGCCGGGACAAACAAAAATACACCATAATTTTACTATAATAAAGCGCGTGTGTCAAGGAAAAAAGACGTAAAGGGAATGAAAATGGAGGGAGGGCGGCAGCGGGCCCTCCTGCCGGGACTGTCTGCAGCGGACGCTCCCGGCGCCGCCCGCGGGGAGGCGCTCCGGCCGGGCGGCCGGCCGCGGTATCGGGAAAAAAGCCGCGAAATTGAGGCGTTCCGTCCTTGATATAATCCTTTTTTTGTGATATAATTGATTGTGGAAAAACAGCTTCCGGAAAGGAACATGACATGGCAACTGAAAACAGATGCGCCTGCTCTCCCGCCGCCGGGGGGGCAGACCCCTTCGAAATGAAGGATTTTCCCCGCGTGATCGAAGGCGGGGCCTGGGACGGCGGACACGTTCAGGGCATCGCCCTCGACACCGCTCACAGATACGTATACTACTCCTTCACCACCGTTCTCGTCAAGACTGACATCTCCGGCAGGCTCATCGGGACCGTCTCCGGCCTTACGGGACATCTCGGCTGCATCTCGTTCAACGACGAGGACGGAAAGGTCTACGGTTCGATAGAATACAAACACGACGCCATCGGTCAGGGCATCATGGCGAGGACGGGAAAGAAGCTCGCCGACGAGGACGCCTTCTACATCGCGATCTTCGACGCCGACAGGATCGACCGCCCCGGACTCGACGCCGAGCGCGACGGCATAATGAAGGCGGTCTACCTTCCCGACGTCTGCGACGACTTCTCGTCGGAGGGCCTCGACGGCCGTCCCCACAGATACGCCTGCTCGGGCATCGACGGCACCGGTTTCGGTCCCGATTTCGGCGCGCCGCAGGATTCCCCCCGCATGCTGCACGTAGCTTACGGGATCTACGGCGACAACGGACGGACCGACAACGACTGCCAGGTCATCCTCCGCTTCGACCAGCGGAAGTTCGCCGAATACGCGAAGCCGCTCACTCAGGCCGAGCCGCATCACTCGGGACCACGCTGTGACAGGAAGTACTTCTTCCACACCGGTAACACCAACTGGGGAGTCCAGAACCTCGAATACGACGCCTTCCTCGACGCCTGGCTCGTGGCGGTGTACAGGGGCAAAAAGCCGCAGTTCAAAAATCCCCCGATGTTCATCATCGGCAGGGCGTCCGCTCCCGCGGAGCGCGAGATACCCGGCCTGTGCGGCGAACGCGGGCTCATGCTTCCCATGTCGGACCTCTGCTACGACGGCGGAGAGTTCACCGGATGCGAATTCCCCGAGGGTTCCACCGGCATGTACTCGTTCGGAAACGGGTACTACTGCTTCTCCTATCCCGGCAGGAAGACCGTCGGAGAGGGCGGGGAGGCGAAACGGCTGTTTACGAGCACGGTGAAACTCTGCCGCTTCACCGGAAAAAAGCCGCTCCTGTTCGAAGAAGTCTCGGACTGACGCGGCGGCCCGGAGAGGTGTAACAGACAAATGACCGACGAAGAAAAGACCTTAAATGACGGGATCTCCGCCGAAAACGGAGAAATGAAGGAAAACGGGAACGTGAAAGAAGGGGAAGGCGCCGACGGACTCTCCGAGCCGGTGAGAGGCAACTTCCTCTCGTCCGACGGCCGCACGGCGATCTCTTTTTATACCGTAGAGCCGGAGGGAGTGCCGCGCGCGATCGTTCAGGTGTCCCACGGAATGTCGGAATACGCCGGGCGATATCTTGAATTCGGCAGATATCTCGCCGCGCACGGGATAATGTTCGCGGCGAACGACCACCTCGGCCACGGTGAGACCGCACTCACCGCCGACGACCTGGGCTATTTTGCCGAAAAAGACGGATATTTGCTGCTGGTGGAGGATCTCCACAAATTCACCCTGCTTCTTAAGCAGAAGTACCCTGGTGCCCCGCTGATCCTCTTCGGACACAGCATGGGCTCGTTCCTCGTGAGGATGTATCTGTCCCGCTACGCCGAGGAGCTCGCGGGAGCTGTGATCTGCGGCACCGGAGGCCCCGATTCGCCCACCGGACTCGGGATCGCGATGGCGGACCTCGTATCCTTCTTCAGGGGCGAGAGATACCGCAGCAAACTCATAACCGGCATGGCCTTCGGAGGGTACAACAAGAGGTTCCCGAAGGATGAGGGCATATTCGCCTGGACGACGGGCGACCCCGTCATCAGAAAAAAATACGAGGACGACCCTAAGAGCGGTTTCATGTTCACCGTCAGCGCCTTTCGCGACCTCTTCCGCATGATCGCGGAGGTGAGCACCGACGAATGGGCGGCCGGAGTGCCGACAGACCTGCCGATCCTTATGGTCAGCGGGACCGAGGACCCGGTCGGCGGATACGGAAAGGGAGTGCGCAAGGTCGCCGCGATGCTCGGCGGAGCCGGAGCAAAACGGCTGACCGTCAGGTTTTTCGAAGGCGACAGGCACGAGATACTCAACGAGAAGGACAGAGCCGCGGTGATGGACTACATCGCCGGATGGATAGACGGCGTCCTGGCCGGCAGCCCGTCAGACGGGCAGACAGTCGCTGAAGGGGAATGAATCCCGGGACATCGGTGACGAAGACGGCGGACGGGTACGTGTTCGAGCTGCGGTCGGCGTCTGGAGAGGTGCTTCTGACCGGCAACCCGCAGGCGTCGCGCGCCCGCTGCCTCGCCTCGGCGGCGTCGGTGCGGCTCAACTGCCGCGCTCCGCTCGAAAAAGAGGGGGAGCCGCGCCGCTGCCCGCGGTTTGCCGTGCGGACGACGGGATACGGCTTCTTCAGGCTCGTATACATCGGCGGCGGAGGCAGGGTGACCGCCCGGGGTCCCGAATGCAGATCGTACGCGGCTGCGGCATCGGGCGCCGGAAAGATAGCCGCACTCGGTTTTCCCGGCGACACCGCGCCGGATGACGCGGGTACGGCGGAAGGCACGGAAAAAGGCCCCGCCGTATGAACAGACCGGCGGACACACGAAAAACGGCAGGAGGTAACGGAACAGATATGGGAAGCGATAAGAAAAACAGACCTGATACGCAGGACCGCGACGACTTTTTCGACGAGGAGCGCGAGGAAGAGCGCGCGGAGAACCGCGAAGAGAAGAAACAGCCTTCCGGCATCGTCAGTTTCCTGTCGGGGAACAGCAGTTACAAGGAGTTCAACGCCAGGCGCAAGTTTCTCGTGAACTTCGCGTTTTTCGTCGTGCTGTTCGGACTGTCGATCCTGATCGTGAGATACGCCCTGCCGGCGCTCGTGGCGTTCTTCATAGCCTATGTCGTCGTGCTGATCCTGAATCCTGTGGCGAGGTTCTTCAGGAAAAAGCTCCATATGGAGCGCAAAGTGGTGTCGGTCATACTGGTGCTGCTGTTCTATGCCACGATAGGACTGGCCGTCGTGGCGATGGTGGTGGGGATAGTCAACTGGCTGACAGCTTTTATCAAGACGCTGCCCGACCTCTTCTCCAACAACATTGTCCCCGGCCTTTACGCCGCGGCGGACAGGATCGATGACTTCTTCTCGCGCTTCAACCAGAATGCTGATATCGGATTCGACACCGCTCTTTCGAATTTCCTGTCGTCGATCACCTCGGCGGTCGCCGATTTCTCGAAGAACGTCATCTCGAAGACCCCGGCCCTTGCCGCGGGGCTGTCGGGAGCGCTCTTCAAGGTGGTCATATGCATAATCTCCACCTTCTTCATGCTGGCGGATTACGACATCATCAAGAATTTCTTCCACAGACAGCTGTCCGAAAAGACCAGTACCCGCATAAAGACGGTGATGCAGCACCTCGGAAAGGTGCTGAAGAAATATATCCTCTCTTACCTGCTGATAATGGTCATAACGTTCGCCGAGATCTTCATCGGGCTTTTGATAATCGGGACGGACAGGCCGGCGCTCATCGCGGCGCTGATAGCGGTGTTCGACATACTGCCGATCGTGGGTTCGGGTCTGGTCCTTCTGCCCTGGGCTATTGTCACGCTGATCCTCGGCAAGATCGGACAGGGTATCGGTCTGCTGATTCTCTGGGCTGTCGTGGTCGTCATAAGACAGGTCATTGAGCCCAAGATCGTCGGTTCCCACGTTGGGATGCACCCGCTGCTCACCCTTTTCGCCATGATAGCCGGAAACTTCATTTACGGCGGTATCGGCATACTGCTGCTCCCGGTGTCGCTGGCGCTCATTCAGAGCCTCAACGAGGAGGGTATCATCCACATCTACACGCCGCTGAAGAACGAGGACTACCCCGAGGACGACAGAGGCAGGATAGCAAAGATCATCGCGAAGCCGGTCGACAGGATCGGAGACAGGCTGTCGGACGCCAGGGAACGCAGAAGAGAAAAACGCAGGGCGAAAAAGGCTGAAAAGGAAAAGGAGAAGATGGAAAAGAACGGGGCGAACGACTCCGGCGTCAGCAGCGCCGGTATGAACGACCCGATACTCAACGACCAGGATGAGGGCGGAGAGGCCGGCGCCGGAGACGGCGGCGAAAAAGAAGAGAAAAACGATTGACCAGTCATTATTTCAGGGTTTGAGAGCCAACTATCATTAAGTCAAGAGGAAAATGAAAAAAAGTCGAGATTTTCCTTGGCTTTTGTTCGGGCGGCTGGAAGGTATAACAATAAAGCCATCAAAAGGTGGCTGAAAAAACAATGTCGGGAAATAACGATC
>JAEEGL013337507.1_pt1 | contig 12088 bp, 9 predicted proteins | sample 9134231 | NCBI WGS metagenome assembly JAEEGL01 (sample SAMN16246548, study PRJNA631951) | gut metagenome | biome: gut microbiome; feature: rumen; material: fiber-attached | host: Bos | place: Iran: Karaj | collected 2018-10
CCATCATGTACGGCGGAAAGCTGGTTGAGATCGGCACGGATAACGAGATCTTCTATGATGCGCAGCACCCCTACACAAAGGGACTGCTCGGATGCATCGCAAACCCTGAGGACGATGAGGAAAAGGCCCTGACGCCGATCGGCGGTTCCCCGCCTGACCTGCTGAGTCCTCCGAAGGGATGCCCGTTCGTTGACCGCTGTGAGTACGCGATGAAGGTCTGCAAAGACCATATGCCTCCTGTCACAGTTTTCAGCGAAGAGCACAGGACAAGGTGCTGGCTGCAAGATCCCAGAGCAAAGGAGGTTAGCCATGACGGATAAAACGATTTTGAAAGTGACGGACCTGAAGACCTATTTCGATGTGACGAAAGGTCTCTTTGCACCGAAGCAGATCGTAAAGGCCGTCGACGGCGTAAGCTTTGAAGTCAAGGAAGGACAGACCTTCGGACTCGTCGGAGAATCCGGATGCGGAAAATCCACACTTGGACGGACCATCGTCAAACTGTATGAACCGGAGAGCGGCAGCATTGAGTTTGACGGCAAGGATATTTCCAAGATCCACGGGAAAGACCTGAAATCCTTCCGTAAAGACGTGCAGATGATCTTTCAGGATCCCTACGCGTCCCTCAACCCCAGGATGACCGTCGGTGAGATCATCAAAGAACCCATGATCATCCACAACATTTTCTCGACCGACCAGGAGAGAGAAGACAGGGTCGTCGAACTGCTGAAGATCGTCGGACTTAAACCGGACCACATCCGGCGCTATCCCAGCGAATTTTCCGGCGGACAGCGGCAGCGTATCGGGATCGCCCGTGCGCTGGCAGTCAATCCCCGATTCATCGTCTGTGACGAACCGATCTCCGCTCTGGACGTATCGATCCAGGCTCAGATCATCAATCTTCTGGAAGATATTCAGAAAGAGATGAATCTCTCGTATCTGTTTATCGCGCATGACATCAGCATGGTCAAACATATTTCCGACCAGATCGGCGTCATGTATCTCGGCCATATCGTGGAGAGCGGTCCCAGTGCCGATGTGTATCACAGACCGCTTCATCCCTACACCTCAGCGCTTTTATCAGCTATTCCGATCTCGGACCCCAAAACGGCAAAGTCCAAGAACAGGATCATTCTGGAGGGTGAGATCCCGTCGCCGATCAATCCTCCTGCCGGGTGTCCTTTTGCCACACGCTGTCCCAAAGCAACAGAACGCTGTGCAAAAGAACAGCCGCAACAGATCCAGGTCGGAACCAGACTGGTTTCATGTTTCCTATATGAAAAATAAGCGAAATATTAACTCATTAAAGAAAGGAAGAAGAAAAATGAGAAAATTATTGGCAATGCTTATGGCACTCGTGCTCGTTTTCTCGCTGGCTGCCTGCGGCTCTGAGCCTGCACCCAGCGGCGGGGACACTCCTGCTCCCGCACCCGACGGTGGAGATACCCCTGCACCGGCACCTACAGCGACAAAAACGGAATTCACCTATGCGCTCGGCGGCTCGCCGAACTATCTGGACCCGGCTATCGCTGCCGACTCCATCGGTTCCTATGTTATGAACCAGATCTATCAGTCTCTGTTCATCCTGGGCTCCGGCGGTGAAGTCCTGAAGTATGCGGTCGATGACTGGAGCGTCGATGATTCCAACCTCGTTTACACCCTCAAACTCAAAGACACTTACTGGTCCGACGGTCAGAAGGTTGTCGCGGGCGACTTCGTCTACGGTGTCAAACACGCGCTTTCTCTGGATCCTGCTGATGTATCCTACATCACTTTCGTTACTGACTGGGTCGTCGGCACTGCGGAAGTTGCCGGCGGAAAGATCGCAGACATGGATGATATCGGTTTCAAAGCGCTGGATGACAGCACTCTGGAGATCACCCTGAAGACCCCCTGCGAGTATTATCCGTCCCTGCTTTGCTCCGGCGTGTACTTCCCGCTGAGAAGCGACTGGGCTCCTGAAGGAGACTACACCTGGGCAGATAACGCTGATGCTCCGACCAACGGCTATTTCCATCCGACGAGCATCGACCGTGCGGCGAAGGTCGTTATGGATCGCAATACCTATAACGAATCTGACGAAGTCTCCCTTGAGAGACTGACCGCTCAGGTCATGGAAGACATGGACGCTCAGCTGATGGCGTTCCAGACCGGCGAGATCGACTACGCAACTTCTGTTGAAGCTCCTGTCGCAGTCGCTCAGTTCGGCGGCACCCCGTCCCTCGACATCTATGACTCCACCATCAACTATTATTGCCAGTTCAACAACGTCATGGCTCCCAACCCGGTCCTGAAGGACGTCAATGTCCGCCAGGCATTTATGTGGGGCATCGACCGCCAGGCCCTCGTGGATGCGCTTGATGCTGGCGAAGCATATTATCCGCTTTACGGCTTTGTACCGAACGGCCTCTCCTCCCCGACAGAAGGCGACTTCCGTGATGCCGGCGGCGATCTGTGCGGCTATGATCCGGACAAGGCAAGAGAACTCCTGAAGGATTATCCGGACGGCGTGACCATCGAATACTACTATAACCAGAACAACATGCATGATACCGTTGCTGCGGTCATGAAGAGCCAGCTTGCAGAAGTCGGTATCAATCTGGTCCTGAAGACAGCGGACGTCCGTGTCTTCTTCGACGACAGAGACAGCCAGGGCAACTATGAGGCAGCCCGCGGCGCCATGTCTGCCGACTATATGGACTCCCTGACCTATCTGAACATGGGCCTTTCCTCCTGGCAGCAGGGTTACACCTGGGGCGATGCGACCTACGATCAGATGATCGCTGACGCAGCTCCTCTGTCCGGCCAGGCCCGTCTGGATCAGCTCCACGCAGCTGAGAAATATCTCGTTGAAGATAACGCATTTGTCTGCCCGCTGTTTGGGTACAAGACGGTATGTCTGAAGAACCCCAACTCCACCGGTTATATCAATAACCCGCAGGGCAACTCCTTCTTCGTCTTCGTTTCCTTCACTGCGTAAACGTAAGGCGGAATGAACCATCACCCGGGTTCGGGCATTCCCGGACACCGGGTCTACCCTGAAAAATGAAACAGGCGAAGGACGCATCCCTTTCCGGGATGCGTCCCGGTGCCGGCCAAGGAGACCGATTATGGAACTGAACAAAGAAAAGCTGCCCATCATTTATGAAGCCATGGCAAAAAACGATGCGGACGCATGGCTCATCATGGGAAGGGAGACGATTATGAAATCGGAACCGGTGCTGCCGGTTCTGGGAGATCTGAGTTTCATAATTGCCACCACTCTTGTCTTTACAAGGGATAAGTGCATCGCGATCGTGTCTCCTCTGGATGTGGAGGCTTACAAGACGATCGACGGAGTCGATGAAGTCTGGGAATACCCCGGTACGATGGAGGACACGATATTCGAAGTGCTCTCCGGGCTGAAACCGCGGCGTCTGGCGCTGGATATCTGCAGTTCCGATGCATCGGCGGACGGTCTTACCGTCGGAATGTACCGCAGGCTTCAGCGGGTCCTTGACCGCCTTGAAACACCTCCCGAAGTTATCTCTGCGTTTCCGATTCTTTCTGAAGTCAGGGGGCGTAAGACGCCTTCCCAGATCGAAAAGATCCGGGACTGCGCCGTGCAGGCGGATAAATATCTGAGGAGTCTTCCTGAGATCTGCCACGAGGGAATGACGTCCCTGGAGGTCTTCAATTATCTGCACGAGATTGCTTATAAGGACGGCTATACCATGTCCTGGGCTGCTTCCCAGTGCCCCAGCGTCGCCTGCGACCCCAATGTGCCGCAGGGCCATTCCGGCCTGATCGACACACCGCTGGTCAAGGGATGCACGGTCAATATCGATTACGGTGTCCGGAAGAACGGATACTGCTCCGACCTGCAGCGCATGTACTATGTGCTGAAAGACGACGAGGATGACGCACCGGATGATGTCAAAAAAGCGTTTTACCTTGTGCGCGACGCCATTGACGCCGCCCGCCGGTTCATGAAGCCGGGTGTAACCGGTTTTCAGGTGGACCAGATCGCACGCCACATGATCGTGGATGAGGGCTTTGACTCCTGGAACGCCGCACTCGGTCATCAGGTCGGTCATGACACCCACGACGGCGGAACGATCCTGGCGAACAGACGTCCCCGCTACAACCGGACGGAACTCATTGACACACCGCTTCAGGTCGGCAATGTCTTTACCATCGAACCCGGTATCGAGATCCCTCAGGGACGTATCGGCATAGAGGAAGATGTTGTGATCACGGAGAACGGAACGGAGTTCCTCTGCCCAAGACAGGAAGAACTGATTCTCATCCGTCTGAAATAGCACACACCTGGAGGATGATATGGATTTTGAACTGACAAACGCTCCGCGCAGATTTTTTTACGAACTGACCCAGATCCCCCACGGATCTTACAATGAAAAAGCCGTTTCGGACTGGCTGGTCCGGTTCGCCAGGGAACGCGGCCTGAATTATGTTCAGGATGACATGTGGAACGTTGTGATTTACAAACCGGGCAGTGAAGGCTGTGAGGACAGCGCGCCGCTGCTCCTGCAGGCTCATATGGACATGGTCTGCGAGGCCAACAAGGGAACGGAGCACGACTTTGAACGCGATCCACTGAAATTGGAAGTGGTTGACGGCTGGCTTACGGCGAAAGGAACGACACTCGGTGCCGATGACGGAACCGGTGTCGCATATATGCTGTCGATCCTGGATGATCCGGATCTTCCGCATCCTCCGCTTGAATGCTGCTTCACTGTTCAGGAAGAAATCGGACTGTGCGGTGCGCTTCATTTGAAGGCAGACTACTTCCATGCAAAGCGGATGGTATGTCTGGACGGCGGCGGAGAGGTGAGCACCTGTACGACATCTTCCGGCGGAACCCGTGTGGACGCCAGTTTTTCTTCCGTGCTTGTACCGAACACGGACTCTTGTTATCATTTGTTTGTGGGAGGTCTTGCCGGCGGGCATTCCGGCGGTGAGATCCATAAGGAAAAAGGCAATTCCAACGTGATCGCAGTCCGTTTTCTGCAGGAGATGCGCCTTGCCGGCGTTCCGGTGAAGGTGATCAGTTTGTCCGGCGGACTCAAGGACAATGCGATTCCCCGTGAGTGCGATGCCGTCTTTGCCAGCAATGCGGATGCGGACAAGATCCGGGAAGTTTTCGAAAAAACGCTTTCTTCGGTGAAAACAGAACTGGAATTCTCAGACGCAGGCTTCTTTGCCCGTCTGGAATCAGCGGATACCGCAGAAGAGTCCTTCAGCGTGGAGGATTCCGGCCGTCTTCTTTCCTACCTGTATCTGGCTCCGAACGGATTCCAGCACCGCTCCATGGCCATTGAAGGGCTGACGGTGACTTCGCTGAACCTGGGCGTCCTGAGGACAGAAAAGGGAACATTCAAAGCGACCCATTCCCTTCGCAGCGCTATGGCAAGCGGAATCGGCGATCTGGTCAACAAACTGAGCACACTGGCCGATCTTTTCGGCTACAGTCTCTCCCTGCGTTCGGCTTATCCGGGCTGGAACTATTCTCCGGTTTCCGATATGCGGGACAAGCTGGCGAAAGCACTTCGCCGTGCGGATGACGCGGAGCTTCAGTGTGTTGCCACTCACGGAGGAAACGAGTGCGGTGTCTTCAACTCTCTTGGTGTGGAGGATATCGTCACCTACGGTCCTATCGCGCAGTTCATCCATACCCCGGATGAACGACTGGATCTGGCCTCATTTGACCGTTCATACAAAGTGCTTACAGAACTGGTAAAGGAGTGCATCTGAAAATGGCAAAAAAAGTAATCGTTTTATCCGGAGCGAGTTCAGTCGGAAAAGGCAAGATCAAAGATCTGCTTCTGGCAGATAAGGAACTGGACCTGCGCTTTGTTATCTCCATGACAACGAGGCCGAAAAAACCCACTGAGGTGGACGGCGACGACTATTATTTCGTGGATTACAAATATTTCGCGAAGGCCGTCAAGCAGAAGGAATTGTACGAGTATACGGAATTCAACGGTTACTATTACGGCACGCTGAAATCGGAGATCGATTTCTGGCTGAAACAGGACAAAGCAATCCTCGTCGAAGTGGAGGCTGCCGGCGTCGGACCGCTCAAACTCAACATTCCGGAGGCAGTCTGTTTCTTTGTCGTGCCTACCAGTATGGAAGAACTGGAAAAGCAGATCCGTGAAAAATACAATGATGACGAAGCGTCTGCCCGGACACGTCTGAACAAGGCGAAGATGGAAATGGAAATCGCACCGCTGTTCAACAACCAGATCACGAATGACGATCCGGAGCGTGCATATAAAGAGATAAAAGAAATTGCCCAGAGAGAATGGGCAAAGATGGAGGAAAAGGAATGATTTCAAGAGGAGACCGTCTGATCAAGGAGTCCATCCACGCGGACGAACTGAAGACAAAAGTCCTGTCATACCGTGACAGAGAGCGTGTCATGGATGGATGGCTCAGACTGCGTTTCAAGGAAGTGCTCCCCATGGTCATGAAGCGGACCGGGATCGACGCCTGGGTCGTCGCATGCCATGAGTACAATGAGGACCCGGTGCTGAAGACTTTGACCCCTTGTGCCATGTTTACTGCCCGCAGACTCACCATTCTGCTTTTTGTGCTTAAAGGCGACGAGGTCAAACGGTATTCCATCACCAGGCCGGGCGTCGGACTGGATGATTTCTATGAGGCATGCTGGATCAATCAGAAGGACTCCATGTGGTGCCCCGACCCCTCCAAGGCAGAGACACAGTACGAGTGTCTGGCGCGTCTGCTGAAAGAGAACGACGTAAAGAAAATCGGCCTCAATATGTCCACGGATTTCGCGTTCGCGGACGGTTTGTCCAAGACCATGTACGACGACATGACTGCGGCATTCGACGAGGATCTCATGAGCCGCATCGTTTCTGCCGAAGAGATCTGCGTCGGATGGCTGGAGACCAGGACCGAGCCGGAGATGGAAGCATACAACGGCATCATGCAGATCGCACACGGCATCATCGATGAAGCTTTCTCTTCCCGCGTCGTGGTTCCCGGCGTCACCACGAACAGAGACGTCAAATATTTCATGCTTCAGAAGGTCATCGACCTTGGCCTGGAAGCCTGGTTCGACTTCGAAGTATCCATCATCCGTGAGGGCGTTGGCAACACCGATGAGGAAGACGTCATCCATCAGGGCGATATGCTCCACTGCGACGTCGGTCTGCGCTATCTTGGTCTGTGCACTGATACTCAGGAAAATGCCTATGTGCTGAAATACGGTGAGACGGACGCACCGGAATGCCTGAAGAAAGCACTGAAGGACACCAATCGGTTCCAGGATATCACGGTATCGAATTATAAAGTCGGCCGCAGCGGCAACGAAGTGCTTGCGCTTACGCTTGCTCAGGCAAAAAAAGAGGGGCTTAACGCTTCTCTGTATACGCACCCCATCGGCTACCACGGTCACGCCGCCGGTCCCACGATCGGCCTGTACGACAAACAGCAGGGCGTGCCCGGACGTAACGGCACCTATCCGATCTACGACCATACCTGTTATTCTTTGGAGCTCAACTGCTCCTTCAAACCCGAAGAATGGAGCAACACCTCCTTCTATCTCGGACTGGAGACGGACATTCTCTTCAAGGACGGCAATGTTTACTACCTCGCCGGACGCCAGGAGAATTTCCACCTGATCGGATAAGACCAATACAGCAGGGTTTATTGCGCAGACCGGCGTCATGCCCGATCTGCGCTTTCCTGTTCCTGCACCAGATCAAGAAAGCACAGAATTCCAGTTATGAAAAAACCGATCCAAAGTATTTACCTGATCATCTTTCTCTACAGTCTTGCGGCAAACTTTGCCCATCCGGTGACGCCTTCCTTCATCAAGCAACTGGGATTGCATGATTATATGTTCGGCCTAGCCTTCGGTATGATGGCACTGGCTAATTTCATTTTTTCACCTTTCTGGGGCAAGATGTCCGAGCGGTTCGGTCCCGGGAAGGTGCTTTCGCTGACGCTATTCGGATATGCTGGCATGCAGCTGGCTTTCGGCAGCTCCACACAGGAGTGGCAGATCTGCGCAGCGCGGTTTTTCGGCGGTTTTTTCATCAGTGCGATCTCGGTCAGCCAGATCATCTATGTTATGCAGAACTCGGATCAGCCCGGCCATGATCTGGCTGTGATGAATTCCAACAGCACAGTAGTCTCCCAGTTCGGTTTCCTTATCGGCGGCTTTCTGGGAGATCTGAGCGTGAAATGGACTTTTCTGATCCAGGCTGCCTGTCTGAGCGGCATCGGGGTTCTAGGTATGTTCATTCTGAAGGATGCGGAGATCCTTGAGAAAAAACCATTCTCCGTAAAGGAGATCAACCCCTTTGCGGATTTCATTTCCTGTCGGGATCTGATGACCGCTTATATGACCCTGTTCCTGGCTATGACAGCAATGACCGGATTCGGGGCGACCGCCTATGAGCAGTGCTTCAACTATTACATCAAGGACGTCTTTGGCTTCCCCAGTTCAGCTAACGGTATCGTGAAAGCAGTCATTGGCTTTGTCTGCTTTGCCCTGAACACCTTCGTCACGCTGAAAATCATTCGCAGAGGCCATATCGACCGCATGATCAATTATTTCTATGCGGGTATGGTGGTCATGCTGCTGGGCGTCGTGCTCATCGACGTTTTCGTTCCCTTCATGGCGGTGAATATCCTGTTTTTCGGCGTGAATTCCATCGTTTCCACGATCCTGTACAACATGATCGCGGTCCACGGAGCCGAGCGCGGCGCAGAAAGCGCCGGACTGTTCAACGCTACGCGGATGCTGGGAAGCGTGGCGGGTTCTTTCACTGCGGGCTTCATTTATACGATGGGACCAAAGATCTCCTTCGTCGTCAGCGCAATCGTTCTGAGTCTGGCACTGGTTCTTTCTCTGGCGCATTACAGTTACGGAAAAAAACAGAAAGAGGTATAAAAAATGGAAGTCTATGAGTTCAATGCCAATCCCTTTGAACTGTTTCACCGGGGCTGGGCGCTGGTCACAGCAGGTGATGAGGAGAAGTTCAACACCATGACCGTCAGCTGGGGTTCCATGGGAACGCTGTGGAATAAACCGGTCGTCACGGTCTATGTGAAACCGGTACGCTACACCTCCGGGTTTCTGAAGGCGAAGGATCATTTCACGGTCAGTTTCTTCGATCCAGCCTACAAAAAGGCGCTCAGTTTGCTGGGAACACTGTCCGGCAGAGACGGAGACAAGGTGGCTCAGAGTGGTTTGACGCCGAAGTATCTGGAAAATGGTGTCACCTTTGAGGAAGCGTACAGGACCTTCGTACTGAAGAAGATATACGAAGCACCTTTCGTACCGGAACAGGTGCCCGCGTTTGCCCATGATGCCTATTACACCGACGAAGCGGAACATATCGTCTTCATCGGCGAAGTGGAACAAGTGCTGTAAGGAGAAAGAAAATGAAAAAGATCGAACTGGAACTGATGAAAAACTACCGCTATCTCTCCAAACTGGAGCACTTCGGCGGCAAGGTCCTATTCGTGGAAACGATAGCGGATATGGAAGAAAACGGATATAAACAGCGGCTGCATGCGCTCGATCCGGTCTCCGGAGAAGACGGACTGGTGCTGGATTTCGGGAAGAAACTGCAGCTGGATGTGCTGAAGGATACGATGTTCCTTCGCGAACCTGTGAAGGACGGTCTGGAGACCGAACTCTACACACTGGATTTCGAGGGAAACAAAAACCTGATGACAACACTTCCGCTTTCCGTCGGCAAGGTGCAGGATTTCGACGCGGACCGTTATTTGATCCAGGCGACCACCAACATGCGCTGCAGCGACTACTACAGACTTACTGAAGCGGAGCGGGAAGCCTATGCCGCGTCGCTTAAGGCGGATGAAGATTATATCATTCTGGATGAATATCCATTCTTCTATAACGGGGCAGGATTCATTAACGGCGACCGGAACAACCTGTTTCTGATGGATCGTAAGGATTTCTCCCTCAAACGGATTGGACCCAGAACCATGGACGCCGAAAGCGTAATTACAGAAGGTGGAAAGATCTTCTTCCTGGGCAATGATTTTGATTCTTTCAAGGGAATTTATTCCGATGTCTATTGCTATGACCCCGAGACGGATACCCTTACCGATCTTTACGTCAACGACAGGGAATACTATTTCAAACAGATCTTCACACTTGGCGGCAGACTTTACGTCATGGCATCTGTGGAAGCACTTATTGACGGTGCCAATGTCTACACCCTTGAGGAAGGCAAACTGGAACTGGTGACGCCCTGCGAGTGGATGTTCTACAACTCCATCGGCAGTGACTGCAGATACGGATCCACCAAAAACAACGCCAAATGCGGTGATAATGCCTTCTTCATCACTGTGGATAACGAACGTTCCGCTGTCGTCTCCTATGACGGAAAAGCTTTCGCTTCGGTCACGGACTTCGAAGGCTCCGTGGACGACCTGACTTTCGTCGGCGACAGACTGTTCGTGATCGCCATGAAAGACATGAAACTTCAGGAAGTGTATGAGGTAGGAGACGATGTCCGTCAACTGACCTGCGTGAACGAGGAAGTCCTGAAAGACCGCTATGTGGCGAAACCTGAGCGGTTCACGGTCTTCAATCAGGACGAGATCGTCGGTTGGGCGCTGAAGCCCTTCGGGTTCGATGAGACAAAGAAATATCCCTGCATTCTGGATATCCACGGCGGACCGAAGACGGCATACGGCGAGGTCTTCTACCATGAGATGCAGCTCTGGGCATCCGAAGGATATTTCGTGATCTTCTGCAACCCGCACTGCTCCGACGGAAGGGGCAACGCTTTCGCGGATTACGTGGATCACTACGGAGCGACCGACTTCTTCGATATTATGAAATTCGTGGATAAAGCGCTTGAACTTTACCCACAGATCGATCCGGAACGTGTCGGTGTCACCGGCGGTTCCTACGGCGGTTATATGACCAACTGGATCATCACCCAGACAGACCGGTTCAAATGTGCCGCAACCCAGCGGTCCATCTCCAACAGGCACGCGGACTTCTTCTATTCCGACTATGCCTTCGACTGCACCTATGAGAACGGGATCCCGCTCGATGACAAGGCGTTGAAACTGTTCTGGGACCGTTCGCCCATCAAGTACTGGGACAAGGCGAAGACGCCCACGCTGTTCATCCACTCCACACTGGACTTCCGGTGCCCCTTCCCTGAAGCGCTTCAGCTCTATACCGCTTTGAAGATCAACGGTGTCGAGACCAGACTCTGCGGTTTCAAGGGAGAGAACCACGAGCTGTCCAGAAGCGGAAAACCCACACACCGGCTCCGCAGACTCAGCGAGATCACCGGCTGGATGGACAAATTCCTGAAATAACGAATAATAAACAGACCGGGGATCACGGCTCGTCTGAGCCGGCGTCCCCGGTTCTTATGTGAAATGAATTAAGGGATTTCCGGAAAATCAGAACCCGGCTCTTCGGGACAGATCTTCCATCGTTTTGCCCGCCTCATAGAGGATCTTTTCCTCGTCCAGAGTCAGGACCTGCCGGTCTTTCATGACCAGTTTTCCGTTAATTACGGAATGCCGTACGTCTCCGGCATGGACCGCTTCCACCAGTGTTGCAGGAAGGTTGTGGGTGGGCATGATATGCGGCTGATCCACATCGATAAAGATGATATCGGCGAGTTTACCCGTTTCGATGCTTCCAAGTTCGTCTCCCTGCATAATGGCGTCCGCGCCGCCCTGGCTCATCATGCGCAGCAGGGAAGTGACCGGCAGCACCACCGGATCGAAGATCGGCAACCCCCAGTATCCGATGATCCCGTTGCGCAGCACCTTTACCTCATCCCAGAGACTCAGGGAACTGGTGGCGGCACCGTCGCTGCCCAGTCCGATGGACAGTCCCTGTTCCAGCATACGCGGCGTCTTGGGGAAACCATGGTTTGTCAGATTGGAGCGGGGGCAGTGTACTGTGCCCACATGATACTTTGCGAGCAGAGTGATGTCCTCCTCGCTGAGAACCACATTATGCGCAGTGAGCAGATTCGGACCGAGGCATCCTGTCTCTTTCAGCCATGCGGCAGGGCGCATCCGATAATTTGTCAGACAGAAG
>JAEEGL013549957.1_pt1 | contig 12088 bp, 9 predicted proteins | sample 9134231 | NCBI WGS metagenome assembly JAEEGL01 (sample SAMN16246548, study PRJNA631951) | gut metagenome | biome: gut microbiome; feature: rumen; material: fiber-attached | host: Bos | place: Iran: Karaj | collected 2018-10
CAGGCTCTGACATCCATAATCCCCATACCTCCTGTTATACTCCGTAGTTCTATAGGATCTTATCAAAACTCATGTTTCATGGTTTCTTCTGATCAGTTTCGTTACAAATGTAAAAACAGTATCTCTTACAAGATCGATGCACGCCCCGATCGCAAATATGATGACGACGCATATGATCATGTGGAATATCTGCCACCACTGACCTGAGGCGGCATCCATCCCGGGAATAAGCATCCATTTATCTCTTAATGCTATATTATCATGAATCAGGTATATTCCGAAAGTACAACCTGCTATACGGTTGATCCACAATATATGACCTGTATTCATATTGACAAATCCGCAAAAAAGCCCGATGCTTGCAATAAATATCAGGATGTAGTTATAGCAGTATGTCATATCCATGGCGTATTCCAACTTGCCTGTTTTCATGACTACGAAGGATAATTCCAACGCGACCAAAAATGTAGCCATGCTGGCTATGATATACACTATCCAGCCGATCCTCCGCATAGAAGACTGATCCTTGTTGTGAATAAAGGGGATCCCGTACATTCTGATATATCCGGCTGTCAGATACAGCACTACAAACCACATCACATCATTGCCGTATCTGTCCCAGGGAATAAGATAAGGATCAACGGATTTGATCACGCAAAATACGATGATGAGCAGAATAAGCACCGCGCCAAAGATCTTCCGGTCAAGCTTTGTGATCGCTGCACTTAATACCGGCGATAATATGAGCAGCATGATATACGCTGTGGCAAACCAGTAATGCTCATAGGTAACCGGCATGAAGATCTGTTGTTTTACCGATAATTCAGACGCACCGATATCGAATGCTCCAAACACATTCATAATAACCGGTACCAGAATCGAATAAAACAATACTTCAACCCATAGTCTGATGACCTTAGCTACGCTCCATTTCGCATCAGGAGCAAAATATCCGCTTATGAGCACATACGCATTGACCGACGACAGGCAGAATGCATAGATGATCCAGAAGATAATGTTATGTAAACCGTTGTCAACAGACAGTTTATCTATCTTCATGCCCTTAGTCATATAGTGCATGGATATGATCATGCACATGGATATGATCCTGAGCAGCTCTATGTTTGACTGTCTTTGGTTATGATCTTTTGTCTGTACTTTGTTATCTTTCATAACTTTTAAGTGCCCTCAAAGAGAAGGCTAAATCTGTTCATTCTGTCTGTGAAGCATGGGATCCTCATACAGATCCATGAAATCATTGCCGAGCATTATCTTCTCGTCGGCAAACTCAATGCCATCTACAACTGTCAGTATCGAAACTACCAGATTCATATGGAGTTCATCATAATAGTTCATCATCTCCATAGGGAATCTGCCTCTTATCACGATACAGTCTGCGAAATCCTCCGTATCATAATCAAGCACATCCCTGGGATGCGGTTTAATGAATATTACTGCATCCTGCGCATACTGAGTGATGATATCCCGCATCATTTTCTTACGGGTCTTAAGATCGCACACAGGATCGGAAAGTATCATCACTTTTCTTTTATCCCGGGGTGAATTTTCAATCTGTTTAAGAAGCTGAGCCGGATTCTCCATGAATATATCTATAAGATAATGCCGGTCTTCTTCCCTGACATTTTCGATCAGAGTCTTTCGCGGGACCTCGATATATGCGTCGCTCTTATACTTGATAGCAGAGATATCATTAACCTCCATGTCCAGGCAGTACTTCGAGTAACCGTTCTCTATGAAGATCAGTCCTGCCCGGGCAAGCGTGGCCTTTAATCCGAAATGTCCTCTGTTGCCGAATCTGGCGTCATCACAGTAGACTATGGTATCAAGCCCGTCTTCAACCGCATGATAGTATATATGCTTATAATTCAGATAATATCCTATGGGATCGGAATCACAGAACACATATATGTCCTTATACTCTTTAAAATCAACAGGCACATATGGTTCCTGGGCCTTGCCGAGAGCTTTGGTGTAGCGGATCCTCTGCGCCAGATTCATCAAAAGATTCCCGCGGTCCTTATGATACGCCATCACCTCGGGAAGCGCTGAATCTTCTTTTTCATCAAACATGACCACATCTTCAAACAATCCGCTTGAAAGCGCCCTCTCACGAAGCGTGCCGAAGTCGTTGGACATCGTGCTTAAGACAAGGGTAGCTCCACCGCGTTTGTCCTGAGGATAATTCAGTTCCTTGATCACCGTGATATATACGTGGTAAAACGTGTGGCACACGTAAATTCTGTCTTTCATAAACTGTTCCAAATCTTTTAAGCAGCATATTCTTCTATTGCAGTTTCTGCTTCGATTTCCTATACCTCTTCTATAAGATCATTTTCCGCTAATCTGTCTATGATATCAATGATCTCTGATACAGGTACTCCTATACGCTCACTTAGATCAAGCAGATCATTTCTTCCGTCCGAGTAAGCGATCACGTCTCTCTGGACCAATATCCTGTCATATATGCCTTTCCTGCTGATATCCAGATACAGACCTCTCTTACCAAGCTGCGGTTCACACAGAACCTTCATCCTGTATGTGGCATTCCTCTCCAGTATCTGTACAACCTCCATCAGGGTTTCATATGATCCTTGAAAACCTTCAGGAGAAACGAAATCCATATTATCGGCAGAAGTGTGATACTCGGGAAAAGTGCCGAATTTGGATCTGCAGAAGCAGACCACCGGAAGATCCACCCCCGGCGCATTGTACTGTCTCTCATCCGATCCCCTCTGGGCAAATCCGTATTCGGTGTACTTATCCTTATACTTAAGCACGTTAAGGAGCGTTCTGTCGGCAATGGTATCGGAATATCTTGAATGGATCATGGAATAATCCTTATCATCACCCACGCAGGATATTACGAATCCTGCCTTCAAATGCTTCTTAAGATAAGGCACATGATCGTCCTGACTTAAGTATGTGATGGAGCCGACTGTTTCAGGTGTAAAAACAAACCTGTAAGTGTATTTTCTCTTCTCCATGGATGCGACCGCGCATATCAGTTCCGCGGCCAGCGCCGGACCCGAACACTCATTATCCGCCATGGACGGATGACATACATACGTTGAAAAAAGTATCTCTTCATCCGTATCTCCGGGAACGACAGCCTCAGCGTAATTAAGTACCCCGTCAAAAAGTTCGCTGTCGATATACATGTGATATCTGCCGGGTTTAAGAGCATCTCTTTGTGTTTTGCTCATGCAAAAGCCGTACCGTTCCCTGTAGTAGGAAGTCACATACGGAACAACTTCAGGCTGATCCTCCTCAACATAGATATATTCCTTCAGTTCATCAAGCGTAACCCATCTGTCCACGGGCGTTGAATATCCGAGCACATGCAGGTTGTTGTTTTTCATGTCTATTATATGAGCACCGCTCTCATCTTCTATATATGCTTCCCTGACCGCCCATTCCTTAGGAACCGTCCAGTCAAACGCCTGAGTTCCCGACGGAACATCGTATACTTTCAGTTCTACGCCGGATGAGGCAATATGGTCTGAAATATCCGCCAGTGTTTTCCTGACGCCTTCACCCGTTATGCTTCTGTTATAGGGAAATATGCGCCCAGCCAAATCATATGCCCTTTTTCCCGCTTCATGATCAATCTGCATGCAAACCACTCCGTATCGTTTCTTTTAATGCTACCCTGTCGATCTTGCCGTTTACGTTAAGGGGCATCGCATCTAACCTGTGGATCTTAGCCGGAAGCATGTATCCCGGCACAGAACTCTTTAGTTCTCTGTAAACTTCTTTGTCTGTAATATCTTTATCAGAGACATAGAAAAATATGATCTGCTTAGCCTCATCATCATACAGGGTAACGCAGCTGTCTATCCTGTCTATGGCGCCTCCTGCCGTGTCTATCTCGCCAAGCTCGATCCTGTGTCCCTGATGTTTGATCTGGAAATCCTTCCTGGACAGGTACATCAGCGCGCCTTCATCATTATATTCCACTATATCTCCGGTGCGGTATATCTTCTCGTGATATGCACTGTTTAAAGGATTCTGCACAAAGGCCTTATCGGTCTTCTCATAATCCCTGTAATAACCCATGGACAAACAGGTACCTCTTACGCAGAGTTCTCCCTTTTCTCCGTAAGTTGTCACAAGTTCGTCCTTATCATTTAAGACGATTATACCGGTATTACGACAGGGATATCCGATGGGCAGAAGTTCATCATCCGAAAACTCCCTGTCAACTATATAATACGTGCATACATCCGTGATCTCCGTGGGTCCGTACAGATTGGCAAACAGCGCATCCTTATAATGCCTGCGCCATACATTTAGCTGCTTATTAGGCATAACCTCTCCACAGAAAAGGATCTTCTCAAGCTTCGGATTATCACCCTTGTCAAGGATCGTTCCGTTTGCTACGGATATAAGAGCCGATGGTACCCAGAATATGGTGTTGATCCTGTTGGATCTCATATATTCGAAGAGTTCATTGTGAAATGTAAAGTATCTCTCAGGTATGATATAGGTTGTCGAACCGTTCCTTAAGGTCGAATAGATATCCAATATGGAATTATCAAAGTAAAAAGGAGCCTGGTTGCCAAATACGGTGTTCTCATCAAACGCAAAAGTATCATACAGCCATTCCGCATAGTCTATCACGCCTCTGTGGCATATGGTTACGCCCTTAGGCTGTCCCGTAGAACCCGATGTAAACAGCACATAAAGTGGATCCGTATCGATGACATCCGAATAATATGGACGCTTAGGCAAAGACACAGGCTTCGTTGCAGTATTTATATCAATCTGTGCATATCTGTCATTTCCGTAAGGTTCATCATTATACAGTATCGCCACCGGATCAAGAGTTTCAACTATCCTCTCGATGCGGGATGCCGGAGAATGGCGGTCAATGGGCGAATAGAAATTACCGCTGCACACTATCCCCATGAACGCAATAAGGCAGTCCACGCCCTTGTACATATATACGCCAATGGGACGGTTTATGATATCTCCGCAGGCCTTATGAATGAGGTCTGCTATCGCATACGCCCTGTCCCTTAATTCGCCAAACGTAACCGACTTATCCGCGTCTGCAAATGCTATCTTTCCCGGATGTCTGTCCGCCGTATATTCAAGATATTGAAAAACATTTGTGATCATGTCAGTTTCCTTTTATTCCACCTACCAGCGAAGCTATCTTTTCTACCGTGGCAAAATTCTCTAAGGTGACAACCTCTTCCGGTATGAATACATCCATCTCTTCTTCGATACGGTTTATCAGCACCACAAGACTTAAGGAATCTAATATACCGCCTTCAAAAAGATCCGTATCGTCCTCAAAATCCTCGTATTCATTTATGTCATGTATGAACTGTGTGATCTGCTCTTTCATATGTCATATTCCTCCATCGTAGTCTCATCAGCATGTGTCTGTCCCGCTTCCCAGTTAAGACGGTATCCGTAGAAATCATACCACTGATCTCCGTTATGGAATCTTAAGTTATCCTCTATCACCGGGTAAGCCGACGCAAGATCCACAAGCTGCAGACTTACTTTACCAAAATACTCCTTCTTCGATACGCCCGCATCAACCAGACACTCATCCGGCGTCACCTGCTTTGATTCTATATCAAGATCCCGTACAAACATGGTATAGGTCCGATCTTCCATCACACCGTTCTCATCTATATACTGTCCGTGAAAATCCTTAAAATATCTGTGAGGAACGCCTATGGATTCTTCCACATAATGAAGGAAAGTAAAGCATCCGCTGAGCGTCACGTTAATGATAAGGTTCTTCGCATGCTTCTCATGAAGATATGCAAATGGCGAATCCTTCCCCCAGGCTGTGCGGTTTGTCATGCCGTGAAGGTACTGCGCATCTTTCCCCGAAACCATAAATGAATAAAGGGGATGGATGGTTCTAAGGAAATCCCCACGATTGTTTAGCACCCAGTTTCCAAGCGCCCCCACTTCTCCCTGGGTCTTCTTCGTATCATACGGGATATTCCTGCAAAAACTCCATGTAAACACCGGAAAAAGAAGGGTTCCTTCATCCCCCACCAGTTCCTTCATGGCGTCGATAAGAAGGTCATAGAATCCGTCGATGTCCTTCTTGGACTTAAGGGCACACTGCCTGCAGGCGTCGAGTGTAAGAACAGTGACATCCGAAGAAACATACAGGATATCTCCCCGTGAAACTCCCAGTCTTTGGAATTCTTCTGTCAGATTGCTGATATATTGTTCTTTTTCCATATCATCTGCTCACGTCATAAATGCGGACTTATACTGTGATATCATGATCCCGGCCATATATAATCGCCGCTCCTCATGTTGTCGGTGCAAATCCATAGTCCGACCAGGTCTCGGGACTAAGATTCTCAAGCGTATCAATAACAACCACACATTCAGGTTTAACCTTCTTCATAACGATCTTCATGATATTCTCCGGCATGGCAACGCATCCTCCCGTATAAGGCTTAATGGGCCCTATGCAGTGCAGGAATATCGCGCTCCCTCTTCCCGGGGTACCGTCTTCATTGAAGCTGATGTTTAAGGCGTACTGGTACTGATATTCATAATCAATGATATGCTCGCTGTCGTCTTTTGCAAGATCCGGATAATCATTGATATTGACCATCTCGTTATAGTGCATCCCTTCCGCCTGATCACCGGACCACCAGATATCGTCCGTAACCTGAATATAGGGCATCGCACATCCCGGATCAGGCGCTATGCCAAATGCCTTGTTGAAGTGATACACACCTACAGGAGTCTGACCGCATCCTTCCACGTGATCGGCATCTAAGCATAAACCATTCTTTCCGACATATCCGGGGGTTGACAGTATCTGCTTCCAATTGCCGTCCTTATCTCTTTCATGCATGGATATGGTAGCTGTTGTCTTATCCATTCCGAATCCGGCTACCACAAAAAGCTGGGTTGTGCCTGCATCCTGAGCTTGCGGAAGCCTTGTGATCCACTCAGGACTGTCCTCCTCATGCTGTATGGATGAATGCAGAGAGTCATTCATCTGAGCAGCAAGTCCTGTCGTATTCTGCCCGCAGGCGCTTAACAGGACCGAACCCACAGCTAAAATAGCTATCAGTTGAATTATAGATGTTTTCTTCATAAATATCTCCTTTGTTCACAGGCACACTTACAGACTAGAGTATATCATATCCGGCTCTTTAACAGTTCGCGTACGCCTTCATAATCATAATCCTGCGCAGCATCCTTAAGCTTTTGCCATAACTCCTCTTTATCAGCAGGCACATGATAGCCTTCCATCTCTTTAAATATTTCCAACAATGCATCATAGTCCATGCTGTCGGCTGCATTATCCAGTTCTTCGTACACTGTCGACATCAGTTCATCATCTGCCAGAGGCTTCCCCGGGATTCCCGGATCATCATGATCATCCGTTATCTCAAAGACTCCCGATAACAGCTCTTTTAAGCTCTCATAGGCTTTAATAAATCCCTCATGATGCTTGGCGATATATCCGGTATCCATTCTCTTACCGGCATCCTCCAACGTCTGAGCTTCCTCGCCAAGAGATATGGCACCTATGATACGTGCGGAGCTCTTAAGTGCATGAACCTTGATGGTATAATTCCCATAATCACCTTTGACTAAGAAACTCTTAAGCTCCTCGGATTTTTCGTCTATCGATTCATAGAAGATACGCAAAAGATTCAGATAATCTTCTGCTGATCCGCTGTTAATGATACCTGTTTCAACATTTATGGGAGTATCAGCAAGACATTTCAGCTCATCCGTAATATCTGATCCACCCTTTGCTCCGGCTTTACCTGCATCATTCCTTACTTCTTCACCTGTCTCTATTTCAATCTTATCGTCAGGCAAAAGCCGTCTGATCATTCTTTCAAGGTGTGTGGGATTGATCGGCTTAGTCAGGTAATCGTCAAATCCCGCCTCCAGATATTCATCCCTTGCACCGCTTATGGCGTTAGCCGTAAGACATATGACCGGCGTATTCAGATTAGGATTATCAACCTGTGCTTTCAGTTCATTAAGCGTCTCCACTCCGTCTTTTTCGGGCATCATATGATCAAGGAATATCAGATCGTATTTATTCTGCGCCATAAGAGCCAGAGCCGCGTCTCCGCTTTCAGCATTATCTGTCTGGATCCGGGTTTTCCTGATAAGACTGTTAAACACTGCCAGATTCATGGGATTATCATCAACAGCGAGCACCCGGGCAGACGGTGCGATAAAGCTTTCATGGTAGTTTTCATGCAGTGCTCTTGAACGGAAGGTTTCCTCGTAATCTCCCAGTTCTTCTTCACCACAAACACCCTGCAGCAATGAGAAGCCGAATACTGAACCTTCTCCGTATGTACTCTTAACCTTAAGTTCTGTTCCCATAAGTTCCAGGAGATTTTCGGTAATAGACATTCCAAGGCCCGTACCTTCAATGTTACGGTTCCTCTTCTCTTCGATCCTGTCAAATTTGGAAAACAGTTTTTCCATATCTTCAGGCCGGATCCCTATGCCCGTATCAGCTACTGATACTTTTAACAGGATCTTATCATCTTCTGTCCTCTCATATCCCACAGAGAAAGTGACACTGCCCTTCTCCGTATATTTAACCGCATTGGTCAGGATATTGGAAATAACCTGTTTAATCCTGACTTCATCTCCGAACAGCTGTCTCGGAGTAGTGGTATCAAAATCCAGTTTTATGATAAGCCCCTTGTCATCGGCTCTTGTACGGACCATATTTACCAGATCATACAAGACGGCAGACAGGTCATACTCAGCCGAAATGATCTCAATCTTTCCTGCCTCTATCTTGGAGAAATCAAGAATGTCATTGATAAGGCCAAGGAGCATATGCCCCGAACTTCTGACACTCTCGGCATAAGTAAGGATGTTGTCTTCAGTCGACTCACGCAATATCATCTCATTCATACCCAATACGGCGTTGATGGGCGTTCTGATCTCATGAGACATATTTGCCAGGAAATCTCCCTTAGCCCTTGATGCTTCCTCAGCTTCGGCCTTAGCCTTTCTTAATTCATCACTTTCACGGGCTTTAATGACCGCTCTGGACAGATAGACCGCTCCTATCATTACCAGCAGCATCAGCAGTCCGAATACCCATACAACCAGAAGCGTGATATTGCCGATACCCTCTGATGCCACTGCTTTAGGCACGTAACCCGATACCAGAAGATCAGTCCCCGGTACCTCAGATTCAAACAGTATCATTTCACCACGCCCTGTCTCGAAAGCATGTGCCACAGCAACGGAAACCTCCATTTCCATATGCATGGATACGAAGTCGCGCTGGACCTCTTCACTTTGATACCAGGCAAGATCCTCAGCACTTGAATTGTAAAAAGGAATAACGATAGTACCGTCTCTCATGGTCACACAGATCTTACCCAGATCATCATATATGTCTGTGGCAAAATACTCTTCCAAAATAGATTCCGGACACAGACGATACAAAACGTAACGTATATTGGCACCGTGAAATACCGGGCAGGTGAACAGCATACCCTCATTTTCAACATAAGTGATGGCTTTCTGTCCCCTGAATGACGCCTGTATCCCCTCATATATTCCCGGATCCAGATCATCTCCGTACAGAGCCCTGCCGTCTATGCCAAGCAGACCCTGCTTAATTCCGGGATCACTATATATGACCGGCATCATATCATCCATATCATCAAGTGTCTGTTCAAGCTTTGAAGCTATGTACTCAAGATTCTCCAACTCGGTATCAAGCTTCTCTTCCATGAGAAGAGCATAAACCTTGATCTGTTTCTCAGTCTGCCTCTCAGTATAGGAATCAAGCAGAACGGCAATACGGGTCCGAAGTACTATCCCGACCACCACTAAAGCCAATGCAAAAAAAGCCAGAACATATATTGTCCTATGTCTTCTGGGAAAATTGAGTTTATTCATAAATCTCTACGCCTTCCACGTACCAGTCTAAATGATTGAACAGTTCATTATCGCTTATCATCTCGTATTTATCGCATCTGACCACACCCGTATTGTCACGGATCTCGCCTGAAAATACATCCAGAGAGGTTCTGATCCTCTCTTCTTCAGATGCAACTAACTTCTTAGTATCTTCCGTTACCAGACCGGAATACTCATACAGGGAAACCGCACCTTCTGATAACCCAAGCCAGTAATCGTTGGAAAAATTCGCTCTGCCGCTTAAATAATCCCGTAATATCCGGGTATAGAGCATATCCCAGTTGACAACGGCAGCTGTAAGAAAACGGTCAGAATACTCACGGCTGACATAATCATATCCGGTAGTCATAAGTCCCATTTCATCTGCCAGATCAATGGCGTATGGTCTGTCCTCGTGATATGTGATCACATCCGCTCCGGCTTCCTTAAGATCTCTGACTGCCTGTTCTTCAACGTCCTTATCATCCCAGCTTCCCGTATATACGACCATAACCTTTGCATCGGGATCAGCCTTACGCGCACCCATCGCATATGCATTGACAGACCGGATGGTCTCCGGTATGGGCATCGCTGTAACATATCCCAGGATACCGGTCTTTGACGTTGCTCCGGCAACAATTCCGGACAGATATCTGACCTGATACATTCTGGCAAAATATGTGGTGCAATTCGCTTCATTCCTTTCTCCGGATATACAGTAAAAAGCAACCTTCGGATATTCTTTTGCAATAGAATTCAAAAACCCGCTGTAGCCGTAGCTCGTAAGGAATATACACGAACATCCCTGATCAACCAGCTCGGATACCGCCTTTTTCACCATACCTTCCTCTTCAGGTACATTCATTTTGGGATACATCTTGCATGAATTCTCATTACAGGCTTTGCTTATTCCCTCATAATGGCTCTGATTCCATCCGTTATCATCAGCGGCTCCAAGACATACTGCTCCCACGCGTACGACATCTGTCTTACTGTCTGTATGGAAGTTATTGATCAATACCACGATTCCGATCACTACCAGTATTGCCGCGAAAATGAGCGCGATCCTTTCAATGGCTTCCTTATTCTTCAACGATCACGCCCTCCACATACCAGTCAAAACCGCTAGTCATCTCTTCATCGGACATGGATTCTTTATCCGGGACCCTGAGTGTTCCGGTATTATCCGTTATCGGTCCATAAAAAACATCAAACTTGTGGCTCTCGAAACGGCCTACAGCTTCATCCACTGCTTCTTTGGTTCCGGGAGCGCAATTGGGTGTCAGATCTGAGAGTCCGACGATCCCGTCTTCCATTCCTATCAATGCACTGCTGCCGTAGAATTTTCCCTGAAGACAGTTTAATATCTCCATCTTATAATAATCTGCCCACTCCCATACGCATGCGGTCAGATAGGTTCCCGGATAGCGCCCGGCATTATCCTTGTTAAAACCTATGGACCAGATGCCTTTTTCATCTGCGACCTGATTTGGCATCAGCGAATTGGTATGCATCGTCAGGATATCTATCTCAGGATATTTATCAAGCAAAGCTTCGCTCGCTTCTTTCGCCGCAGCATCATCTGTCCATGAATTGACATATACGACATGAACCTGTGTCCCCGGGGCAACACTTTGGGCTCCTAATGTAAATGCATTGATCTGGCAGATAACCTCAGAGATTGGAAATGCTGCCACATATCCGATCTCCCCTGTTTCCGTGCGCGTTCCGGCAACTATCCCGGATAAGTACCTTGCCTGATACATTCTTCCCATGCAGTTCGTCAGATTCGGAAGCGCTTCCGTCCCCGTCGGATGGATAAAGCATCTGTCCGGATACATACCTGCCAGTTCTTTAACATATTCCCCGTAACCAAAAGAAGCTGCAATGATCATTTTACAGTCTTCTTTTTCGATCATTTCTTTCATTACCTCAAAACAGGTTTCATCTTCGGGTATCTTTTCTCTGCAGATGATCTTAAGATTCAGTTCATCCTTAATACTCATAAGTGCATCGAGATGTGCCTGTGAATAGTTGGCATCATCCTTGGCGCCCGGAAAGATCAGACCGATCGCGGTTGTCCTGGCGGTGATATCCGTATCAACGGCTTTGTCCCTTATTAAAAGCATACCGATAACGGCGGCAATAAGAATTACGCCGGTTATGA
>JAEEGL013663919.1_pt1 | contig 12088 bp, 10 predicted proteins | sample 9134231 | NCBI WGS metagenome assembly JAEEGL01 (sample SAMN16246548, study PRJNA631951) | gut metagenome | biome: gut microbiome; feature: rumen; material: fiber-attached | host: Bos | place: Iran: Karaj | collected 2018-10
ATGCTTCTTCAACAGTTTTTGCCTTTTGAGGTAATACCTGCTTGATTTCTGGTCTGTCTGCCTTTTCAAAATAAGTTCTCACCGAATCAGCAGTTCTTTTTTCCAATGTGATAACCATACACCACCTCGTCAAATCCCGATTTACTCATTTCTTTGTCATCAATGTCACGCACTCCACATGCCCGGTTCGGGGAAACATATTAAAAGGATAGGTTGTATCAAATCGATAGTCCGAAGAGAGTTTCTTCAAATCGCGCGCGAGCGTGTCCGGGTTACATGAGATATAAAGAAGCTTTTTCGGTTTCAGTTCGGTAATCGCGGCGATAACGTCGTCTGACAGTCCTTTTCTCGGCGGATCGACTATTACCGCGTCGGGATCTTTTACGATATTTTTGACGATCGAACTGTCGCCGCAGTAAAATTCAGCGTTACCGATACCGTTGATTCTTGCGTTTTGTTTTGCGTTTTCTATTGCTTTTGGTACTATTTCCACCCCGATCAGTCTTTCAGCGTTTTTTGCAACGCACAGACCGACCGTGCCCACGCCGCAATACAAGTCGACTACGGTCTCGTTCTGCTTAGCGTCAAGGAGTTCGCCCGCTTTGTTATACAGCGCCTCACAGCATTCGTGATTTACCTGATAAAACGATGCCGGAGATACGGCGAATATCATACCGCAAAGCTTGTCGTATACAGTCGTTTCGCCGTAAACGGTCACGTATTCTTCGCCGGTGATAACGTTTGTATTTTTCCTGTTTATATTTAGCGCGATACCGGTCACTCTCTTGTGTTTATCCGCTATCGCTTTATAATCTTCATCGGTAAACGGAAGAGATCTGCCGTTTATAACGAGCGTTAATATAATACCTTCCGATCCTTTTCTTAGATAAATATGACGTAAAATACCTTTGCCCGTATTCTCATCATACGCCGTAACGCCGCGTTCGTTTGCAATATCGCATACCGTCTGTGCGATTTTAGAAAACTCTTCCGGATTTATTCTGCACGTTTCAAAAGCTACTGCGCGGTGTGTTCTTTTGGCGAAGAAACCAAATCCGATCTTACCGTCCTTTTCGAATACGGGAAACTGGGCTTTGTTTCTGTATTCCGACGTACCGCCTGCCGTTATAACGTCTTCGACCTGAATATCAACGCCGGCTTTTTTGAAAGCAGTTTCGACAAAAGACTTTTTCAGTTTCAGCTCGTATTCATATGAAATATTCTGAAAAACGCAGCCGCCGCACTGTTTAACGGCGCATTCCGGGTCAACACGGTAGGGAGACGGTTCTGTAAGACGAACTATCACGGCTACGCAGTATGACTTTGCTGCCTTTATTATTTTTATCTCGCAGACGTCTTCGGTAACGCTTCCGATAACGAACACGACTGTATCGTCAATACGGCATACGCCCACGCCTTCGTTCGTCATATCAGTTATTTTTACTGTAAAAACGCTGTCTTTTTCAAAAATCATCGCAAAACCAAACAAACCCCCATAATAGTTTATTATATTATAACATAAAAATTATGAATTACAAGTCTTATGTTAAAAAAATATTGATTTTATGCTGAAAGTGTGGTATAATACAAAAAGACGAAAACGAAAGGATCGGTGATCATGAAAAAACATAAATTCACAGTTTACGTTTCTCTGCTTCTTGCTATGGTATTTCTTTTATGCTCGTGCGTATCAGGCGACGGGGCGATAACTGCCGGCGACACGGAAACCGGAAAGATCACAACGTCTTCGGATACGGAGAAAGCGACCGAGCCTCCGACTGAAACGGAAGCATCAACTGAGGCCGAACCCGTATTCAATCAGGGAAAGGTCGTTTACGAACGTAAAGTGATCGCTGTCGACAACGTGCCTTTCGACGACGCGAAACTCGGAAAGCCCGTAACTGCTGATGAAAACGGAGTTTTCACTTTGTTTGACGCAGACTTCTCAGACGGCGACGTTACATGCGGCGGTACCGCGGCTCCCCGTTCAGGCGGAGGAGGAGCGGTCGGCGCGCTTGACGGAGTGCTTTACATACCTTATTCCGAGACGGAGGCGAATCATATCGCCGGTGGTTGGACTACTTGGGCTCCTGTCGAAGAAGCTTCTGTCGGCAAATATAAGCAGGTCGTACTTTCGACGAATCTCACCGAGTATTCAAATAACGACGCACCATGGATCGGCGGATTCATCGGCTGTTTCGTAAGCAATTTCACTTATACGATTCCCGACAACGCAGGCGACGGCGTGTGGTTCTCATTAAACAGTCAGTCGAAGATCGTTACCGTTTACGCAGGCAATTCTTCAAGCTGGAAATGGCCGACCGGCAACGTCTCCGTTCCCGTCGCCGAAGATCTGATCTGCGGTAAAACTTCGCTTGACGTCGTATGTACGAAAGATAAGGAAATATTCATTTATTTAAAAAATACGCTTGTGACAAAGATCGTCTGTAAGGACGGTAAAGTAACCGTACTTAACGGAGCTAACGAGCAGGTCTACGAAGGACCGCTCGATATGGCCTCCGTTTCCGGTACGCATTACAGCGTGTTCTGTCACGGCGGGGGAGGATTCGGTATAGACGATATGAAAATTTACGGATGTTCTAAAGGCGACGGCGGCGAAATAGCCGAGATAACCGCGACGCCGGTCGGCGACAACAAACTCGGCTGCGATATTACGGACAGGAACGACGTTATCGGCATTTGCTATACGATGTGGTTCAACGCCATACACGGCGACGGTGATACGCCGATCGAGAACGCATATAACGTCGCGGAACTGACTGAAAAGTACGGTTTCAGCGCTCAGTACGGATTCGGTACAAATGATGAAAGGCATAACGCCGTAACCGCTTTTCATTACTGGTCTAAGCCGGCGCAGGGTTATTACAGAAGTACCGATAAAGCCGCGATAAGAAACAATATGACTCTTTTATATAACGCCGGAGTTGACTTTATAATTCTTGATTATACTTACGCGACTTCTCCCGGCTACGACGTAGGTACGTCGCCGTGGTCGTCGTATATTGAAAAACCGTCGACAGCTCTTCTCGATACGATAATGGAAATGAGAGCCGAAGGGCTCGGAACGCCTTACGTCGTGTTCTGGATGGGTTCCGAGAATATGTTCGATCAGATATACGAACAGTTTTACGGAGTTGAAAAATGGCAGGACTGCTTTGTTTACTGGAACGGAAAGCCTTTCATAATGAACTGGAAATACGATAGAAATCTTAAGAACAACGAAAAATTCACGGTTCGCAGTATGTACGGATTGCAGGGCAAAGTACGGTCCGGCCAGTGGTCTTACCTCGAAATAGACAACTCTAAGACTGCTTCTAACGAACATATTTCCGTATCCGTCGCAACGCAGGAAACGTATATGTCGCTTCCTACCGCTCACGGAAGAGACGGGGGCAGATTCTGGAACAAACAGTGGCAAAACGCTTTCAAAACCCACCCGAAGATCGTTACGGTCACGTGGTGGAACGAATGGTGCGCTCAGCTTTACTACGTTGACGGAGTCGGTTTCATTTTTACCGACAACTTCAATCAGGAATACAGCAGAGATATAGAGCCGATGGAAGGCGGACACGGAGATCAGTATTACAGATGGCTGTGTCAGTACATATCAGATTACCGCGCGGGCAATCCGTGCCCTGATCTGACAGAAAAATAAGCACGAAAAAAGGGCCGGTCATCCGCCCTTTTTTATTTGTTTTTAACCGTATATCTTAGATTGAATGTCGTAACGGACTTGCTCGATGCTGTCCATTATCATGACTGCTATCTGTTTACCGGTCTCTTTAACTGTGACGATCGCCTTTGAAACGTTTTTCGTTATCTCCTCCGCTTTGAAGTCTTCGGCATTCTTTACTATCGGAAGTATATTGAACGCTATCTCTATAAGTTTGAGAAGGTCCATATTCGTCTTCAAAAGATCCCTGATCACCTTGACGAGCCCCGATATATCGCCCGAATTCTGGAATTTTTCCGTAAGACCTTCCAGAATTCCGCTCATACTGCCCGACATTTCATCGCTGACGGCGATCTCTTTGTTCTTGACGGCTTTAAAAAGGTCTACCGTCTGTGTTCCGTCAAGATGGTTCGTACCTATATGGAAATCGTATTTGCCCCGGAAATGTTCGACCGCGGTCTTGTCAAGTTTTAAATCTATACCGCCTGCCCAGTCGACGAATTCGTCGACATGTGACAGATCGATGATCACGTAATTCTGAAGATCGAGATCGAATACGGCGTTCAGCGTATTTATATACATACCTACGCCGCCGTATTCTATCGCGGCTCCGAGCCTGTTCCAGTCATGACCTTCGACCGGTACGTAAAGATTGTTGTTGACCGTTGTGGCGAACACTCTGTTTTTTTCAAAATCGAGCGTTACTATTGCGGATGCGTCGAGTTCATCCTCGCCTATCATACCGACCGGATCGCAGTACATGAAAAGGATATTCACGACTTTGTCGTTCTTGACTATTTCTTTATATATGGGCGTATCTCCGACGTAACCGTTTTTATAATCCGTCATCGTCACGCTCGCCTTATAGTCGTCGTCGTTGATCTGTGCTCTGTCGGCGGACGGAACGTTAGTTATATTCGGATTATATTCGATATTCTGTCTGTCCTTTACCTGAACGGCTTTGTCGGTCGTTATTCCGATCGCGGTCTTAGCCGCGGTCGCGGCTCCGATCACGCTGACGACCGGCGCTGCAGCCGCCGAACCAATTACAGTCAGCGCAACAATTATGGCGATTATTGCGTTTTTCATTTAATTATCCTTCTTTCAGATATATTTTTCGATCACGGCGTTCATCATATCCATTTTTGAAAGCATATCTTTCGTCAGCGCGATCTGGCAACGCGTTCTCACAAGATTATGCTCCGGATAGTTCAGTTTGAAATACTTATCGCCGTCGATATAGTCGTCAAGAAATCTCACGGCAAGCTCTATTGTCATCACAAGCGCGCCGAGCGCAAGGGTCTGCAGCTCTTTTTCAGTCGAGGTACTGCCGATCTTGCCGACGTAGCCTTGCGCGAACGCTTCGAACTTATCGAGGTCGAGCGACGTTTTCGATATATCCGGTTCGTCCTCGGCAGACGTGTTGGCGGCGAATCTGATAGCGTCGCCGAAATCGTACGCCATAAGTCCGGGCATTACGGTATCAAGATCAATTACCGCGAGCGTTTCATTCGTATCGATATCAAACAGTATGTTGTTGCCTTTTGTATCGTTATGCGTGACTCGCAGTGGCAGCTCTCCGGCTTTAAGCATATTCACGAGAGATTCGCCGAGCGGTCTGACTTTGAACAAAAAGTCGATCTCTTCTCTGACTTCCGCGACTCTGCCGCACACGTCCGCTTTGACTTTATCTTCAAATCGGCGGTAACGTTCTTTCGTATTGTGAAAACCCGGAATGATCTCATAAAGCGTCGACGCGTCGTAATCAGCCAAAAGCAGCTGGAACTCGCCGAAAGCTTCACCCGCTGCGCGCAGAAGCCCGAGATCATAGGCGTCGTACGTTATCGAATTGGGTATGAAACCGTAACCGCGCCAGAACCCGCCTTCCTCATCCACGTAATAATTTTTGTTTTCGGCAGTATAAAGAAAACTCAACACGCCGCGTTCCCTTTTTTCAGGCGGCAGTTTTTTTGCAATATACCGGGTAACGCCTTCGATATTTGCCATTATGTGTTCGGGCTTTTTAAAGACGTAAGTATTGATTTTTTGTATTATATAACTCTCGGTTCTGCCGCTAACGTCAAAATCGACTTTATAAGTCTTATTGATGTTGCCGCTTTTAAGTACCGTCGCGCCTATATATGTGCCGTTCAGACAAAACTGTTTACAAATTTCGGGTAATTCCATTCAAAGCCTCCGTCACTGTTCGAGAAGACCGGCTTTACTAATCACGGATAAAAACTCCGCTACGTCTTTTTCAGCCGTTTCTCTGTTGATTTCGTATTCCTCAAGCAAAAGCTCGACAAGCTCGTTTTCGGTTTTGTTCTCAGTCAGAGCTTCCCAGAGGATACGCGCGCTTTCGTTGAGTACGATCGGTTTTTTCGACGCGTCGTCTTTTGAATCGACCGCGACCGCGTATACGGAGCCGTTGAACTCCCTGATCATATAATTCTCGCTCAGTTTCATATAATCAACCGTTATTTGCCATTTCGAGCCAGGTCATACCGAGGTCAAAAGCTTCGAAAAAGCCCTGTTTCATCGCAGATTTCGGTATGGTCTTATCGTTCGGGTCGGTAGGCATTATCTGTATCATAACTCTGTCGGGCACGGAAATATCCCTTACTTTTTTTACGGACATAACGGCGATAAACAGCACGTACTTATCGCTCATGCTGCCGTAGCATATACCGTTCTTTTCTCTTACAAGAGGCTTGCCTCTGTACATAAGATACTTTCCGTTCACTATAGGTTTGTCGTTCATATATTTCTCCTTTCCTCAGGGGAGTCAGTTTTTCTTATTGTCTTTCTTTTTATTCATTTTCTCCATAAGAGTATGGATGCGGTTAACGGGATTGAGCAGGTCGCTTATCGTCATATCGTGGTTAAGCGTATCTATCAGATATGCAACGTATTTGCAAAGGTTGACTTCGCAATACCATTCTCTCGAAAGAAGCTCGGGAGTTCTGTATATAAGGTTAGTCGTAAATATCTTCGTAAGAGCTCCTTCTTTGTAGGCTTTATCCATCGTTTCGAATCCGTTGCAGAAAAGTCCGAATGTAGCAAAAACGAATATGCGTTTAGCGCCTTTCTCTTTCAGCTGATACGCAATGTCGATGACCGAGTCGCCCGACGATATCATATCGTCGACGATTATCACGTCTTTGCCGGTGACGTCGTTTCCGAGGAACTCGTGAGCTTCTATCGGGTTTCTGCCGTTAACTATTATAGTATAATTGCGGCGCTTATAGAACATGCCGAGTTCGAGACCGAGAACCGACGAATAATACATACAACGCGACATACCGCCCTCATCCGGCGATATCATCATCGTTTTGCCCGCTTTAAGCTCTGCGTCAGGCACGTTTCTGACAAAAGCTTTTATCATCTGATACGTTACCTGAACGTTATCGAACCCGAACAAAGGTATGGCGTTGACAACACGGGGATCGTGCGCGTCAAACGTTATTATCTCAGAAACACCCATCGACGACAGTTCCTGCAAAGCTATCGCACAGTCGAGGGATTCTCTTGCGGATCTTCTGTGCTGTCTGCCCTCATAAAGCATCGGCATAATGACGGTTATTCTTCTTGCCTTGCCGCCTATCGCAGCGATAACGCGCTTGAGGTCGCAGTAATGGTCGTCGGGCGACATTGCGGTCTGCTTGCCGTACATCGTGTAATAAGTTTCCGGACCGTAGTTGAAGCAGTCGACTATGATATATACGTCCTTGCCTCTCTGAGTGTCGTGAAGCAGTCCTTTTGCTTCGCCTGTTCCGAATCTCGGGCATTCGACGTCGGTTATATAACTGTCACGTTCGTGACCGCGCCAGTCACAAATATAATTGTCGACCTGCTTACAGAAATCGGAGCAGCCGCGCATTCCTATGATCTCAAGTTCACCGTGAAATAAATCTTTCATATTTTCCCGTTTCCCGACGTTTTTATTTGACCTCGGCGCACCGTCGCATACGCTTCGGTTTGCTTATTTATTTTGTTATGGTGATCTTTTTGAGCACCTTTGACACGTTAGGATCTATGCCTCTCACAGCCGTAAGCGTGTAAGCGAACAGCTGAACGCATATAGCAAACATAAACGGAGCGGCCAGTTCTCCCGCGTCGGGAGTGAGTATGCCGTATTTTTCTTTTTTCATAAGTTCTTCACAGTCCGTAATAACGAAGACTTCCGCTCCGATATCGTGCAGCTTGTCTATCATTTTGAGCGCATCGTCGTATACTGCGCCTTTGCCCGCTATAACTATCGCAAGATCGTCTTCATAAACCTGCGCGATAGGGCCGTGATAGAAATCGCTTATAGCCGCGCCTTTCATCTTTATTCTGTTGGTTTCGAGGATTTTCAGCGCGCCTTCGAGAGCAATCGGATATTCAAGACCTCTGCCGAGTATAAATGCGTTTTTGACGTATCTGTATCTCTGCGCCTTCGCCTCAAGTGCGGACGGCGCGTATTTGAGAAGTTCCGCGGCTCTCTGACCGACGTTATCAAGCTGTTCTTTCAACTCTTTCGAACCTGAGATCTCGGCGCAAAGTGCGGCAAGCAGATACATCTGAGCCGTAAACGTCTTCGTAGCCGCGATGCTGACTTCTTCATTTGCGGCGCAGAACAGATGATATTTTGCGGCTTTTGCGAGAGGAGAGTTCTCGTCGTTAGTCACGGCCACGGTAAGACATCCCTGTTCGTTCGCCTGAGTAAGGACTCCGAGCACGTCTTCCGCTTTGCCGGACTGCGAAACGCATATCACCATACGTCTGCCGTAATTGATCTTTGCGCCGTATTTCGTCACAACGCTCGGCGTGCCGAGTTCGCAGGGTATACCGGCGGTTATGGCGTAAAGATACTGAGCGTATACGCAAGCGTGATCCGACGTGCCGCGGGCTGCGAAATAAACGCCTTCAAGCTCTCTCATTTTATACTCTTCGGCGATCGCTTTTACGGTCTTTTCGCTTTTTTTACCTAATTTCATCAGTATTTGCGGTTGTTCGCATATTTCGTCAAGTAAGAGTGACATATCTTTCTCCTATTCTGTAAATAAATATCCGGGTAAGAATTCTTTGCTGATGTGATCAGTCACGATCTTATAAGCTTTTGCGACCGTAACTGTTTGATCCGTTTTGTTGCAGTGATGTTTCTTTGCGATCTCATCCGTCAGGTCTTCGAGTTTAATAAGGCGTATATCCTTGTAACCCGGTTCCATAACGTTGAATAACGGTGTGCATGAAGGGTTCTCAATATGTACGCCTTCTTTATCCCGTACGATCTCGAAATCCGCTGTTATGCCGACCATGCATCTGAGCTCGTCCTGCGCGTTAAGAGCGTTGCCGAGCGAATAATAGCAAAGCGTCTTATTTCCGTTCACGCCGTCGAGCCATTCGATATTTTCGATAACGTGCGGATGATGACCTATGATCACGTCGACTCCGAGATCTGCCATAAGTTGAGCGTATGCTGTCTGCTCCGCGTTAGGTTTGAACGAATACTCCTTGCCCCAGTGGATCGTTACGATCACTATATCGGCAATATCTTTTGCGTTCTTTACCTGTCTCGTTATTTTATCTTCGTCATATACGGGGATATACGCACCTTCGACCTGAGAAGGCTCGCTTTCGGTACCGAACCAGTTCGTACCGTACGTGTAAGCCAGAAACGCTATTTTAACGTCCTCATATTCAAAAATCCGTATACTTTCGAAGTCTTCAAAATCGCGGTGCAGACCGATGATCAGCGCGTCGAGCGTATCGGTGAAATCCATCATTTCGGAAACGCTCGTTTTATGCTCCTTCGCCATATCGGTCACGTGGTTATTCGCAAAGCCGATAACGTCGAAGCCGAGCTCAACGAGATTTACGCCCATTTCGTACGGCCCGTTGAAATGCGGATAACCGGAGTACCCGTATTTTTCACCGCACATCGGAGTTTCCTGATTTATATACGCGATATCCGCAGAGCTTATAATGTCTTTTACGCCTTCGTATTTCGGTTTGAAATCATACGTTCCGTCGCTCTTTTTCGCCTGATTGTAGGTCGAGCGGTAAACGAGATTGTCGCCGAAACCGCGAAAAGATATGCGAAGTTCTTCGCAAGGCGTCTCTTCAGTCTCTGTCGGAGGCTCAGTTTCGGTCACAGCCAAAGTCTCTGTCTCCGTGACCGGTTCTTCCGTGACGATATCGGGTATCGTATCGGGCGGCGTTTGAGTCTGCGTTTCAGCGGTCGCAGCTTCCGTGACCGGCTGCGTCGGCGGATCGGTTATAACCGGCTGACTGCCGATGCAGGAAGTCAACGCCAAAGACAGCAGCAGTACGGCTGTAAGAACAATGTTTTTTACCGTGTTTACACGTATCATTTGATGAGTTTCAGGAATCTGGCGTACGCTTCATCCCACATTTCCGTATTGCCGGAGGGCTGATATTCCTTTATCTCAAAGCTGTTTCTGATGACCTGACGCGCTTCGGCAAGGTCTTTTATTTCGCCGAGAGCGATCAGCTGTACGAGCAGGTTTCCGATCGCCGTACCTTCAACGGGACCCGCATAGACAGGTCTGTTGCAGGAATCAGCGCAGAGGCGGCAAAGCGGTTCTTCTTTGCAGCCGCCGCCGACTATATTGATGAACGGCGTGCGTTTGCCTTTCATATCGTCGATCGCTTCGACAGCCCATCTGTAACGGAGCGCGAGCGAATCGAAAATCGCACGTACGATCTCACCTTTATTCTCCGGCACGTGCTGACCGGTCTTCTCGCAGTATTCGCATATACGTTTCGGAATATTGCCGGGAGCTACGAACGCGGGATCGTCGGGATTTATGAGCGACTGCAGCGGCTTGGAAGCCATGGCCATATCCGAAAGTTCGTCGTAAGAATATTTCTCTCCTTCTCTGATCCACTGACGGCGTGATTCCTGCTCGATCCAGAGTCCCATGATGTTTTTGAGGAATCTAATCGTGCCGCCGAAACCGCCTTCGTTCGTGAAATTGTATTTGAGAGACGACTCGTTGATTATCGGTTCGGGTATCTCGGTACCCATTAGCGACCACGTACCGCTCGATATATAAACGAAATCGTTGCCCTTCGCAGGTACCGCAACGACAGCGCTCGCCGTGTCGTGAGCCGCCACGTTGATTACGTTTGCTTTGATATCGCCGAGTTCATCGACAAGCGACGGGAGAAGCGGTCCGACAACGCTGCCGGGCATACTGATGTCGGTAAACAGTCTTCTCGGGATCTGATAAGCGTCTATGACGTCCCACGCCCAGTTTCTCGTTTTTGCGTCGAGCAAAGCGCCCGTTGACGCTATCGAATACTCGGTACGCTTTACGCCGGTAAGGAAATAGTTCAGAAGGTCGGGTATGAACAGCATCTTATCGGCGGCGGCTACGAGTTCGGGATTGTCGCGCAGTTCCGCTATCAGCTGGAACACCGTATTGAAATCCATGAACTGTATACCGGTCGTGCCGTAAAGTTTTTCGGGAGGCATTACCGCAAACGCTTCGTCCTGGATCCCGATCGTCCTTGCGTCTCTGTAATGTACGGGATTCGTCAGCAGTTTGCCTTTTTTGTCAAGAAATCCGTAGTCTACGCCCCAGGTGTCGATACCTATGCTTTTTATATCTTTGTCTTCGGACAGAGCGCATTTGTTAATCGCCTGTTTGATCTCGTGGAATATCCTCATGATATCCCAGTTGAAAGAACCCGCTATCGTCACCGGTTCGCTTGCGAATCTGTGATTTTCGTTAAGTGTGAGTTTTTCTCCGTCAAACTTGCCGATTATGCCTCTGCCGCTCGAAGCGCCGAGATCTATGGCGAGCATTTTGATTTCAGCCATTTTCAGTATCCTCCGTTTTTATGTTGTTGATTATTTCTTTTAATTTATTCAAAGCGTAAACGAAAGCTTCTTCGTTTGTCTTGAATACGGTTTTTATTTTTGGTCGCTCTACATTTTCAAGTTTTTCAAGCCCTGAAAACGTCTTAAGGTGTGGTTCAAGAGTCAATACCGTTTCTCTTTTGTCAAACCAGAGCCTTTGAAGCATGTACTCTATATTGCCGTCGCCTTCTCCCGCTGCAGTAACCGTACCGTCACGCAGCGCGTCCTTGATATGCATATACGTTATATACGGATATAGGCAGTCAAAAGCCGCTTTAGGATCTTCACCGCACTGAATGAAGTTCGCAGGGTCGAATACGCATCCGACCGCGCCGTTAAATGTTTGCAATATGTCAAGACAGCGGTTTACAGTATCGCCGTATATGCCTTTTTCGTTTTCGTGGCAGTAAAGCAGCCCTTCCTTTGACGCGGAATTTATCATTTTGTAAAGCGTTTTCATTACCGCGTCTCTGTCTTTTCCGGGATCGCAGTAGAATGAAAATCCGCGTATGCGTTTTGCGCCG
>JAEEGL013726006.1_pt1 | contig 12088 bp, 9 predicted proteins | sample 9134231 | NCBI WGS metagenome assembly JAEEGL01 (sample SAMN16246548, study PRJNA631951) | gut metagenome | biome: gut microbiome; feature: rumen; material: fiber-attached | host: Bos | place: Iran: Karaj | collected 2018-10
AAAAGGTGAGTATTGCTTATGAGTTGCGGTCCATCGCAGGAGATATGATCTATTCGTCGGAAACAGAAGGCATAAAGACATTCGTTGTCGGGGATGGTCAGGTGGAATCGGGGCTGGAGGAAGCCATGTTGCATCTTCATGAAGGCGACAAGGCTAAGATCATCATTCCGTATCATTTGGGTTATGGTTTACATGGAGACGACAACAAGATTCCAGAATATGCCACTTTGGTTTATACGATAAAACTAATTGATAATCAATAACTATGAAGAAAAATTTTGTATTTCTTACACTGATGTGCCTGTTTGTTGGACTGGTATTCACATCCTGCAAGCAAGATTATCCCGGCTATAAGAAAACGGCCGATGGGTTGTATTACCGTTTTATCAATCGGAATGAGAATGGGAGACAGCCCCAGATGACAGACTTTATGAAGGTCAAAATGGCCTGTTATCTGAATGATTCATTGTATTATGGATGGAAAGAATCGAATGGTGAAGTCCACGTTCAACTTTCGGATCCTCATTTCCCTGGAGATTTACAGTCAGCTTATGCTATGATGCGTGAAGGTGATTCTGCTTCGTTCTATATCAAGGCAGATTCCATCGCCGTGAAGTATTATAACCAAAGTCCTGAAACTGTTGGTCTTAAACCGACGGATCGTTTTAGATATGAAGTGAAAGTGTTGGAGATTAAGACAAAAGACGAGTTCCAAGCCGAGATTGAGAAAATGAAGGAGGAGATGGCGAATAAGTCAAGGGAGGAGTTTGCCGCTTATGTCAAAGAGAAGGGGATTACAGTAAGTCCGGAGCCTTCGGGCATTTATATCATTCCATTGGAGAAGGGTACAGGACGCTGCCCTGTGAAAGGCGAGAAAGTGGAACTTGATTTTGTAGCCAACCTGTTGAATGGAGTGTCGTTGGGATCGACGTATGAAGAGGGCGAGAAACTCTCCTTTGTTTTGGGTAAAGGCACTACCATCCAAGGTTGGGAAGAGATTGTTCCTAAAATGCATCTAGGAGAACGCGTGCGTGCCATCATTCCGTTTGATATGGCTTATGGCGATCGTGCTGTTGGTTCCATCCCACCTTATTCCAATTTGGTGTATGACATTAAGTTGTTGAAAATCACCACTGCCGAAGAGGTGCGTCTTGAGGAGAAGAAGGAAATGGAAGCATTGAAAGCCGAATCTGGTAGGGCATTCCAGGATTATCTTATTGCCAATAACATTACTGACCATACTGCATCCGGCCTTTACTATAAGAAGAATGTCGTTACTGATGGCAAGTCGCCAGTGGCTGGCTCAACGGCTCGTATCAAATTTGTGGCGTCCTATCTCGATGGAACTCCATTGGGTGATTCCGACAAATTGGGTGGCCATTATGATGTAGTCTATGGATCAGGCAGTGTATTGAAGGGCTTGGATGAGGGCATTGGCCTGATGAAGACAGGAGAGTCTGCTCGTTTTGTCCTTCCATATACTTTGGCATATGGCGCAAGACCGTATGGTAACATTCCTGCCTATTCCAATCTGGTTTTTGATGTGGATCTGCTTGAAGTGCTTTCTGCAGAAGAGGCAAATGCATCAAAATAAAATAGCTAATCAAATTTGGGAATTAATCAATAACAATCAAATACAGAATAAAATGAAGAAAAACGTATTGTTCATGGCTATCGGAGCCATGTTGTTTGCAAGTGTGATGACTGCTTGTAATGAAAAGAATCCTTATCCAGGCTATGAAAAGACTTCCAATGGTCTTTACTATCAGTTCTTTACCCAAAATGAAGGCGAATTGCCTCAAGAGGGACAGCTGATGGACGTGTTTTTCAATTGTATTGTCAATGACACGACTCCAGTGATTCCCGCCATGCAGAATGTCTTCCGTTTGGAAAAATCTTTGTTCCCTGGTGACATTTTCGAAGGTATGGCTATGATGCACAAGGGCGATTCAGCCTCGTTTATCGTCAATATTGACTCAACCTTCAGAACTTTCTTCCAACAGCCTACTTTGCCGTCGGAATTCAACTCAACAGACGTAATGCGATTCAATATCAGAATGGACGACTTCTATCCTGAAAGCGAATATGCCAAACGTTATGCTGCAAATGTTAAGAAGATGGCTGACGAACGCATTGCTGCCATGAAGAGCGAACATCCCGAAGAGACTGCCCAGGCTGCAGAGGCTTTACAGCAGTTTTTGACGAAGAAAGGCGTTGTTGCCGAACCTACTGAATCGGGTTTGGTTTATGTGATGACCGCTGAGGGTAATGGAGAGAAGCCTGAAGTGGGACAAAAAGTTAAGGTTCATTATATTGGCAAACTGCTTGATGGAACTGTATTCGATTCATCTGTTGAAAGAGGCGAACCGATTGAGTTTCCTTTGGGAGTAGGACAAGTTATCCCTGGTTGGGATGAAGGTATCCAGCTGATGTCAAAAGGTGAGAAGGGCGTGCTTTATATCCCTTATTACCTCGCATATGGCGATAGAGCTGCTGGCGATAAGATCGTTCCTTATTCCAATTTGGTTTTTGATGTAGAACTTGTTGATTTTGAATAAGATGAAAAATCTAATCAAGGGCATTTCGTTGGCTTCGCTAGCGGTTCTCGTATTTGCGTGCAATAAGACACCAGAAGTCTTCAAGGGCTTCAAGAAGATGGATACGGGCGCCTATATGAGTTTTTATAAGCGTGGCAACGAAGGTGCTTGCCCTCGTATCGGCGACGGCGTCAGTTTCGAAATGGCCCAGTATTTCAATGATACGTTGTTGTTCACCACAGCAGAAGAAGGTCCCATAGACATCGTTCTACAGTATCCTGATTTTGTAGGGGATGTTGCGGATGCCTTGATGGCAATGCATGTGGGTGATTCGGCCCGTTTGGTTGTATTGTCTGATTCAGTGTTTACGACCGTGATGCAGGTTGATGTTCCGGCTGAATATATGGGGAAACCGATTTATTATGACCTGAAACTGTTGTCGGTGACACCTTCTGAAGAACTAGAGGCCGCCTATAAGGAGTATCTTGACAGCCTAATGGTGGATGAACAGCATTATCTGGAGATGTTAACGTCTGATCCAAACAACACGATGACTGAATCAGGCCTGATTATTCTCGAGAAGAATGGTAAGGGTACCTTGGCTCAATTGGGCGATTTCGTGGATTTTGATTTCCTCATGCTCAGTAGAGACGGTGATACCATTATGAATTCTTTTGATGTGGAATCGGTCGACATGCAGTATGGCGAGGAATTCATGTGCTCAGGCTTTAATGAGGCTCTTGGCATGATCCCTCAGGGTGGTAGCATGCGTTTTGTCATCCCATCTCAATTAGGTTTCGACAGTATTGGTTACGAGCACATCATCGCTCCCTATGAACCTATGATTGTCACTATGAGAATGAATGAGGTAATGAACAAAGAAGCCCACGACAAGAAAGTGGCTGCCCAAGAAGCCAAGGATAAGGCGGAAAAAGAGCGAATCCAGGCACATGAAAATGCAATGATCCAGAAATATGTGAATGAGAACGGCATCACTGTTGAGCCTACAGAATCGGGTCTATACATCATCCGCAAAGAAGAAGGACAAGGCAAGGTTGCCCAATGGGGTGATAGGGTGGTTGTTCACTACAGCTTAAGTAATTTGAATGGCCAAGCCATTGAATCGAGCTACGAACATGGAAGCCCCATCAGCTTCAAAATTGGTAATGGAGAGATGATTGCAGCTATTGACGAGGCCTTAATGACCATGTCTCCTGGCGCTAAGGTGACCTTGGTTACGCCTTCGGATTTGGCTTTTGGCGAATTCGTTATCGATGAAAAGCTGTTGCCCGCCTATACGCCTTTGGTAATCGATTTGGAACTCGTGAAGATTGAATGAATAAAATCCTTCGCTGATAAAAAAACGCTGCTAAGTTTAATGGCAGCGTTTTTTTTATTCCACTTCCTTGAAGTCTTCGCGGTCGGCGTAATACGTATCGATGGCTGCAATCAAAGCAGCTAGACTCCATACGGGGACCGCCAACTTGTCCGTGTCCAAGAAATTGTTTAGGAAGCCGTGTATGAAATAACTGAAGAAGGCGAGGGTGGCTCCCAATACAAGAACCTTGGCCTTCTTATTCTTGCAACGCGCGTAGGTTTTTAAGCCGCATGTCACAGTGACGACAACCAACACGATCATAATAAGCGATCCGACAAGTCCTTGTTCGGCCAATGGGCCGAAATACTCGGAGTGAGCATTGCCACCGTCACCTGCGTTGGTACTGATGATGGTCTTCTCTTTCGACATCTGGTAGGGAGCATACACAAATTGATAGGTGCCAGGTCCCCAGCCGAAAATGGGCCGTTCATTGAATAGACGGAAGGCGGACTGCCAACGGTTGATGCGTTCAAGGTTGGAGGCATCGGTGGAGATGTTGGTGATGGATTGGATGTTCTCCACGAGGTCGCCAGAGGCATCTTGGTTGTTCTTTTCCAAAGCATCAATGATTTGATTTTGGAAGGCGAAGAATAATCCGACCAATATGACCACTACGGTGGCAATCCAGCGAAACTTGATGCGCAATAACACGCATATTAGTACAGCTAATGCAGCGGCGACACTCAGCCATGCGGCTCGGCAGTTGGAGAACACCAAAGCGGTACTGAGCAATAGAACAACTCCAATGATGAGCATACGTTGGCCTCTTTTAACATCTGGCATGAAGACATAGGTCAACGCGAGGATGAGGTAGATGGCCAAGGCGGCACCATAGGCAGTGTGGTCGTTATAGAAAGGCGTCATCACCCAGTGGGCAGAGTCGCCGTCGAAGCCGAATTGTGCATGATGTATGATGGTATAAACACATACAATACACAATGCGGCGATGTAAAGCCAAATGAACCAGTGGATGTTTTTGGGATTCTTGAATAAAATGGCGCACAGGAAAAATGCCGGTATGATAAACCATAGCCTCGATAGTATGAATTTGAGTGATACGACAGGCATCTCGCTAGTAATGGTGGTGACCAGCATCCATAGAAACATGACATAGATGACAATGGAGATGGGGTGATGTGAGATGCGTTTGTCGTATTTGCCGTCATACAGCATCTTGGCAAAGAATAGAACCATGATGCCCATAAGGAGAGGCTCGGCAGGCAAGGAGATGGCCAATCCGGCTTCAAGGGCTTTCAGGTTGACAGAAAGTGGCACCGTGAATGCGGTGAGAAGAAGAACTTTATCGAGAGAAAAGATATAGAGCAACAGCACGCCTAATACGACAGGTAAGGCAAAAAAGAGGAAGGTGTTCTTTTTTACCACCAAAAAAAGCCCTACGGCTACAAATAGTGCCGCAATTAGGTAAAGCCATGCTATTTTAGCTCTTTTCTCCACGGCTTATTTGTTTTCTGCCACAAAACGTCTGCGGTTTTCGATGATAAAGATTACCAGAATGGAGAGAAGCATGGCTCCCAAAGCCGAAAGAGCGACAACGACCCAACGGACTGGGAAGGCCTTCTTGTCGGCAGGGAATGGTTCGGTGACGATGTTGGAGTAGGTGAGGTCGGAATGGAAGAAACGCAAGTTCTGTTCATAGTCGACCTTGGTGTTAACGTAGGTTTGGGCTTCAGCCTCAATTTTGGCGTGAAGGTCGACGGCTTCTGCTCCATAGGTCTCAAGGTTGTTTTTCAGTTCGGTGGCTTTTGCTGAGCCAGCGAGATACCCACGGGTCACCTCACGCGCTTGGCTACTGTAATCAGTTACGCCGTATTCGGTGCTAAGCGTGCTAAGACGGTCTTTCAGCGAGTCGATATTACGTTGTTTTTCGTTCAACTGCCTTTCATACATGGCCACTACTTCGCCAACTTTTTTGGTGTGAAGTCCATGAACCTTTTGATCGTAGAAGTTAAGGATGTCCTTGGCGATGTCGCAAGCCACGTTGGGATCTTTATCCATAACGGTGATGGAAACGGCTTCATAAGGCGTCTTGCTAATCTTGATCTTGCTGCGGTATTCATTGAGCATGTATGTTTTGGCAAACTTGTAGTTCTTATCAATCTTGTAGTCCGTCCAAAGGTCATACTTCTCAATGATGGAGTCCATGATGGACTGTGAGTTGATGATCTGCAGCATTTGTTCGGTCTCGCTCTCGTCCGAGTATGGGCTGATGTTGGCAGGATAGGCCACAGCTTCCGACTTGTAGAGAGGTGTGATGAACATAGAACTGGAGAAGATGGCACCGCACAAAGCAGCAAGCAATGTGATAATAAGGATGTGCCATTTCCATTTCAGCACAAGTTGAATCAATGAAAGGTTGTTGAAGTTATTGTCCATTTTTGTTTGAATTGTTTTCGGAGAATGTTGTTTAAAAAGCTGACTCATTTTATTGGTTCTGACGGTCTTGGTTTGTGGAGGCCGGATGGACTTCGGCCTGTCGACGAAAAAAGCCTTTTGACCGGTCGTATAAAATGATGCAGAAGATGAGCAATAGGAAGGTGCTAAGCAGTGTGATTACCACAATGATCCAACGTGTTGGGTAACTCTTGCGTTCGGCTTGGAAAGCAGAAGTGACGACGAATTTGTGAGGGATGAACTCGGTGGCGTCTACTTTGGCTTCCTCATATTTTGCCTTGACTAAGGAAAGCTGAAGGCGGTCGTTGTCCAAACGTTCGTTGATAGCATAGGAGGCACCTCCATACTCGGCCAATATGTCCAAATGTTCTTGTATGTTTTTGATACCTTGCGTGTTGCCTTTTCCGAGTTCAACAGCCAGCTGTTGGCTGAGCATTTCTACTTGCGACTCGTAGTCGAATACACCGAGCTTGCGCAAAGCATTGAGTGAGTCTTCGAGCATGTTCATCTCGGCAACGAGCGTATTGTACTCCTGTTCAACGATACGGTAGGCCTCAATAGCGACTTCCTTTTGCATCTGGTTCATTGTGCTGTCGAAGATTTCGGCAATCTCGTTGGCGATGCGAGCCGAAAGTGCAGCGTCGGAGTCAAGGACCGTGATTTTTACGGCGTTGTATTCAGTGCGGCGGAATTTAATCCGGGTATCGTAAAGTTTGTTCAACTTGGTGATGGGGTATTTGCTATTGGCCTTGATCTTGTAATGCTCCATCAAGTTAAAGCGGCTTATAACCTTGTCTCGCACGCGATTTGAATTCAAAACCTGAAGCATTTGCTCGGTTTGTTCATCCTCACCGATGTTCATGATGTCTTTTTCCGACTGATAGGTGGTACTAATCAGCACTTTGGAAATGGAGTTGCTAGAGGTGGGGTAAATGACCGTCGTGGATTTATATAGCGGTGTGATGAAAAAAGGAGCACTGAAAATGATTGCACATAGTGCCGCTATTGCTAAGATGATCAAAATGGGTTTCCTATACTCCGCTATTAGCTTACATAAGTATTTGGAACTGTATGTGTTGTGTTGTTGTTCTTCCATATTTATGTTTGTAATAAGTTGCCAAAGATAGGCTTTTTTCCGGAATTGACAATGAAAAAAGCGAATTATGCCTTTTTTTCCTTGGGAAGGACGAGGCTGGCAATCTCTTGGAAACGGAGCAACCTGGTAAAGAAAATGGCGCCACAGTTAATTGCAAAAGCAAGGCAAAAACCAATGATCCAGTTGATGTCCAACTGTTTGATTAGGAATGTCACGAGGATGATGGTGGCGGCAAATAGAAAGATGTGGAACCAATAGCGCCTACCCATGTTAAAATGGAGAATACGTTTGGCTAACAGGTATTGGAGCAAGGCGGTGAAGGTTTGCACAAATAGGCTGGTGCAAGCGGCGCCAAATGCCTGAAAACGTGGAATTATGATAAGGTTGAGCAGGATGTTGATGACCACTCCTGCAGCGGCTACAATGTTGAGTTGTTTGAGGCTACCGTTGGCGGTGAGTAGCGTGCCAAAAACGTATGTGGTTGAAAGGCAGAAGAAACTACCCATCAACAAAGGAAACACTTTGGCGTATTGATTGATACGTAAGTAATAAGCAGCATGGGTTTCGGCTTCTTCGGGATTGTACATCATTTGCATGATCTCGTGGTTGAAGAAGACGCATAGGACAAGAACAATGCCAGCCATGGCAACTATGACGTTGAACGAAGTCTTGATGAGGTTGTTCAATTCTGGTTTGTTCTTTATGGTGGCAGTAAACATCGGCAACAACATGATGGCAAACAGGTTGGAGATGTTATTGCCGGCGTCGAAGAGGCGGTAGGCTCGGCTATAAATGCCTGCTTGAATACCTTTGTCGTCCAAAAGACGCTCAAGCAGGACGGGCTCGATACGGCTGTATACGCTCATCAGTAGGACCAAAAGGGCAAAAGGAAGGCTTTGCTTGAGAATCTCCTTGAAAAACTGTATGTTGATTTTGAAGCTGATGTTTTCCGCATGTCGGAGCACTACCGTCAAAGCAAATAACAGTGTGCAAATGTATGCCAGAGTTTGTGCTTGCAGGTACCATATGGCGTTGAATCTCTCTCTTGGGAACCAGCCGCTCCATAGTACCAGACACATGATGACAATGGCAAGCACGCGGTCGAAAACGGAAAGGATGCTGTCTTGTTTGAACAGCAACAGGCCTTGTATGTTCGACCTGAGAAAGAGAATGAAGGAAAGAAGTATTTGGTTGAGGCCGCACCAGAATAACAGCTTGAGTTTCAAACCCTCATTGTAACCGCAGAAATAGCCGACTACAAATATGACGCAAGCATATAACAATCCGAGCAGTAGCTTGATTTCAGTGAGCCCGCCAAAATGTTTGGAAAGGTTTTTCGGGTCTTGTGCCACGGCACGACTGTTGAAATTGGTGATGCCGAGGTCGAGCAAAATGTAGAATAGGTATGAAAAGTTGAAGAGAGCTTGATAAGTACCGTAGGAGGCATCCCCTAACAGGTTTTGGACTTCGCGGTCGATGCCAAGAATCCAGAACGGCTTCACCAACAGGTTGAGAAACAGCAGAAAAATGATATTTTTTATGAAGCGGTTCTGCATTCTAAATGTCATTGGAAAGGCAAAAGTAGGAAAAAAACGTTTTCGGAGCTATTTTCACCATCCAATTTGGAAAATATGTGTATCTTTACACCCAAAATAAGACTTGAGTGAGATGAACAAGGAACAGGAATCCGTAGATGTGATGACGGAGGAGTTGGCCGACAATGAAAAAAGTCTAATGCTCATCAATGATGATGTGAACACATTTGAATATGTTATCGACACCTTGATGAAGGTGTGCCATCATACGCACGAACAGGCCGAGACTTGTGCTTGGATTACGCACTACAAAGGCAAATGCGCCATCCTGCACGGGAGCTTCGAAGAATTGAAGCCATATTATGATACCTTATTAGCTTATCATCTCACTGTCAAGATAGAATCTTAGACAACTATCAATGGTAGGTTATACTTCGCTGGAGATATTGAGTATACAGCAGGCGTACGAGTCGATGCTGGACGACATTCACCCTTATGTGAATGCAGCTGAGCATTTGGCGTTGATTGACAAGGCATATAGGTATTGCCTGGATAAGTACGACGGACGTTACATGATATCGGGAAAGGCTTATATGCTGCATCTGATTGAGATGTCGCGTATCGCCGTGCTTGAGGTGGGCTTGGGCTATGTCTCTGTCGTGGCCTCCTTCCTTCATGGCATGTATTACAAGGAAGATGTTAGCATCCAAGAGCTGGAAAAGCAGTTTGGGAAGACAGTAGCCGTCGTTTTGGAAGATTTCAGTCAGATTTCCAAGTTGGACACCGAGAAGGTCGCATATAATTCTGACACTTTTCAGGTGATGTTCCTCTCATTGGTTGATGACATGCGTTCGGTGTTGCTGAAAATTGTTCACCGTGTGTATGATGTCCGTAACCAAGGCGATGTGGATGCCGACCGTCTGGCCAAGTATTTCCACGAGATAAAATATATCTATATCCCAATTGTGCACCGATTGGGATTATATAAATTGAAAGCAGAGCTTGAGGAAAAGCTGATGCTTTATGAGAATCCTGAAATGTTTCACGAGATAGAGGCCAAAATCAATGCTATGCATGAAGCCCATAAAAAAACGGCTGAGAAGTTTATCGCGAATATCTCGGAAAGCATCGATAATGAGTTGGAACGTACCAAAAGGAATGGGAGAAACAAATTCGCTTATACCATAAAATGGAGGTTGAAATCCATACCGTCGATCTATGCTAAGATGAAAGCCCAAAATGTGCCGTTTGAAGAGGTTTATGATTTAATGGCGGCACGTGTCATCATTCGATGTGCTTTGAAAGACGAACAAGAATGCTGTTGGAGCGTCTATTCGGCCATTACCAATATTTATGATCCCATGCCTGAGCGTCTGCGTGATTGGATCACCCAACCCAAGGCCTCTGGTTATGAATCGTTACACACCACCGTGAAATATGATGACAAATTGTGGTTTGAGGTCCAAATCCGTACGACACGCATGGATGACATCGCTGAGACAGGTCAGGCGGCCCACTATTTGTATAAAGGGGAGAAGGGGACTTCAGAGGAATGGCTGTTAAATGTGCGTGAGGTGTTGGAGAATCCAGGACTGGTGTCGTTTGAGAATTCCTATAAGAAAATATACAAATCTGATAAGATTTTCATTTTCACTCCTGAGGGCGACTTGAAACAGCTCCCCATCGGTTCTACTGTTTTGGATTTTGCCTATGAGGTGCATACCCGTGTGGGCGAAACCTGTAATGGAGCCCGAGTTAACGGCCGTATGGTCCCCATCCGCCATGAGTTGGCAAATGGCGACAAGGTGGAGATTATCACAAGTAAGAAACAATCACCACGTCCCGATTGGCTGAATGTGGTGGTAACGGAGAAAGCAAAAAACAAGATACGCCGTTACCTTAAGGAAGAAGAGCTGAAGGAGTCTGAACTCGGGAAAGGCATGTTGCAGCGTAGGCTGAAAAACTGGAAACTGCCTTTTTCAGAGACTGTTGTCGACATGCTCGTGAAGGAATATAAATTGGAGAACTCCTTGCAGCTTTACCATCAAATCTCAACGGAGAAGATCGATATTGCCGACGTGAAGCGTTTTTTGACTTCCAAGTTTGGAGAGAGCACAGAGAAGACCGAAAAGAGTCTGCCCGAACAGATTGAAACAAAGAAAGAGCTCCAAGCTGAAGGGGAAGAGTCATTATGCATCGGTGAGGATATCGATAATGTGACCTATAAGCTGGCGAAATGCTGTAACCCTATCCCAGGCGATCATGTGTTTGGCTTTGTTACCAGCGATGGTACGATCAGCATACATCGTGTCAATTGCCCGAATGCCAAGAGCCTTCAACAACGTTATGGATATCGCATCATCAATGTGAAGTGGAACGGGATCGAAACGGGATCACAAGCTACCATACGAATCTATGGACGGGATGTGATTGGATTATTGGGAAAAATCACAAAGGTTATCTCTGACGATTTGGAAGTGAATATGAAGAATATCATATTTAATTCTGATAAGGAAGGCTTTTTTGAAGGTAAGATTGTTTTGCAAATATCTGATGTTGAGGCATTAGAACAGCTTGTGGCGAGGATAAAAGCCATTGAAGGTATCATGGAAGTAGTTAGAATTGATTAGTGTTAAAGAATTATGAATAGATTTACTTATATCCTGCTATTGGCGCTTGTCTCTGTGACCATGAAAGGCCAGGAGACTAGGAAGATGTTTGGCGTTGACCACAAGAAGAAAATCATTGTTGAAACAGGCCGATTGTCTGAGGGGAAAGCCTTTAAACAGATGGTGAAGTTTCGAGGGGAAGATTATTCCTATTATAGAAGCGAAATGCCCCTTATCACCATTACTACGGATGGCCCCATCATTAATTCGCCGGCAGTTCACGGCATTATCAATGTGGCAGATGCGGATGGCAATGTCATCACAATGCACGCTGGATTCAAGATCAGAGGCACTTCATCACAACAATATGAAAAGAAATCATATCGAGTGGAACTGTGGGCTGATGAAACAGGAGTAGAAATGGCCGATACTACTTTTCTTGGATTACGCAGCGACGATGATTGGAACCTGGAGGCCATGTGGGCTCAGCCTTTGCGCCTTCGTGATAAGGTTGCCAATGA
>JAEEGL014032693.1_pt1 | contig 12088 bp, 6 predicted proteins | sample 9134231 | NCBI WGS metagenome assembly JAEEGL01 (sample SAMN16246548, study PRJNA631951) | gut metagenome | biome: gut microbiome; feature: rumen; material: fiber-attached | host: Bos | place: Iran: Karaj | collected 2018-10
GTGTTCGCATTGATGACCTTAGTTACATTCGGTCAGAAATACAACTCGCTGTGGGTTGATGGACGTATCTACTTCAAGGTAAGTAACAGCGTATCGCTTGACGTCCCGAACGAGAACGGCAGAATCATGCCAAAAGACTTGCCATTCCTTGGCGATTTAGTCGAAGAATACCAAATTACAAATGTTGACATGCCGTTCCTTTCGGCAAGTAGCAACTCCATCAGGCACACTTGGAGAATGGACTTCGGTGCTATCGACAAGATTGAATCGCTGATTAAGGACATGGAAAAAATCGGTGTTGTTGAGTATGCTGAACCAGCTCCATTATTCTTCATTTCTAACTATGAAGGTGACGGAAACACCAGAGCACAAAGGTTCGCTCCAGACGACACATATTACAATAAAACATTAAGTTTTTTAATGTCAAGTGTTAATTCATCGTGGCACTTAAATCTTATAAACGCTGCACAAGCATGGGACGAAGCAACAGGAAGCGACCAGATTACCGTTGCGGTACTTGACAATGCTATTTATATTGACCACGAAGACCTTACAAATATGATTGACCGAGAAAACTCAATCGACCTTGGAGATGGTGACAACGACCCGAATCCTCCAGTTGAAGACTACATCTGGTCGCACGGAACTCACTCGGCAGGTCTTATAGGTGCAGAAAAGAACAACGGCATCGGTGTAGCATCTATAGGTAGCGGTGTAAAGATTATGGCAGTAAAACTTGGTAGCGATGCAACCGACGGACAGTCGATGGCAGCAGGTTTCGAAGGTATTGTATATGCAGCAGACCACGGAGCTGACGTTATCAATATGTCGTGGGGAAGCCCCCAGTTCTTCCAGACAATGCAAAACATTGTAAACTATGCTTACAATAAGGGCTGTATATTGCTTGGAGCAGCAGGCAACAACGGCAACGGTGCCGAATCTCAGGTAAATTCTGATATTCCTGTTAACTATACTGGTTACCCTGCAGCTCTTGAACATGTAATTGCTGTAGGTTCTTGCGATGTTGACGACAAGAAATCAGACTTCTCATGCTACGGAACATGGCTTGACCTACTCTCCCCAGGCGGTTATGCAAATCAAGGCATTATGGGAATGGGTAGTTTTGCTGTATTGAGTACAACATATAATAACGCTGGTTCTTATTGGGATTACATTTCAGGTGCAACAACCGGAACTGTTTCAACAGGTGGTGCTGGCTCTGCTGGTGTTACAGGCAAATACGACATTATGCAGGGTACATCAATGGCTTGCCCAGTAGCATCTGGTCTTGCTGGCCTTATACTTTCAAAGAACCCAACCCTTACCCCCGAAGAACTTACAGAAGTTATGAAGAGCACCTGCGTAAATGTTGACGCTATCAACCCAGAATTTGTTGACAGCATGGGTGCTGGCCGTATCGATGCTTACGCAGCAGTAGTAGCTGCAGGTCAACGCAATATGGATTTGGTTGCCGATTTCGAAGCTAGCGATGTTATAATTCAAACTGGCAGAACAGTCGACTACACCGACAAGACCATAGGAACTCCAACATCTTGGCTTTGGGAATTTGAAGGCGGTACTCCTGCTTATTCAGAAGAACAGAACCCACAGAACATCGCATACAACCAGGAAGGTATCTATCAGGTAAGACTTACAGTTAGCGATGGTGTAAACGAAGATACAGAAACCAAGACCTACTTCATCCTCGTAGGACAAAGCTCAACCCTCGGCGAAAGCGCTTGGGAAGAACAGAGTACTCATTTCGCTGCTCAGTACAGAGGCTCATACAACATCGAAATTGTTGACCCACAGACAGTATGGTTCACCACTCTCAACGGAACCGATGGTACAGTTGCACGCGACTTCGGCGTAACCACCGATGGTGGAACAAACTGGACACCTAAGACTTTCAGCTACGATGCAGACTGGATGCCAGGCGACATCAGTGCAATCAACGGAACTACAGCTTGGACAGCAAACTACAGTTCGGCAGAAAGCGGCAAGGGTGCAATCTTCAAGACCACCGACGGTGGTGACACTTGGACTCGTCAGGGTGACAACCTATACCAGAACGACGACAGCTTCCTTAACATTGTTCACTTCTTCAACGAAAACGATGGTTATGCACAGGGCGACCCAGTAAACAACAACTTTGAAATCTTCGTAACAACCGATGGTGGTGCAACTTGGACTGCTGCAGAAGCTCCAGCAGCACAAAGCCAGGAAGCCAGCACAGTTGGTCTCGACTGGGCAATAGGCGACATTGCTTGGTTCGGAACCAGCAAGGGTAGAATCTACAAAACCACCGACAAGGGTGCAACATGGACTGTTCTCAGCACCGGTACAACCAAAATGGTTACAGAAATGTCGTGGGCAGACGAAATGAACGGCGCTGTCACAGTAGCAAACTTAGACCAGACCACAGGACAAACTTCTGCTTGGCAATTCCTCAAGACTACCGACGGTGGTGAAACTTGGAGCGAAGTAGGCGTAACTGCAAACTACTTCTCATCATTCTGCCTTGTGCCAGGAACTCCTGGTATGATTGTTATCACCAAATCGGCTTCAACTCTCCCAGAAAACTTCTCGGCATACTCAACAGACTGGGGAACATCTTGGGAAATGCTTGACGACTCAATCCAATACATCCAAGTTAGAATGCACGACATCAACACAGGATGGGCTGGCGGATTCAACTGGGACGAAAGCAATGGCGGTATCTACAAATGGAGAGGTATCGAAATGGGATTGCACTTCACTTCAATACCTGTAAGGTCGGCTGTAGAATATGCAGAATACACATATAACGTAGAAGCTGAAAACGAAATTGACTGTGCAATTACAATAACAATGACTGATGGTCCAGATTGGCTGTCAATATCAAACGGCGAAAACGGATATGTATTGTCGGGAACAGTTCCTCACATAACCGGACTTACCGAAACATTTGACGTTGAACTTACCGCAACAGACTGCGAAGAAAGCAAAACTCAGGCATTTACAATAACTGTATCAACAACCAACACTGCCCCAGTATTCGTATCAGAACCGATAGAAACTGCTATTGTAAACGAAGAATACTTATACAACATAGTATGCGAAGATGCCGACAATGACCAGTTGACCATAACAGCAAGACAGAAACCTTCGTGGGCAACCTTTACCGACAATGGCGACGGCACTGCAGAACTTAGAGGTACTTCAACAACTGTAACAAGTGTTGGTACAGGAAGTAGAGTTCTTCTTGTTGTTGAAGATGGTTTATACACAACATCACAAGACTTCCGCGTTAGAACAAACTCAGCATCAGCAATTGAAGACTTCGGTATGGGCGCAATTGAACTTTACCCGAACCCGACAGACGGAATGCTGACCGTTGAAAACTGCGAAGGTGCAAACTACGAAATCTTCGACATTACCGGAAAGGTTGTTGCCGCTGGTAACATAACCAACAAGGTTCAGACAATAAACATTGCCGACGAAATTACCGGCAACTTGGTTATCAGAATAATCAACAACGACAAGGTTGTTACACGTCCTATCGTTAAGTTCTAATAATCAACAACAAGCAAAAATAAAGGCCGCCAAAAGCGGTCTTTATTTTTTTATAAATACCGATTGTATGAACTATTTTAAAATTATATTTGCATATTAAAAAAATTGTAAATACTTTTGAAAAAAGTTTTTTTGAAGTAAACTTGACTTGTAATAAAGGACATATAAATACTGATAATCAATGCTTTATCAAAACATATCGCATTAAGTCAGATTTTATAACTATTATAGGAAAATAGGTATGAAGAGATTTTTATCAATAATACTGCTTGCGTTCAGCATATCGGCTGTGGCTCAGAACAATCTCCCTGACCCACCGAAGTTCCAGTCGGCAAGCGTAATTCCAGAATCAGCACCGGTTACGGTAAAACTGACATGGCTACCAAGCGACTCCACTGATGTTGCCGGATATATCGTGTACAAGATTATTGACAACATTACCACCACCCTCGACACCGTCAGGGGCAGAGAAACTACCACCTACGAATACAATGCCTCATCAGCCAACGCAACCAGCGAAAGATTCCGCCTCGCATCATTCGACAGCGACGGATACAAGAGCACTATTACCGACCCTCACTCCACAATCCTGCTAAAATCATCATTCGACAGATGCGAACGAAAAGTTACACTAACATGGACATCCTACGCAGGATGGGGAACAAATATTGCCAACTATCGAGTTTACAGAAGATATGCAGAAACCGACTACCAATTGATAAAAACACTCCCTGCAACAGGAAGCGAATTTGTTGACGACAACCTTGCTAACGGACGCTGGTACTGCTACTACGTCGAAGCCGTAAAAAACAATGGCGTAACCGCTACATCAAACTCTATCGATTTCACAGCATCAGGACACGAAGGTCCACTCTCAATCAAGGCAAACTACGCAAGTGTTGACGAAGACCAGAACATCGCATTGAACTTCCAGATTTCAAATGCTGGACAAGTTACTGAATACCAGATTCTCAGGTCTATCAACAGCGTTGACAACTTCACACCTATTGCAAGTTTCCCATATACAGGACAAACGCAAATCATATACACCGACACCGATGTTGATGCTTCGCAAAATACATACTATTACAAACTTGTTTCCATCGACCCTTGCGGACAAATATCGAAAACGTCAAACTTAGCAAGCAACATACTGCTAAATGCATTTTCAACCGAAACTACCGAACATAGCCTCGAATGGACAGAATACAAGGATTGGCCAAACGGTGTAATATCTTACAAGATTTTCAGCTATTTCGATGGAGCTGCACAGGAAATAGGAAGCAACGGACAAGGTTCTCTCAATTTCAACAACAACATCGCCGAATACGTAAAGAGATGCCACGACAAGGGTATCTACCTTACAAGTTCGTTCTGCTACTTTGTTGAGGCATACGAAAATACAAACGACATACCTCAGCAGCAAATCAGCAGGTCGAATGTAGCATGCGTTTACGAAACCCCAATCGTCTGGCTGCCTACAGCTTTCAACATCACGTCGAAAGACGAAGTCAACAGAGTATTCAAGCCCGTTCTTTCTTTCGTAAAGGATTATCCGTACGAATTTATAATTTACGACAGATGGGGACAGCAGGTATTCAAGACTACGGATGTCAACGCTGGCTGGACAGGCAAGGACGCAAAAAAGTATTACCATACCGACTACTACGTATATACAATAAAGTATGCCGACTACAAGGACAAGGAATACAGCAAGTCGGGAACATTCTTCCTAATAATGGAATAAGGATATTTTTTCAGAATATACAGATGCGGCGAATGCCGCATTTGTTTTTTACACCAATAATTATTATTAAATTTGCAAAAATTTTAAAGGAAACAAAATGGGTTTACATTGTGGAATCATAGGCATTGCAAACTGCGGAAAAACCACGGTTTTCAATTGTATGTCGAAGACAAAGGCAGAAACTAGCAACTTCGCATTTTCGAGCAACAAATCAAATATAGGCGTAATCTCGGTGCCAGACGCAAGGCTCAAGGAAATGGAAAAATTCCAACCAACGGAAAAACTTGTACCAGCAACCGTTGACATTGTTGACATCCCTGGTCTTACAAAAGGCTCTAACCACGGCGAAGGCGTTGGAAACCAATTCCTTGCCGACATTAGGAATGCCGATGCGCTTATTCACGTGCTCCGTTGCTTCGATGATGACAACCTCCCCCACATTGACGGTTCGGTTGACCCTGTAAGGGATATGGAAACTATCGACCTTGAACTGCAAATCAAGGACATCGAGTCGATTACCAAGAAGATTGCAAGGATGGAAAAGGCTGCAAAGGTCGGTGATAAGGATGCAAAACAAGCCGTTGAAGTTCTGAAAATATATCAGGAACACCTTGAAAATATGCAGAACGCACGTACCGCTCCCGTAAAGGAAGAAGACAAGAAATATATTTCCGACCTTTTCCTTCTCACCTCGAAGCCTGTGATGTACGTCTGCAATATCGACGAAGGCTCAATCAAGGACGGCAACAAGTATGTAGATGCTGTGAAAAAAGCTCTCGAAGGCAGCGATGTCAAGATACTTACAATAGCAGCCGCACTCGAATCGGAAATCTCGGAACTCGACACCGACGAGGAAAAACAGGAATTCCTCGCCGACTATGGTTTGGAAGAACCGAGCGTAAACAGGATTATCCGTGCAGCCTACGATTTGCTCAACCTGCAGTCGTTCTTTACCGTTGGTCCAAAGGAAATCCGCGCTTGGACTATCCACAAGGGCGAAACCGCACCAGAGGCGGCTGGCGTTATCCACAGCGACTTGCAACGAGGCTTCATCCGTGCCGAAGTCATGAAATACAACGATTTCGTAACATTAGGTTCGGAAAATGCAGTAAAGAATGCTGGCAAATTCCACGTTGAAGGAAAAACTTACGTCGTTGAGGACGGCGACATACTAAACATCAGGTTTAACGTTTAATATCAGAAAGATGGCACAACAAGTTTCAACGCCAAAAGGAACACGCGATTTCGGTCCTGCCGAAATGAACAGAAGAAATTACATCTTCAACACCATAAAGGAAGTTTTTCACAAATACGGATTCTCGCAGATAGAGACTCCTGCAATGGAAAACCTCTCTACCCTACTCGGCAAGTACGGCGCAGAAGGCGATAAATTGCTTTTCAAGATTCTGAATTCTGGAAATTTTACAGACAAGATTTCAAAGGAAAGCCTTGATGCTCAAAACTATATCGAAATTACAAACAATATTTCGGAAAAAGGTCTTCGCTACGACCTTACTGTTCCGTTTGCTCGCTTCGTAGTGCAACACCGCAACGACATCGTATTTCCGTTCAAGCGCTACCAGATTCAACCAGTCTGGCGTGCCGACAAGCCACAGAAAGGCAGATACAGAGAATTCTACCAGTGCGATGTTGACATAATCGGATCAAAATCATTGTTCAACGAGTTTGAACTTATACAGATTATAGACGATGTATTTGCAAAACTTGGCATTTCGGTAACTTTGAAGCTCAACAACCGCAAAATTCTCTCAGGAATAGCAGAAGCCATTGGCGAAGCCGACAAATTTGTTGCAATCACTGTCGCCATCGACAAGATTGACAAGATTGGCTTGGAAAAGGTTGAGGACGAACTCCGCGCAAACGAACTTTCGGAAGATGCAATCGTAAAGCTCCGCCCTATCCTTACCAACAAGGGCAACACCGACGAAACTTTCAAGTTAATTGAAAGCATTATCGGCAACACCGAGACTGGCAAGGCTGGAATCGAGGAAATGAATGTGATTTTCGGGTACATACGCGACCATAAGTTAGGAATTAACGTAGAACTTGATTTAAGCCTTGCACGTGGATTAAACTACTATACAGGAGCAATCTTCGAGGTAAAAGCCAACGATGTTGAAATTGGCAGCATCTGCGGTGGTGGCCGTTATGACAACCTTACTGGCATTTTCGGTCTGAAGGACGTATCGGGAGTTGGTGTTTCGTTTGGTGCCGACCGCATTTACGATGTAATGACCCAACTCGAACTTTTCCCGAAGCAAACCGACGAATACAGCACTGCCCTACTCGTAAACTTTGGAGAAAACGAGGAACGCGCCTGCATCGAAATCGCCAAAAAACTTAGGAAAGAGGAAATAAGTTGCATTGTTTTCCCCGAAAAGTCGAAACTTGACAAACAGTTCAAGTTTGCCAACAGCCACAACATTCCTTTTGTTATCATCGTTGGCGAAAGCGAAATAGCCAATGGTACTGCCACAATAAAGAATATGGCGACAGGCGAACAGACCACAATTCCTCAAGACAAAATTACAGATTTCATAAAATAGTGTCGGAAGCAATTCTGAGGGGTAAAATAAAGCCGGCATTATCAACAAACGCTTTCCAAAATGGAAAGCGTTTGTAATATAAAAACGAAAAGGAAGTCCCTTCTGAAACTTCCCTTGTTAATTGCATTATCAACTTTACTTTATTTTAACCTCAACGGCACAAAAGTACTAGCATTACATAAAGTACGAAATAGGTAATTTTACGCAATTTTATAAGTTGATAAAATTTAGTCAAAATATCAATACAATACTAATAATCAAGAGTTTAACTTAATTACCCTTTATCAGATTCTTCACATAATCCTCGAAGAACGGTCTTATCTCGACGATAGCTTTCTCAAGACGGGTCATTTCCTCGGCAAAAAATTTGTGGACAGTCTCCCAGCATTCCTGACGATATATGTCCACATTGTCAATCTGCTTGTACAACGCACAGACAGGCTTACCATTCTCAAGGACTAGCATTTCATCCCAAATCCAGCCTTCACCAAGATAGTTGTTTAGCACCAACTCACATTCGTGCAATTTACAGAACACATCAAAACGAATATCCTCGTTCTTGCACTCAACAGCCAGCATAACCCTTGCATACGAGCGATTTATGTCGAACTTCAACACCAAATCCTTAATGCCGGTATTGTAGGTCATCCATTTGCCATTTTTCCCGAGGTATGGACGCGAAAATTCGTCGAATTTTACCCAGAACTGCCGTCTTATCTGCGATGCCTCTGCCTTCGAATACATAGCTTATTTTTTCTTTATGAAATCCATCCACTTGCGAATCTGCTCCTCCTTGGCATTGGGCGCAGGCTCATAAAACTTTGCATCTACAAGTTTGTCGGGCAGATATTGTTGTTCAACATAATGATTCTCAAAGTTATGCGCATACTTATAGTCGGCACCATAATTCAATTTCTTCATCAATGCCGTTGGTGCGTTGCGTAAGTGCAATGGCACAGGCAAGTCGCCAGTTTCCTTCACCTTTGCAATGGCGGCATCAACAGCCAAGTATGCCGAGTTGCTCTTGGGACTTGTCGCCAGATAAACAGTTGCCTCCGCCAGCGGAATCCGTGCCTCAGGCATACCAATCTTGTCAATAGCGTCGAAACAAGCATTTGCAATCAGCATGGCATTCGGATTTGCAAGGCCAATATCCTCCGATGCCAGAATTATGAGCCTTCGTGCAATAAACTTAATGTCCTCACCACCTTCCAGCATTCTCGCAAGCCAGTAAATTGCAGCATCAGGGTCGGAACCGCGAACCGACTTGATAAATGCGGAAATTATGTCGTAATGCTGTTCGCCAGACTTGTCGTAGAAGGCCATATTTTCCTGCAAACGACTCAAAACCAAATCGTTTGTAATGACAATTTCCTTATCATCGCCACTGCATACAAGTTCAAGGATGTTGTACAGTTTTCGACCATCCCCTCCCGAAAAACGATACAAGGCCTCACGTTCCTCAACCTTAATGTTCAACTTCGAAAGTTCCACATCGGTTGTTATTGCCTTGTCTATCAATTTGTCAAGGTCGTGTTCGTCAAGATGCTTCAGCACATAAACCTGACAGCGCGACAACAATGGAGAAATTACCTCGAAAGAAGGATTTTCGGTTGTCGCACCTATAAGAGTTATCGTTCCATCTTCAACCGCACCAAGAAGCGAATCCTGCTGCGACTTGTTGAAACGATGTATTTCGTCAATGAAAAGTATCGGATTTCCCTTTGAGAAAAGATTTACCTTCTTGGCCTGCTCAATTACTTCGCGCACTTCCTTTACACCACTGCTTACAGCACTTAGAGTTATAAAGTTGCGTTCTGTTATTTGGGAAATTACAGTTACAAGTGTTGTCTTGCCTACACCCGGAGGTCCCCACAAAATCATCGAAGGGATTCGTCCCGCCTCAATGGATTTCCGTAAAGGAGCATTCTTGCCAACAAGGTGCTGCTGACCAGCATAGTCATCGAAACTATGAGGTCGCATTCGTTCTGCCAATGGTTTAGAAGTCAGCATTATACAATAGATTAAACCTTTCCTTCGTGGATATGGCGCATTATATCCTTATCAATATCAGTGAACTCGATATGCCTGCGCGCCATAACCCTTGACATAACCTCAAATGCCGTATCAAGCTTATATTCAGTGAATCCAGACGCTCCTCCCCACGAGAAAGACGGGACATACTTGCTTGGAAATCCCGCACCGAAAATATTTGCAGAAACACCCACAACAGTACCAGTATTGAACATTGTGTTTATGCCGCATTTCGAATGGTCACCGAAAACAAGCCCACAAAACTGCAAGCCTGTATTCTCAAATTTCTGCGTATCGTAATTCCACAACTTTACCTCGGCATAATTGTTCTTTAGGTTAGAATTGTTGGAATCTGCACCAAAATTGCACCATTCTCCAACAACAGAATTGCCAAGAAAACCATCGTGAGCCTTGTTGGAATAGCCAAAGAAAACAACGTTGCTAAGCTCGCCACCAACCTTGCACCACGGCCCGACAGTTGTATCACCGTACATCTTCGCACCCATCTTCAGTACTCCGTGTTCGCACAATGCAAACGGACCTCTGATGTTCGCCCCTTCCATTACCTCGGCATTTGCACCTATATATATAGGACCATCATTGGTATTCAACGTAGCGCATTCAATAGAACAGCCATCCTCCACAAACACCGGGCATTTCCCGAACGAAATGTTTGTTGCACTCAGCGGTCTCGACTTGCGACCTGCAGTCAGCAACTCAAAATCCTTGTTTATTTCCATTCCGTTGAACGAGAAAATATCGGTCAATGATTTGAGCATAAACACTTTGCCCGAATATTCTACCTCGGATGCAGATGGTTCTGTCGGCTCTACACTTGCCAAGACAACACCATCCTTTGTTAGCATTCCTGTCTCCAACGACCTGATAGCCTTTGCAATATTGCAATCGGGAAGCAGAACAGAAGGAATTACAACGCAATCAGAATCGTCAACGACCTCGTATTTAGCCCGCAAATAAGGCTCGGTACGAACATATACCTTTTCGCCGAGGTACTTTTCCCATTTCTCACGCAAAGTGAGTATTCCAATTCTAAAGTCGGCTATCGACCGCGTAAGCGACAACGGACGAAACTGTCCGTGATAACCGCTATCTGATAAGATATACTTCATCCTACAAATAATCTACAACCTTTTCGAGACGCATCCCACGCGAACCCTTTACAAGGAACATCTTGCTTTTTTCAGGATTTGTTACAAAATACTTGTTCAAGTCATCTACCGAATCGAAGAACATATACGGATATTCATTAGCGAACATACCGAAGTTCTTTCCCACAAAATAGGCATTTGTGTAGCCGCTTTCGCGTATATATTCAAGTACAGCCTTGTGCTCCGCTTCGCTTTCCTTACCCAACTCGAGCATATCGCCAAGTATCAACGACTTGTAATCATCGCTAATTGAATTGTAACTGCTGATAGCAGCACGCATACTTGTTGGATTAGCGTTGTAGAGGTCGAGTATCAATGTGTTGCGCGAAGTCTTGGTCATCTGCGAACGGTTGTTCTTCGGGAAATAGTCGGAAATAGCACCGTCTATTGCCGTCGGGTGAATGTCGAAATGCGCACCTACAGTTATAGCGGCAAGAATGTTCTCAAAATTGTATGCTCCAATAAGGTTCGACTTTGAAAATCCTGAAACAGAATCAGTTTCCCAAGTCACAGTAGTCTGGTAGGCATACTCGGAATATACGCCGCGGCAGAAACAATCCTTGGCTTTGCCATATCTTACAACTTTAAGCCTATTATGACCCGACAGCATTTTCTTCAACAAATCATTGTCATCGTTAATGAAAACTGTTCCATCGTGAGCATCAAGGTAATCGTAAAGTTCGCCCTTTGTCTTCATCACGCCCTCAATCGAGCCGAAACCCTCAAGATGCGCCTTACCGACATTAGTGATTATTCCGTAGTTAGGCTCTGCAATCTTGCACAAGGTTGCGATTTCGCCAGGATGGTTAGCCCCCATCTCAACAACACCCATATCTACGGTGCGGTTCATCGAGAGCAATGTCAGCGGAACACCGATATGGTTGTTCTTGTTTCCGCTTGTGTATGATATTCTGAATTTCTTAGCAAGCACTGCCGAAACCAATTCCTTAGTCGTTGTCTTCCCGTTTGTTCCTGTAATTGCAAGTATCGGAATATTAAGTTTACGCCTATGGTAA
>JAEEGL014123335.1_pt1 | contig 12088 bp, 13 predicted proteins | sample 9134231 | NCBI WGS metagenome assembly JAEEGL01 (sample SAMN16246548, study PRJNA631951) | gut metagenome | biome: gut microbiome; feature: rumen; material: fiber-attached | host: Bos | place: Iran: Karaj | collected 2018-10
ATTTGTTATATTGAAAAAGATGCATCCTATCTGATGCTCCATCGCATCAAGAAGAAAAATGACTTAAATCAGGGAAAATGGATCGGTATCGGCGGTAAGTTTGAGTACGGTGAGACACCGGAGGAATGCATGCGCCGGGAAGTGCTGGAAGAAACCGGCCTTACCGTCAAAGCCTATTCCTATCGGGGGATCGTTACCTTCGTATCGGACCGTTATCCCGTAGAATATATGCATCTGTTTCTGGTGACGGAAACGGAAGGAGAGTTAAGGGACTGTGATGAAGGCGTGCTGGAATGGGTTCCCATAGAGGATCTCCATACACTGCCCCACTGGCTGGGAGACCGGGCCTTTTTATCTCTGCTCAGGACGCGGATTCCCTTTTTCTCCATGAAAGTGTCTTATGAAAACGGCGATCAGTTAACGAAGTGTCTGTTAAACGAAGAGCCGGTGCTCTTTACGGATCGTCTGATCCTGCGCCCCTGGATCCTGGAGGATGCCGAGGCGGTATATGAACAGGCAAAGGATCCGGAGATCGGCCCTCTTTGCGGATGGGTACCCCATAGAAGTGTGGAAGAAAGCGTGGATGTCCTAAAGAATATCCTGATCGCTCCGGAAAGCTACGCCATGGTCCGTCCCGATACCGGAGATCCCATCGGCTCCATTGGCCTTATGACCGGATCGGAATACGCAGAGCGGTTAAAAGAGGGCGAAGGAGAGATCGGTTACTGGATCGGCAGAGAGCACTGGGGGAAGGGCTACGCTACTGAAGCAGTGAAAGAGGTAGAGCGCCATGCTTTTGAGGACCTTGGCCTTGATACGCTGTGGTGTTGCTATTTTGATGGCAATGAGCGGTCTAGGAACGTACAGCAAAAATGCGGATTTACCTATTTTGACAGTAATGTGGTAGAGCGTAAGCTCCTGGGGGATCAGATGCTCAATCACCGCCAGAAGCTGACCCGGGAAGAGTGGATAAGGAGGCAGCAGGATGTTACCCAAAGACCCTGAAATGTTGGTAAGCATGATCAATATGAAACTGCGGGATACCGGAAAGGATCCGGCAGATCTGTGTGAAGATCTGGACGTAGCTTTGGAGGAGGTAACAGAGCCCCTTAAGGAGGCCGGTTATGTCTATCATGCGGAAAGCAACCAGTTTCGCCCTGCGAATTAATCGTTGCCACTTTCTGCGCAGAAAGTGTATGATGTTGTTGATGTATCTGCCACAAAGACAAAGGGAATCTTGGCGGCAGTGACAGGACCATATATGCATCGTAGACAGGAGGGTAAGTAAATGAAGAGTTTTATCAAAGAATTCAAAGAGTTTATTTCCAAAGGCGATGTCATGAGCATGGCAGTCGGTATCATCATCGGTGGTGCTTTTACTGCGATCATCACATCCATTGTCAATGATCTGATCGGACCCATTATCGGTATGATCTGCGGAGGCATTGATTTCAGCGGCCTGAGCGTAACCGTCGGAGAAGCACAGCTGATGGTTGGTAACTTCATTCAGGCAGTGATCAATTTCCTCATTACCGCACTGGTTCTGTTCTGCATCCTGAAGGCATTTAACGCAGCCAAGGATAAGATGGATGCGCTGAAAAAGAAGGAAGAGGAAGAGGCCAAGGCAGAGGAAGCTCCTGCAGCCGATATCGTTCTTCTGACAGAGATCAGAGACCTGTTAAAGAATCAGAAATAATCATTGGATACATGTTATAAGGAAACGACAGACTTATTATGGCCGGCACAGGGCATGTGTCGGCCATTTGGTCTGTTTTTGTGAGGTTATCGTTTGGAGATCACAGTTGACGGATTAAAGATCCTGTATCAGATCACCGGCCCTTCCGGTGAACAGGCAGAAAATAAGGAAAAACGCTACGTTGTCATCCTGCAGGGATGGGGGACCACCATGCAGGTCTATGATTCGATTGTAGCCTCGTTAAGCGATTCCTATGCCGTGATCCAGCTGGATCTGCCCGGTTTCGGAGGAAGCCAGGAGCCGGAAAAGAGCTGGGATGTTAAGGAATATACTGCCTTTTTTGTACATTTTCTGGAAAAACTGGGGATCCGTGAAGTATCCCTGATCGCCCATTCCTACGGCGGTCGGATCACCATCGAGCTCCTGTCCGGGGACTGTCCCGTTAGCGTGGATAAGGTGGTCCTCATGGACAGCGCCGGGATCATGCCGGTTCGAAGCGCTGCCTATAAGCGGAAAGTCAGATGGTACAAATTCTGTAAGAAGATCATTACCTCAAAGCCGGTTTCGGCTTTGTGTCCCGATATGGTGGAAAACTGGAAAAAACGCCAGGGTTCCTCAGACTACCGCAATGCTTCGCCCATCATGCGGGAAGCACTGGTAAAAGCAGTGAATTATGATCAAAGCGATCTGCTTTCAAAGATCCGGCAGGACACCCTGTTGATCTGGGGAGATGCGGATACCGCAACGCCCATAGAGGACGGCCGCAAGATGGAACAGCTGATCCCTCAGGCCGGCCTGGTTACGGTAAAAGGCGCCGGTCACTATTCGTTTCTGGATCAGCCGGTACTGGTCCGTAACGTGCTTCGGTCGTATTTTGGTTTATCCTAAGGAGTTTTTATGACTGTTTTTTCAAAGATCGTTCTGGGGGTTTTGCTGGTGGCGGAGATTTTGGCTTTGCTCCTGATCCTTCGCTATAACCTGCATATGTTCCAGTTAAACGGCTACAAGAATAAGGAACATTTTCCCTGGCTTAAGAAAAATGCCGGAAAACAGAGACTGCTCTGGGTCCTGTTTCTGGTTTCGGTCCTGATCGATGTCCTGCTGATCAGTGGGAAATGGGTAGATGCAGCAAGGATCTGCATGATCCTCATCCTTGGCATCGTGATCTGGTATTACAATTATCTACGCTCCTTAAAAGCAAAAAAGAAACTGAACTATACCGCCAGAGTAAAGCGCCTGATCGTAACGAACCTGCTGATCGTAGCGGTATTTGCTTTTGCAGGGTATCTCCTTGGTAACTTGCGTGGCCTGCAGATCTTTTCTCTGCTTTGCATCTGTACGGAGCCCTTCTTGCTGATGCTTGCCAATACGGTCAATAAGCCCGTAGAAAAGGCGGTCAATCAGTATTACATTAAGGACGCACAGAAAATGCTCCGGCAAAATCCGCTCCTTAAGATCATCGGTATCACCGGCAGCTACGGCAAGACCAGTATGAAGTATTTCCTGGGAGCGCTCCTTCAGGAAAAATACAATACCCTGATCACACCGGAAAGCTATAACACCCCCATGGGGATCGTAAAGACCATAAGGGGATCTCTCAAACCTTCCCATGAGATTTTTGTGTGTGAGATGGGCGCCAGACATGTGGGGGATATCAAAGAGATCTGCGATATCGTGCATCCTCACCACGGGATCCTTACATCCATCGGACCCCAGCATCTGGAAACATTTTTTACCATCGACAACATCGTAAATACCAAGTTTGAACTGGCGGACGCACTTCCTTCGGACGGATTACTCTTCTTAAACGGAGACAATGACCTGATCCGTGAGCGGGGAGAGCGTTACAAAGCCATCTACTTTGGAACAGAAGGAACCGCGGGAGGATATAAGGCCGTGGACGTTACCTGCTCCGAGCTGGGGACCACCTTTACGGTCGTTACCCCGCAAGGAGAAAAGGAGACCTTCCAGACAAGGCTTCTTGGAAGTCATAATCTTGTGGACCTGATGGGAGCCATTGCCTGTGCCCATACCCTTGGGATCTGTCTTTCCGATATGAAGGTGGCCATCCGCAGATTGCAGCCGGTTCCCCACCGCCTGCAGCTCCTGGAAAAAGGGAATGTGACCATTATCGATGACGCCTTTAATTCCAATCCCGTAGGGTCCAAAGCCGCCGTGGAAACGCTTAAGATGTTTGACGGAGAGCGGATCCTCGTTACTCCCGGCATGGTGGAACTGGGCAAAGAGGAAGAACGGCTTAATTTTGAATTCGGCACATATGCAGCAGATTGCTGTGATGTTATTATATTGGTGGGCAAAAAACGAACAGAGCCCATTGCCAAGGGCGTAATGTCCCGCAGTTTCCCGGAAGATAAGCTGATCGTCACCGATTCCCTGGAGGAAGCCTTATCGGCAGCCTACAGTGTCCGCACAGAGAAGCATCGCTATATCCTCCTGGAAAATGACCTCCCGGACAATTACTGATCCAAGGGAGGGTTTCGGACAGATGCCTGCTCAGGTGGATAAAGATAAAGAAGGACGGAAGAATGAAAACAAGAGTAGCAGTATTTTTCGGCGGAAAAAGTGTAGAGCATGAGGTATCGGTCATTACCGGTATCCAGGCGATCTGCGCCATGAATACCGACAAATACGATATCTATCCTGTTTACATTGCCAAAGACGGGGCGATGTATTACGGAGAAAATACCGGTAAGATCGAAGCCTATAAGGATATCCCGGCACTGATAAAGAGCAGTATGCGGGTGATCTTCATAAATGAGAAGGATCAGGTCTTCATGACCCCTTATCCGCAGAAGCTGCTTAGAAACAAAAAATGGGAGATCGATCTGGCATTTCCTACCGTACACGGCACCAATGAGGAAGACGGAACCCTGATGGGATATCTTAAGACCCTGGGACTTCCCTTTATCGGCTCCAACCTTACTTCTGCAGCCGTAGGTATGGACAAATACGTTACCAAGGCCATCTTAAAGGATAATCACATTCCGGTGCTGGATTGCCTGCGGTTTCGTTTAAAAGACTACAAGGATATGGACGCTCTGATCGCAAAGACGGAAAGCGGTCTTGGTTATCCCGTGATCGTAAAGCCGGTCAACTCCGGATCCAGCGTGGGGATCGCCATCGCCAGAAATCAGACCGAGCTGGTACATGCGGTGGATGATGCCTTCAGCTATGCGGGAACCATCCTGATCGAGCGGGCCATTATGAAGCTTCGGGAAGTAAACTGCGCCGTACTGGGGGATGAAAATGATGCCATCCCTTCCGTTTGCGAGGAACCCTTCCACAGCGAGGAGATCTTAAGCTACAAGGACAAATACGAAAGCGGTGGCAAAAACGGAGGCTCCAAGGGAATGGCTTCCGTATCCCGCAAGATCCCTGCGGATCTGACACCGGAGATGACAAAGAAGATCCAGGATATGGCAGTGGAATCCTTCCAGGCTCTGGGCTGCAGTGGCGTAGCCCGTATCGATTTCATGATCGATGAAGAGACGGGAGAGCTGTATTTTAATGAGATCAACACCATTCCCGGTTCCCTTGCCTTCTATCTGTGGGAAGCCATGGGAATGAGCTATACCGAAATGATCGATCGTCTGGTACAGATCGCAGAGAAGCAGACCAGACAGGAAAAGAGCTTAACCTTTACGTTCCAGACCAACATTCTGAACAACAATGCGTTAGGCGGTACAAAGGGCGGTAAATTGGGGAAATAAAACCGGAGAGGAAAAATTTTGGATGGACAAAGAACTACGATTTAATGAACCCTGGATCTTACAGAGAGCAGACCCTTACGTATTAAAGGCGCAGGACGGAAGCTACTATTTCACCGCTTCCGTTCCCGAATACGATAAGATCGTATTGCGGAAGGCAGCTCATTTAGGAGATCTGCCGGATGCAGAAGAAAAGACGATCTGGACGTGCCATAACGACGGCCCTATGAGCAAGCATATCTGGGCACCGGAGATCCATTATCTCTTTGGCAAATGGTATATCTATTTTGCTGCGGGAGAAAAGGAGGATATCTGGAAGATCCGCCCTTATGTGCTGGAATGTCAGGGCGCTGATCCCATGAACGATCCATGGGTAGAGCTTGGCAAGATGCAGCGAAGCAGCGACGACGAATTCTCTTTTGAAGCCTTTTCCCTGGACGGAACCGTTTTTGAAAACAAGGGCAGCTGGTACTATGTGTGGGCGGAAAAGGTCAGCGTGGGCAGACAGATCTCCAATCTGTACATCGCCCGCCTGGAAAAAGCAGATAAGCTTTCGACCGCACAGGTACTCCTTACCACACCGGATTATGACTGGGAACGCAGAGGCTATTGGGTAAACGAAGGCCCCGGCGTATTAAAGGCAGGGGGAAAACTGTATCTGACCTATTCTGCCAGCGATACCAGTTCCAATTACTGTGTGGGCATGCTGAGCATTTCCGAAGATGCGGATATGCTGGATCCCAGAGCCTGGAGTAAGGAGCGTCAGCCCGTATTAACGACGGATGCTTCCAAAGAGATCTACGGCCCCGGCCACAACTCCTTTACCAAAGACGATGACGGTAACGATATCATGGTGTTCCATGCCAGAAGCTACAAGGACATCGTGGGAGATCCCTTATACGATCCCAACCGCCATGCAAGACTTTTACCGGTTTCCTTTGATGAAAACGGTAAGCCCGTGTTCTCTTATTGTTAAGCAGTGACCGGTCTGCTTTTGTACAGACAGATCCTATCTGAATATCCGGGAAAGATGATTTCCTGACATGAGCAACCTTCCGTAGCCCGGATACCCGGGCAGGAAGGTTGTTTTGATTCAAACAGCATTTTTCGGGAAAGGTCTTTTGAAAGGTACAATACTTGACAACTGTCAAGGTTCTATTTATAATGAAGTCCGATTATTGCTGATACTATGAATCGGAAAAGTGTGGACAGACTATGGCAATGCTGGAATTAACCGGTGTCTGCAAATCCTTTGGAGACGGTGAGATCTTAAAGGGTGTGGACCTGCAAGTGAATAAGGGCGATATCGTCGTCATCTTAGGTCCCAGCGGCTCCGGGAAGACGACACTGCTTCGTTGTATTGATTTCCTGGAAAAGGCCGATGCCGGCACCATGGTCTTTGACGGGGAAGAGACGGATCTGTCTGCTGCTTCCAAGCACACCATCGCAGCCCTGCGTAAGAAGATCGGCTTCGTTTTCCAGAGCTACAACCTCTTTGCCAATAAAACAGCTCTTGGGAATGTGATGGAAGGTCTTACGGTTGCCCGCAGGATCCCCAAAAAGGAAGCCGAGCAGATCGCCAGAAAGGCACTGGATAAAGTGGGATTAAGCGATCGATGCGATTATTATCCTTCCCAGCTATCCGGCGGACAGCAGCAGAGAGTGGGCATCGCCCGGGCCATCGCCATGAATCCCGAGGTGATATTGTTTGATGAACCCACTTCCGCACTGGATCCGGAGCTTGTCAGCGAAGTACTGTCTGTCATGAAGAAACTGGCACAGGACGGTATCACCATGATCGTGGTAACCCATGAAATGGGATTTGCCAGACAGGTAGCCACCAAGGCGATCTTTATGGATCAGGGTCTGGTGGTGGAACAGGGAACTCCCGGCGAACTCTTTGATTCGCCCAGGGAAGAGAGAACGAGACAGTTCATCCGTAAGATCTTAAAGGAAGAACTGGAAGAAAAGAGGAATTTATGAAAAATAGGATTTTAAGCGTACTTTTAGCGGCAATGACGGTCATTGCTCTTACCGCATGCGGAAATACGAACAAGGCAGCAGCACCTGCTACCGACAGCACCACTCTTGAAACAGAAAATGCAGCTGCAGTAGCAGAAACCACCGCTTCCGAGGATGCAGCAGACGATCTGGCGCGTATTCAGGCAGCCGGCGTGATGCTGGTAGGCGTAGAGGGTACTTATCCTCCCTACAATTATCATGATGAAAATGATGTGCTCACCGGCTACGAAGTAGAAGTGGCTCAGGCTGTAGCAGCTAAGCTTGGCGTAACTGCTGAGTTTGTTGAGACCGATTGGGATTCCCTGATCGCAGGTCTGGAGGTTGGCCGTTTTGATGTGATCTTCAACGACGTAACGCCTACCGATGAGCGTAAGGAAAAATATGACTTTACCGATCCCTACAGCTATGTAAGAGATGTTGTAGTCGTAGCAGGAAGTAACGAAGACATTCACTCTCTGGAAGATTTAAACGGTAAGAAGACTTCCAACACCATCTCCTCCACCTTTGCACAGCTTGCAGAGCAGTACGGTTCCGAGATCATTGCAGTAGACAGTTTTGAAGAGTCCGTGGAGCTGGTACTGACCGGCAGAAGCGATGCTACCATCAATTCCCAGGTAGTATATGCAGAGTACATGGCAGCCCATCCCGATGCAGATCTTAAGATCGCTACCCAGACCGAAGAAGCCCAGATCTCCGCAGTTCCCGTACGGAAGGGCCAGCAGAACCTGCTGGATGCGTTAAATGCTGCATTAAAGGAGCTTCGTGAGGACGGAACCCTTTCCGAGATCTCCCTTCGTTACTTCGGAACCGATATTACACAGGCAGACTGATAAATTCGCAAAGGATACGGTATGGACGGTAAGATCCTGACCTTACTTATAGATTCATTCTGGAAAATTTTATTACCGGGTCTTAAGATCACTATTCCCCTTACGGTGATCACCTTTGCCATCGGCATGGTGTTAGCGCTTTTCTGTGCCATGGTGCAGATCACCAATGTGAAGATCTTAAGCCCTATTTCAAAATTTTATATCTGGATCTTCCGCGGAACACCCCTGCTCATTCAGCTGTTCATCATTTTCTACGGCTTACCCAAGCTGGGGATCTTGCTGGACGCTTTTCCGGCAGCGGTGATCACGTTTTCTCTGAACATCGGAGCGTATAACGCGGAAGTTATGCGGGCTGCCATCCTGGCAGTTCCCGTAGGACAGATGGAAGCCGGGTATTCCGTGGGCATGAACTACTTTCAGATCATGGCCCGGATCGTCCTGCCACAGGCCTTTCGGATCGCCTTTCCTTCCTTATCCAATAACCTGATCAGTTTAAATAAGGATACTTCGCTTGCAGCCAGCATCACCTTGGGGGAAATGTTCCTTGCGGCCCAGCGGATCGCGGCCCGCACCTTTGAGCCCCTGGCGCTATATTGTGAAGTTGCATTTATCTACCTCATCATGAGTACGGTCCTTGCTAAACTGCAGACCTGGGGAGAGAAAAAATTATCCGTCCATGAGAGGCGGGATAATTGATGGGCGTGGGAATTTGGTTGTTGACAAAGCCAAATACGCTGACATATAATCAATAAATGTGGCGACATTTGCGATGTATTTCACCAAGCCCCGGAGAGATACGCCTCAAAAGCCGCAGTGAATCAAATGAATTGTTAGAGCCACAACTTCCCAGTGGCAGATTGTGAGGACGAAATGAAGACATTTACAGCTACTCCTTCTACGATCGAACGTAAGTGGTACGTAGTGGATGCTACAGATAAGACTCTTGGCCGCCTTGCTTCTGAAGTTGCAAAGGTTTTAAGAGGAAAGAATAAGCCGATCTATACACCTTTCATGGATTGCGGTGATTATGTGATCGTTGTGAACGCAGAGAAAATCAAGGTTACCGGTAAGAAGCTGGATCAGAAGGTTTACTTCCGTCACTCCGCATATGTAGGCGGTGTTAAGGAAACTACCTTAAGAGAGATGCTGAACAAGAAACCTGAAAACGTTATCGAACATGCCGTTAAGGGCATGCTTCCCAAAGGACCTTTAGGAAGACAGATGTTCAAGAAGCTTTATGTGTATGCCGGACCTGATCACAAGCAGGCAGCACAGCAGCCGGAAGAACTCAATTTCTAAGAGACTGAAAGGAGAAGAAGATAATGGCTAAAGCAGCTAAAGCAACCCAGTATTATTATGGAACCGGTAGAAGAAAGAAATCCATCGCCCGTGTTTATGTAAAAGCCGGCAAGGGCGAGATCATTGTAAATAAGAAGCCCGTTAACGAGTACTTCGGCAGCGAAGTTCTTCAGACCATCGTTAGCCAGCCCCTGGTAGCAACCGAGACTGCTGACAAGTTTGATATCATCGTTAATGTTAAGGGCGGCGGAATCAGTGGTCAGGCAGGAGCAACCAGACATGGTATCTCCAGAGCACTGGTTAAGGCTGATGAGGATTACAAGCCCGTATTAAAGAAGGCTGGTTTCTTAACCAGAGATCCTCGTATGAAGGAAAGAAAGAAGTACGGCTTAAAGGCAGCTCGTCGTGCACCTCAGTTCAGCAAGAGATAATCAGAGAGCCGAGAAAGCCCGAAAATATCGCATTTTCACCCCGAAAGGACATCCCTTTCGGGGTATTTTTTTTGCCAAAAATCGCTGACTTAGTTTGATATAAGATTTTTGAGATTTCCCCCAGTGAATATGTTATAATTACGGGCGTGATGATATTAAATTTCAGTTTATAGTTTCAAAGGAGTGTTGGAGCGAGCTTGTAAATGAGGACAGCTTGAATAAAGGCGGTTTAGTTTATGATACACTTAGAACCCGTTACCCGGGATAACATTGAAGAATTGACAGGACTTGCTGTAAGAAAAGATCAGGAGACTTTTGTTTCTTCTGTTGCGGAATCGCTTGCGCAGGCATATGTGTATTCTGACAACGCCTATCCCTTTGGCGTTTATGAGGATGATACTTTAGTAGGTTTTATCATGATGGGCTATTACGAGGCAAAGCACTATTACACCTTGTGGAAGTTTCTCATCGACCAAAGATATCAATATAAAGGATATGGTCGGCAGGCGCTTGAACTGGGGCTTGCATATATAAGAGGAAAATTCAATTCACCGGATATATATACAGGAGTCGCGCCGGGGAATACAGTGGCTAAAAAACTATACAGATCCGTAGGATTCGAAGATACCGGTCTGATCGAATGTGGGATGGAAGAGATGAAATTGAGTTCGGTAATCCACCGCACGCCAACAAGACAACAACTTGCGAGTATTGCGAAAACATTGGCGCAGATTCCGTTTCATGGTTTTGCGGACGGAGAAAGATCGAATTTGGAGCCGATAGTTCAGCCGTTCCCAAAGTGGACTATCGAAGAAGCTGACAGACTGTGGTGTGCTGCATTTGTGTATTATTGCTGCAGGGAAGCGGGTTTCGAGATACCGATCCGACCTGGCGAATGCAAAAGCTGCCATCTGGCCGGTTGTATCGCCTGGGAGGAACTTGCACAGGGCGATGTTAAGATAGGGTATCACAAAGGAGAAGAAGGCTTTGTTCCTGAAGCCGGCGACATCGTTCTTTATGATCATGTTTTTGATGGCCATGAGCACGATCATATGGGGATTATTGTTGGAAAACGTGAGAATACCATCCTCGCCGCGGAAGGTAATATTGACAACAGATCCGGAATTGTCGAGCGCCCTGTCGACGAACATATTCGTGCATATATCAGGATTCCGGACGGATATAAATACAATAGTCTATTATAAAAAACTTGCAAATTACATAGGGCATATCGGCATACATTATATGCACGGCAGGGAAAAATAAGCGGGTATATTTTACTGTTTGCGCTGTGTAACATTCTGAATCATTGTGTTAGAGTGTATATTAACAGGAGGACAGATAATTATGGATAAATTCGAGTACAAAGTGATCTCTTATGACACAACAGGCTTTTTTGGCGGAAACGTTAATACCGGAGAACTTGAAAGCAGGCTTAATCAGTTAGGGAATGACGGATGGGAGATGGTAAGCAGCGCATCGACCAATCAAAGCTACGGTTCGTCCAAAAGTCTGGTTTTTATATTCAAACGTAAGAAAGAGCAATAGCTTGTTTTTGTATAATTTAACAGGGCTCCTGAGATCAATGGATCACAGGAGCCTTTTTTGATACTTTATTATGTGTTTACTGTATCCCTCACCTTAAGAATGCTATCTACCGGGATGTCGAATAGAAAGGATATCTCATTTTGTTTATACGGAATTCTATTGATTCCGACAAGAACTATGTTAGAATTATATTTATATTTCAGAATAATTTAGAAAGACATCTCGGAAGATAAAGCACGAATGTCATAAAAAGGAATCATAATGAAAAGTACATATAAAACCAAAGCGAGAGAAGTAATAATATTATACTTAAAGAAACACCCGGAGCAGAGGCTTACGGCGAGAGAAATCTACGAAGCTGTATGTAACAGTGAAGTAGAAGTTAACCGGACGACAATATATCGTAATCTGGATCGTTTATGTGAAACCGGTGAGCTCATGAGGTTCAAGGAGCCGAACAGGGATGCGTGGTATTATCAGTATTCGGCTGAGCATGATCACTGTGACAAGCATATGCATGCACAATGCAGTGTG
>JAEEGL016068563.1_pt1 | contig 12088 bp, 3 predicted proteins | sample 9134231 | NCBI WGS metagenome assembly JAEEGL01 (sample SAMN16246548, study PRJNA631951) | gut metagenome | biome: gut microbiome; feature: rumen; material: fiber-attached | host: Bos | place: Iran: Karaj | collected 2018-10
AAGTATAACAACATCAACAAATCAAAGTTTTATTTTAGTTAAAAATGAATGTAATACTTTAATGATAAAAAATCTTCCTAAAGATATTAAAGAAATTGATTTAAAAAATTATTTTTCTCAATTTGGTGAACTTAAAAAAATTAAAATACAAACACATGGAAAATTATCAAATGTTTTTAATGAAAAAGGAGAAATAATAAATAAACAATTTATATTTGAAAGTTTAGGTAAAGCAATTATAACATATAAAACAATATCATCAGCAAAATTAGCAAAAAATAATACAAATGATAAAGAAATATTAATTAAAAATCATCTTATTAAATGTGAAATTGATTATGTTGAAAAGAAAGTAGATGCAAAAAAATATCATAATTTAAATTTAACACAAATTTCTCAACCAATTTCATTTAGTTATTCAAGTAATAATTTAAAACAAATACAAAATGGGAATTATAATAAATATGAAATTGGAGAAAATTATTATAATAATAATTCAAATAATTATATAAATCCAAATAAAAAAATTACTGTTGAAAGTGAAAATTTATTTGAAACTGTTAAAAATAAATTACAAATTGAAAATCCTGAAGAAAGAACTGAAGCTCTTGGGGAAACTTTATATTATTTTTTAATTAAATTTATTCCTCAATATAAATTAAATATTACTAGAGGAAAATGTGAAGATGATGTAATTTGTGCCAGATTAACTGGAATATTAATTAAAAGTAATCAAGAATATTTATTACAAATTATTAGTAAGACTACAAGATTATATAATGCTCTTAAAGAAGTTTTACTTAATTTAATGCAAAATAATCAGTTAATTGAATAAAAATTTACCAAAAATTATTATAGAAAAAATGTAATTAAATATATATAATTTTTTTAAATTTATAATTTATTTCTTTATAATAATAATATAATTTTTTAATTTTTTTATTTAAATTAATTATTCTGAATTGATAGATATATTTTATAATTTATTTTACTTTTTATTTTATATTTATATTTAAATATATTAATATTAAACAAATGAATGAATTTTAATTATATATTAAAATAATAAGGAGAATTAATATGTTTAAATATTAAATTGTTTATATTCTTTTTAAAAATATATTTATTTAATATTTATTAAAAAATTTACTCATATATTATAGAAAGAGTAAATTTCTCCAAAAAATGTATGAAAAAATATACAAAAATATTACAAAAGATTTACAATTACCATTAATTTAATTCATTTTTTATTTTTTCTTTATATAATTTAATAAATTCTTGATAAATTTTACTTTCTTTAATTTTTTCTTCATTAATTTCATCATCAGTAAATTTCTTAACAAAAATACCATTATTCATTTGAATAATATTTTCATTTTTTTCATTATCAATAACAACAATAATTCCATTATCCATTTTATCATTACTCCAATTACCAATTACAATAACATTACTTTCTTTATAAATAAATCCACCAATTCCATTTTTTTTATCATCTTTAAAATATCCAATAAATTTCTTATCTTCTTCATTTAAAATACCAAAACCATTTATACAATTATTATTCCATTCACCATTATAATATTTATTATCATTCCATTTAAAAATCCCATTTCCTTCTAATAAATCATTTTTAAAATCACCATAATATTCAGAACCATTTGATAATATTAATTTTCCTTTTCCATTTTTTTTCCCTTTTATAAATTGACCATTATATATTATTTTACCATTTTCATTTTGAATAATTTCAATACCATTACCATTAATAAAATCATTTTCCCAATCACCTTCATATATTTTTTTTTCTATTTTATTTTCATTATTATTATTATTATTATTATTTGAATTTTTATTTTTTATTATATCAATTTCTATTTTTCCTTTTCCATGTTTTTTTCCATTTAAAAAATCTCCATTATAAATAGAATTATTATTAACAAAAATACCTTTTCCATTAAATAAATCATTTTTAAAATTACCTTCATAATAAGTTCCATCTGGATAAATTAATTTTCCTTTTCCTTCTTTTTTACCATCAATAATATTACCAATATATTGAATTTGATTAATATCATTTTTTTTAGGATTTATTGGAGATAAATTTATAGAAGGTGATGAATCTCTTGTATCTGATAATGGAATAATAAAGGAATGTCCTATTGAATTATTTTTTATTAATGTATTATTTATTATTGACATATCGTTTTTTATTTGAGTTATTATTTTTTCATTTGAATTACTTAATATTGCTTCGTTTTCTTCATTACATGTATTACAAAAAGTTGATTTATTACCCATTATTTTTTTTTTTATTTGTTTTTATATTATGTAATGAATAATTATTTATTTTTATTTTTTTTATTAATTTTTTAAAATCTATTTAATTTTTTATAAATATGATATAATATAAATTTTATTATTTTTAAATTTAAAATTAAAATAATATAAAATCAAAAACATTGTGAAAAAAAATAAAATTCATTAATTACACTTTTAAAATATCTATTATGTCATTCTTCTTTAATTTTAATTAATAAATAAGAATTTTTATGAATTTAAATTTCCAGTAACATTACTTTTATCTCCTTCATTTATTGTTTCATTTCCCATATTACTATTTTCACTTTTAAAACTTTTATTAGATTTAATATCATTTCTTACATATAATGTAGAATTAATACTTATTTCTTTTTCAAATTTTTTATTTAAACCACTTGTTTTATTAACAACTTTATTTAAATTTATACTAGATTGTTTTTTATAATTGATTATTTCTTTTAGATTACTATTAATTGAACTTTTCCTTCTATTTCTTATTAATGATATTCTCTTATTATAATCTATATTTGAAGAAAAAATAGAAGATCTTCTATGTTTTGGTTTTGCTTTTTTAGCAAAATAATTTTCTCTAATTTCTCTTATTTTATTATAATAATTTTTTCTAGCTTTATAAAAATTATATAAATCAATAATTCTCTTTGCACATAATTTTTTAGAAAGTGCAGAATTTTCTTCTCTTCTTTCAATATTAATAAAAAATTGTTTAAGTATTGTTTTATTATATTCACCTTCCCACATTTTTTTACTATATTTACTAACTTCAGCTCTTCTTAATTTTTTAAAAAAAATATTTTTTGCAATAGAAACAGCATATTTACTAATAAAAAAGCAAGCATCAATATAATGAATATATAAATCATCTGCACCATGACCATCAATATGTTTATGAAACTTTTCATATTTATCTTCTTCTTTTTTATCAAAATTTATATTTTGTCCTGATCCAGTATGATCTTTTTTATAAATATCAAATGCAAGAATATTATATCTATTCATTAATTGAATTACTTCAATTTCAGATGTGTAAAATTTTAAATTTTTACTTATATATATTTTATTTTTTGGAAATTCATTTGTGAAAGAAGGATAATTTAAAGAAGCAACTTTTGATATATTTTTTAAATGAGAAAATGGTGGTATCTCTTTTGATGAATTTAATTTACGATATGTTGATGGTGGTTCATCAAAATTTAAATTATGATGTATAGTATAATTTTGATTAAAATTTTGATTAAAATTTGGAATAAAATGTGATGATATATTACTTTCAAATTCAGTTTTTTTATTTTCAATTTTTAATTTATTTGTTAAAGTTATAGGATTTAAAATAACTGCATTTCTTTTTTTAGCATTTATTTTATTTTGTTTTTCATTTTCTTTAATTTCTTTTACAATTCTCTGAAATTCTTCATAATCTTCTTTTTCTCTTTTACTTTTAATATTACTAGAAACTAAATGTCTATCATAATTATAACCAATTGGTGGTTGTAATTCTTTTAAAATTAAAATAAATTCATGTGGTTTAACAACTTGAATATTTTTAGGGTCATATTTTTCCCATAAAGCAACAAATTTTTCCATATATTCCTGAGGTAAAATTCCTTCATTTTCAAATACACTTTCTTCAAATCCTTGAACAACCATAACAAGACATAAATTCATAATAAAAATAGGACAAATAATAACAAATGATATAAAATATGCATATGAGAATGCATGTCCACATGAAAATCTTCCTAATTTTGATAGTGCTGTATAATTTAAATATTCTTCATCCCAACATGTAACATTATAAGTTATACAATAATAATCATTTTTATATATATGACTATTTGGATCTCTACAATCATGATATGCTAATTCATTCATTAATTCATTCCAATCTTCTCCTGTTGTTACTTGTAATAAAACTAAACATGAAGAAAGGAAATTTCTAAAATTTGTATTTGGATTTATTTTCTTTCGATATGGTACTGAACCAAAAATATTCATTCCAATATTACTATAAATTAAAAATATAAAACCAGCAAAAACTCCAACATTTGCTATTGATGGTAATTCATATAATAATGTATCTAATAATGCTCTCATTCTACCATCTTTTGATAGTAATTTTATTATTTTTAATATACGAAGGAATCTTAATGTTAATGGTACTGCTTCAAATGTTGATTTTAATATATTATTCCATTTTAAATAATCTATTGGAAGTGTAAAAATAATTAATATTATAATTATAAAATCAAATATATTCCATTGATCATTGAAAAAATCTTTTCCATATGTTATTAATTTTAATATTATTTCTATAGTAAATAAGAAAATACAAAAGTAATCAAGAATTACAAAAAATAATGAAAACTTTTCATGATTTAATCTAAAATTCAAAGCACAAACAGATAAAATAATAGAAACAATAATATAACCAATATATATTTTAGATTCAAAAAACAAATATAATTGATCAATACAATTTTTTTCTCCTGTAATAACATATTTTTTCTTAGGATGAAATTTCATAACAATTCTTTGAGTTTGAATCCAATCTTTTTCAGCTTCATTTAATAAAGCAAAATGAAATCTTTTTGCTTTTAAAGTTCTAAATTCTTGAATAACAATAGCAATAATCATATTTAATAAAAAAATATTTCCAATAAACATAACAATAATATAATAAAGCCAAACCCATTTATTACCAGTTTTTTTTCCAGCAACTTCCATTTCTTGTACCCATTCATCCTTTAAAATTAATTCAAAAGTTGATTTTAAACCATAAAAGAAATTAGCATAATTTTCCCTATTAAAAATCCAATTTCCTCCTATATTAATACATTCCTCTTCATTTTGAAGTGTAAAATCTGTTATACAAACATATTCTAATTTACCTTTAAAAATACTTAATCCAAGTAAAGTGAAAGTATAAATATATAAAAAAATAAAAAATATTAAATTTATCATTGAAGGAATTGAGGCAATTATAGTTTCCATCATTAAAGATAAATTCTCACTTCTAATTAAAATTCTTATTGGTTTAATTGATCTTAAAGCTCTTAAATAACGATATTCAGTTGCAATATTAAAAAAACCTAAAAATCCAATACATAAACAAAAAAAATCTATTAAATTTATAATATTTCTTAAATATGCATTTTTATTAAAAATTATTCCATCAGAAATCATTTTTAATGATGTATTACAAAGAAAAATAGAAGTGTAACATTGATTAGCTCTTTTAGAAAATTTTGCAAATTTTGATTTTGGATCTAACCAAGGATTATCAAAACATATTAAAATAGTATTTGTTACTATTAAAACAAAAACAATATATGACCAAGCTGGACAATAAACAAAATCATGTATTTTTTTTCTAATTTTCCAATTTTTTCCTATAATAAAACAACTTGCTTTACTAATATAATTATAAAATTTTTCCCAAGAAGATTTTTCACTATTATTAATTGAATCTTCATCAAAAGAATATTCAGGCGCAATTGAAAATAAACCATAATTTTTACTATTTAATGAATGTAATGAATTTAATGCCAAATTTCTTGATGCTGCAAAACTTGAAAGTATACTTCTATTATTTGTTTTATTTGAACTTTTTTGTTCATTATTTACTGTTGAAACTATATCATAATCATTTTCTTTGATTGATGGAATTTCATTATCTTGAGAAATATTTTTTAAAAAAGAATCATTTGTTTTTATTGGATTATCAATTTCATTTTCATTTTCTTCTTCAATTACAATATTTTCTAAATTTGAAAATCTATTTTTATTTTTCATATTTGTATTTATATCATTATCATTATATGATTTTTCAGAATTTGAGTTTTCTAAATTTTCAGTATCTGTTAAATTATATTCTGATAATTCATAAAAATCAATTTTATCTAATTCATCATTGTAAAATAATTCAACTTGAATATTATTTGTTTGTTTAATTAATACATCATCAAAATTAAATATTTTCATATTTCCTATTTCTTCATAATAACCACCATGTCTTAATACATGTTCACTAAAATTTCTTTGTATAATATGTTGTTTTTTCTTTTCTCTTGTTATGAAATTAATTTCTACTTTAGTTAATAATTCAAAAGGACTTTCTGATAAAAAATAATTTGGTTTGATATGTTCAATTGCTTTTAAATAAATTTCAATTTGAGAATCAATTGGTTTTTTATTTGATGTTGAATTAATATTTTTTGAAGTTGAATAATAAATTAAATCTAAAAGAAAATTATGTATAGTATAATTTTTTTCATAATGTTTTTTAGCAATATCAAATTGTTCAATTAAATAAGCAAGAAATATTTTCATAATAATAATTTGTCCAAATAAAACAACTAATAAATAATAAAGAATAACTTCAACTTTACTATTTTTACCACTTCTATAACAATCAAATAAAAGATCAATCCAATGATCACCAATAATAATAATAATAACAGAAACTAAACTATTAATAAATGAATCAAAATTATAATATTCAGCTGTTGCTTGAGCAAAATATTCTCCATCTTTATATCTTATAGAATCATGAAAAAAAGAATAACCTAATAAAGTAAAAATAAAAAGAAAAATAAAAAAAATAAATAAAAAATCAATCATTCTTATCATAGTACTTCTAATACTATCAAGAATAATAGAAAAACTTTCCCATTTTCTAAATATTTTAAAAACTCTTATTATTCTCATACATGTTAATATACTTTCTTCAACTGCTCCTGTATTTTGAGAAATTATTTTACATTCAATCATAATTATTTCAATAAAAGCAATTCCTACTATTATAAAATCCCAAATATTTTCTCCTTTATTAAAATATTCTTTTGGACTATATGCAAATATTTCTATAATAATTTCTAATATAAATAAAGTAACAAACATTATATTTAATTTCTCATGAATTCTTCTTTCTTTTTTTGATATTCCTTTTCTTTCAAATGCAAAAACTATACTATTTAATATTATACATAAAAAAAAAAATTTCTGAACAATTGGTTGAGATATTATTACATAACAATAATAACCAAATGTGGATTTTTTATGATATGAACTTAATCTTTTTACTTTTTTAAACATTTTTATATCTTTAATTGAATTAATAATTTTAATATAAAAAGCATTTGTTGTTCTTTTAATATTTCTATTAAAATTAATTATTTTATATTTTCTTTTCATTTTATTCATTTCTTGATTATTAGCTAAATTCATTGCATTAATATTTAAATTAACATTAATTTTACTTTCACTTCCTTTTGAATAAATACTTGAACTATTATTTAAACTAGGATTAACATTAGTTAAATTTTCATCATTAATTGCCATTAAAATTTTATTTTTTTTTTTCTTTCCTCTTTTAACAACAGAAATTGAAATTTCAGCTTCATCTTTTTCTTTATTAAAATTATATAAAAGTAAAGCAGTAATTAAATTAAGCATAAAATAATGAATAATAACAAGACAAAAAAAAAAATAAATAAATGAAATATAATAATTATACCCATCCATATAAATCATCATTAAATCCATCCATCCTTCAGCAGTAGCAACCATAATAATAACAAAAATAGAATTAAGTACATTATTAAAATTAGTTAATCCATAACTAAAACTTTTTTTTTTTGAATTTTCATGTAAATTAGGAGAATCATAAGGAAAATCTTCAGGAATAAAATATCTTCCATCATAATAAAAATCCCAAGTACTTAAACAAAATTCATTTTTTCCTCCACAAGTTACTTCACCTCCACATAAATGATTATTATATAATGGATCAACTGGTAAATCACCATAAATTGGTTTTAATGAAGATCTACATACAAAAAAATATCTATTATCAAATATTGCATAACCTAATAAACCAAAGAAAAAAATTATGAAAAATAATATTATTATTATATCAATTAAATCATATAGACAATTAACAAGAGAATTAATAAATTTTCTCATTGATGGAAATGATGATATTGATTTTAAAGGACGAAGTAAACGAAATCCTTTTAAAGAATTTACATTTGATTTTAAATGAGGAATAAAATATAATATTCCAGTTATAACTATTATAAAATCTAACCAATTCCATGGATCTCTTAAATAAGAATTATCTTCCATAAAAAAACCTAATGCTATTATTTTTAAAATACATTCTAATAAAAATATTAATGTAAATGCATCATGATAATAATCTGAATAAATTTCATATTTATCAATTGTTTCTAAAATTAAAAAAAATGTATTTAATATTATCAATATATCCATTGTACGTATAAAAATTTTGGTTGTAATTATTCTTTGAATTATATAACGAAATTTATTATTATTTCCAAAACAAAGTGATTTATTTGCAAATAATATATTTGAATCTCTACTAAAATAACTTGAATTATTTAAGTTACTACTTGCTGTTGAACGTTCTTGAGATGAGAGTGTTAAACTTATTGGTTCTTCTTTTTTTTTTATTATTGTTTTTACTTCTGTGGATTTTAAATTCATTATTTTTATTTTTTAATTTAAGGAAATTTCAAAAGAAAATTAATAAATGCAAAAATTATATAAGTTGAAAGAATTTTTGAAATTCATTTAATTAAATCTTTTTTTTATTTTTTAATTGTTATAATATTCATTAAAATTGAAATCTTCTTTTTTATTGAATTAATTTATTTTCTTAATATAAATTTATTATAAAAATTAATGTTAATATTATTCTATAATATTTATGAACATTTAAAAAATATTTAACTTCCAAAAATAATAATAATATTTAAAAAATTATAAATATAGTAATATTTAATATAAAAATAAATATAAATTTAATATTAAAATCATAAATTTAAATTAGAAATAATAAACCTTAAAAAAAATACCGAATAAAAAATCAAAAGAATTGAATATCTAATATCAAACTTATAATGAATACAAAATAAACACAAAAAACAAAAAATTAATATTTTTAAAATTTCCCATTAAACAATTTTTGATTTAAAAATACCAAAAAAAAACCTATAAAATAAATGAAAATATTTAGAAAAAGGAGATTCCATAAAAATATAAAATTATATATATAATTTTGAGTAAATAAAATATTAAATATCGAGAATCTAAAAATCATAAATTTTTAACTGAAAAGAAATATTACAAAAAATAATTTAATAGATTAATTTTATATTATTCTGATAATTGTAAAATTATGTAAATTAAAATATAAGATAATTTTTAAATAAAATTATTGAAATTTTATTAAATTTAGTGCTATGGATTTAGAAGAAATTTTTTGAATTATTGAAAAGAAATTGAACTTTTTTTATTTTTATACTAGTCTATATTTTTTTAAGAGTTTTTTATATAATAAGTAGATTTTAAATTCAATTATTTTTTTATCTAATTAGCCTATTAAATCTCATATCTTATTTTTTTGTTATTTTTGTTTTTATATAAATAATGATTTGGTAAATAAATAAAATAAAAAAATAGAAATTATAAATCACTTATTAAAGGAATATTTTTATAAATATGAATTCTAATTTCTAATTTTAAAGATATTTTTTTCTCATAAATCAATCATTATTATAATATTTTTAAAACTTATTATTCTTATTATTAAAATTTTTTTTTTTTGAATAAAAAATTGAAAAATACTTTGAATAAAGAATATAATTTAAATACCTTATATTTATGGTTCTAATATTTAAATAAACATAAATTAATTCAATCAAGTAAATAAATAATAAATATATTTTTTAAAAGAAAAAAATCGATAATTTATTTTTTATATAAAAATAGGAATAAAACTTTTTATTTAATTTTGTTAAAAATGCTTTATAAAAATAAATATTTATTTTAATAAGAATTTTATTAAAATATTATTAAAAAAAAATAAAAATAGATATAATTTTTAATATTATATATAATAATAAAAGTATTATAATTTTTTATGTAAATATAATAAATTAAAATAAAAATTTATTAAAATAAAATAATTTTGAAAATAATATCCAAAAATAAATAAAAAATAAAACTAAAATATATAAAAATCTATTAAATGATAACCTTGAATCTTCAAACATCAAATTTCAATTTACCAAAAAAAGAAGTGTTAGAAAATAACTATTTAAGATTAATTTTCCCATATTTTTCATATCCAAAAGAATCAAGGTTCTTAAAAACATTTTCATATGAATTAAATAAAAAAAAAAAAAATCAAAAAAAAAAAACGTATGTTAAAAATGGAATGGAAATAATTCCAAATAATATATTAACAAATATAGATAAAAGAACATCAATAATTATAAAAAACATTCCTCAAAGTTTATCACAAGAAACAATAAAAAAAATTTTATATCTTCCGAATAAAATAGATTACATTTACATTCCAATGAATGAATATAATCGTTTATTGGGATTTGTTTTTATAAATGTTATTAATCCATATTATATATTAGAAATTAATTACATATTAAAAAGTTATAAAGATATATTTCCGTTTAAAATTAATAAACCTTGTGAAATTTGTTATTCAAATTTACAAGGAAAAGATGCATTTAATAATGCATTTGGTCCAGGTTTAAAATTTTAAATTTAATTGTTATAGTTAATAGGTTTAGATTATTTTAATCGTAAGATAAAAAGTATGTTAGTTAGATTTTAAATTAGATTTGTATAAAAATAAACTTTAAAATGAATTAATTTGTATGTTTATATATATTAAATTAAATTTTGTTCATAAAAATTATATATTATTAGTTTTTTTTTATTTAATTTATTCAATTTTATTTGATTTCAATTAAAAATAAAACATTGAATCTCATTGAAAAAATAATTGAAAAAAAAAAAAAATAAAAAATAAAAATTTAAAAGAAAAAATTGTATATATATGAATGTTAAAAATTATCTCTCTTTCAATCCAGCACGTCCAAATCAACGTTCAAATTATTTAATAACATCATTTGCTTCAAATTTTGAAGACTTATCTCGTGAATCAATAAAAGCACAAATAGCAAAAGTAGATGATACAGACACAGTAAAAACTCAAGAAAAAAAATCAAAATCTTTAATAAAAAGATTAATATTTTATCTTCATTTATCAAATCCAGTAGAATGGATATTTATATTAACATTTACATTTGTAGCATCATTTTTTTTATTATTTCTAGAAAAATTAATAATCTCAGGAAGAAAAATGCGTTTAATAATATCATCATCAAATTATCAAATATTAAATTTTTTTCTATGGACAATTTCAGGTATTTTATTTATGTTATTAGCAACAAGTGTAGGAGCTTTTATAAGTCCTGATGCTGATGGTAGTGGAATACCAGAAATGAAAACAGTATTAAGTGGAATAACAAAATTTAAATATTTCTCATTTAATGCTTTTATTGGAAAATCTTTAGGTTTATTTGGTGCTTTAGTTAGTGGTTGTTCTGTTGGAAAAGTTGGTCCTTATGTTCATTTATCTTGTTTAATTTGTAATAGATGTATGAAATTAAATTATTTTGCTACTATTAATAAGAATACTTCTTCTAAAATAAAAATGTTAAGTATTGCTTGTGCTGTTGGTATTACTTGGGCTCTTGGTTCTCCTTTAGGTGGTGTTTTATTTAGTATTGAATCTACTGCTTCTATTTATATTGTTAGTAATTTATGGAAAAGTTTTTTTAGTTCTGTTTTTGTTGTTATTATACAAAATATTTTTATGAAAGAAAAATTAGTTCAAGTTATTGATGAAAGTAAT